>ERZ1505072.641-NODE-641-length-8436-cov-2.578571_pt1 | contig 8436 bp, 9 predicted proteins | sample MGYA00571776_ERZ1505072 | MGnify/ENA primary metagenome ERZ1505072 (study PRJEB39906, sample SAMEA3182062) | gut metagenome | biome: human; feature: gut; material: Stool; isolation source: human stools | place: Canada | collected 2013-01-14 ... | reverse complement strand
CAAATAGGCTGTCCACAATATTGTAAAGCGCCTGAATCAACTGAGCCAGCATAACAGGCGGAGCAAGACGAAATAATATTTTACTGATTTTTTCCGTTGCGAATAAATCCGTATTTTCCACTGCTATCCCCCATTCCGGAGCCTTAAATTCTATATAATTCTATTTCACCGTTTCGGTAAAGTCAATAAAAAATCTCTGATAAAACCGAAAAGTAACAATCGCTAAAAGTTACAAATAATAATCTTGTTATTTTTCACAAACATTATAAGCCGCCTTAGAATACTTTGTTAATTCATACAGCGTTTATGTTTTTTCAGAAATAACACTTGCAGATTTAGATTTATCGTGCTATTATGTTCGCAAAGAATTTCGAAAGGGGTCAGTGTCATGAAAGAGTTTTTCCGTAACGGCTTTAGAACTCAGGATAACTGTACCTTTTTCTTCCGCAATTTAAAATCTGTCAAAGACACCGTTCTTGTATCGGTGTCTCTTTTTATTATACGAATTACAAACATTCTAAGCATTATTATTAATGCTTTTAATTGCCAATCGACAAATGCTTGTTTTTCGGATACAGGTTCATACGAAGTTTGTCAAACTTAGTATGACAGAATTTGAAAAAAACGCCTTTGCCGAATCGGCAAAGGCGTTTTTTATATACCCCTTTTGTCCGGCCGGCAACAAAGGAAGTTAAAAACATTTGGATTTTAAAGGAGAAACCGAAAATGCAGTTTATGAATTTTGTATTCGCGCTGAGTCCGCTTATAGTCGTACTGGTGGGAATATTAGGCTTTAAACAACCGGCTAAAAGGGTGGCGCCTTCGTTACGGGAACCGGGCTCGGCTCTAACATAATGTTTGCCGATATGCATATGCAGGCGGCAGAGGCTCTCGGTATGAACCCGATCACAGTGTTTGCGGGTCAGAATGCAGGCGCTTTGCTTGGCAATATGATTTGCCCCAATAATACTGTTGCCGCCTGCGCCACCGTTGGTGAAAACGGCAATGAAAATAAAGTAATGCGCCGCACCCTTTTGGTATTCGGTATCATTTTAGCTCTTTATATGGCGCTTGCTATGCTTTATACCTGTGTTATATTCCCGCATTTCGGTAAATAACCTTGCTTTTGCAAGCTGTTTATATTAAAAAAATTGAAAGGATGTTATTAAAATGAAAAAGCGTGTTTGCGGAATTATAGGTCTCGGTCATGTGGGGGCGCATGTTGCCTCCGCTCTTACAATGCAGGGCATTGCGGACGAACTTATACTTGTGGACCTCAATCACTCAAAGCGTGACAGCGAGGTTCAGGATCTGCGTGACTCGGCGGCGTATCTGCCGCATCGGGTAACGGTAAGACCCGGTGAATTTGAAGACCTTAATGACTGCGATGTTATAGTAAACTGTGTAGGCAAAATCGAACTGCTGTGCAGTACGCATGACCGTGTAACGGAAATGGATTTCACAATACCGGCGGTTCGCAGCTATGCGGATAAAATTAAAGCGTCCGGCTTTGACGGCGTGCTTATCAACATTACAAATCCCTGTGATATTGTGACAAGAGAATTAGCACTGCATTTAGGGCTGCCCAAGTGTCGTGTATTCGGCACCGGAACCGGACTTGATACCTCAAGGCTTTTGTCGGCGCTTGCCCGTCAAACGGGAATCGACCACAAATCAATAACCTGCTACATGCTCGGCGAGCACGGAAATCAGCAGTTTGCCCCGTGGAGCTGTGTAAGCTTCAGAGGAAAACCGCTTGACGACTGGGCAAAAACAGATCCTCGTTTCCGTTTTGACCGTGACGCACTTCAAAAGGAATCAATAGGCGGCGGCTGGGTCACTTTTTCGGGCAAAAGTTGCACGGAATACGGAATCGCTGCAACCGCGGCCCGTATGGTTCATATCGTGATGCATGATGAAAAGGCTATAATGCCTGCCAGTGCGGAGCTATGCGGCGAATACGGTGAAAGCGGTCTGTTTGCCGGAGTACCGTGCGTTATCGGAGCCTCGGGCGTTGAAGAAGTTATCGAATTACCCTTGACGGACGAGGAAAAAGAAAAATTCCATTCCTGCTGTAACGGAATAAAAGAGAATATGAAGCATTTGGCAGAGATATAAATAATTTACTTGACATAACGGCGCATTACATTTATACTAATGTAAGTGCGTTATGAAGGCATAGCTCAGTTGGTTAGAGTACCTGCTTGACATGCAGGGGGTCGGTGGTTCAAGTCCACTTGTCTTCACCAAAAACAGGTCTTAATCCGTATGGGATTAAGACCTGTTTCTATTTATATATTAAACTGGCGATCTGGCTTTATGCCCCGTCATCCGTTTTAAAATTCAAAAATCACTTGAACAGCTTTATTTTTCCTATAATCGGCAGTTCCTTTGCCTTTCCCTGTGCCGCATATATTATGCCGATTACCGAAAATACGGGGAACACTATACCGACTACCGCAGTGGCAAGCGCTACAACCCTATATACTATCCAGACCGGTCCCCACGCCACAGCGCTTAAGACCGAAAGCAGCACCCTACGCACTACCGAGTATGCCGCCTCTCCGACAAAAAGGATAAAACCTTGATTTGTGTGAAAACGGGCAAATTTTGACTTCGGCGCCGCGATAAGCGGAACCAACACCAATATGCTTATGTACGCCAGTATCGCGTATACCTTGTTGTTCGAAATATCCGCACTGTCAAATTCGGTGGTTCTGTCCTCTGTGTCGGTAAACTCATTAAAGCTTTGAGCAAAATTATTCTGAGCGTTGTTTTCAGTCTTTGTGCCCTTATCGGCTACCGGTTCGCCGCAGGAAGGGCAATAATTATCGTTTTCCGTGAGCTCTTTTCCGCACTTGGTACAAAAAGCCATTTAAAATCCCCCGTTTTATTCTTCTTTTAATGTAAAGCGTATATAAGAATGACAACCTCAATTATAATAATAACAGGTATTCCTATCATAAATTTCTTTTTGCGTGTCTTGTGCCGTACCGCCAGCATTGCGGCATACATACCGACGCCGCCGCCCAATACCGCAAGCAGCATAAGCGATTTTTCGCTGATACGCCATTTATTCCTCACAGCCCGTCTTTTATCAAAAACGCATACCGCCGCGGAAACGAGATTTATTATAACAAGATACCAAAAAAGATACAGACCGACATCCTCCAAATATACCACCTAAGTTATTTTAACACATTCACACTGCTTTTTCAATTTGTTTTTTCAGCTTATTTATTATTCTTTTTTCAAGCCTCGATATATATGACTGTGAGATTCCGAGAGTATCCGCAACCTCCTTTTGCGTGTATTCGTCATATCCGTTCATACCGAACCGCATTTCCATTATTTGCTTTTCCCTCGGCGGAAGCTCGCCCACAAAGCCCATAAGCAGAAATCTCTCGTCCTCCTGCTCTATACCCCTGCCTACCTCGTCGCCGTCACTTCCGAGAACATCCGAAAGCAAAAGCTCGTTTCCGTCCCAGTCGATATTCAGCGGCTCGTCAATCGACACCTCGTTTTTCTGGGAAGCGTTCTTCCTCAAATACATTAAAATTTCATTTTCAATACATCTTGAAGCATATGTCGCAAGCTTTATGTTTCTGTCCGGACAGAATGTGTTTACCGCCTTGATAAGTCCTATTGTACCTATTGAAATAAGATCCTCTATATTGACCGCGGAGGAATCAAACTTTCGGGCAATATATACCACCAGACGCAGATTATGTACAATAAGCTTATCCTTACCGCTTTGTCCGCCGTTTCTGAGCAGGTCCTGCTCCTCCTCAGCCGAAAGCGGCGGCGGAAGCGTTGCAGCGCCGTTAATATAAAAGGTCGGTTTAATTATACCGAGTTTTATAAGAATAATTTGAAATAAAGCCTTGATTTTCATACTGCTTTCTTCCCTACATAAATATTTTCGGATTGACTATTGCCTGGTAATCATCATTAAGCCGTGTTTTGGAAACGGCAAGAATAGGCTTTTCGAGCCGTACTGTGCGTGTGCCGTCCGTGACCGTAGCCATATCGCATCTGAAACCGTCAAGCGCGCCCGTTCCGGACACTGTTCCGCACGGCATAAGGCGGTATCGGGATTTTAAGCTTTCATTGCTTTCAATATCAATGTTTCCGAAAAGAGCGGCAGCACCCTTGCTGTCCGTAATTATAACCTCGGAATTCCCGAAAGTGTCCTTAATGGAATTTCCGGTATCTATTATTCCCTCCATATTGACCTTGCCGTCGCCCGCAAATACGGTAATATTGCATCTTTCCGCCAAAGCCGAGTTTTTTTTCAGCAAGGAATAAAACGCCGTATAAAGCAAATAAACCGTTACTGAAGACCCTATAAGCACTGCGGGAGAAATATTAAAATACACCACCGAATTTATAACCGCCATGCCGTCAGGCTTTAATAAGTACCAGAGCGCGGTCATAATTCCGCCGTAAGCAAAGCAAACCATCATAAGCACCGCACAGCCCCTTGCGAAGCATTTAAGGCTTTTAAAGCCAAAGCTTATAAGCACCATAACAGCGCAGGAGGCAAGCCGTATAAGTATTCCGCCAAGTGTACCGCCGTTCGGGGCAAATATGTAAAGAGATGTAAGACCACCGACAAACGCCGCCGCGATCTGCCGCACCGCAGGGGGTCTCAGCTTAATAATTTTTCCTGTTACAAGCAAAAGCATATAATCGACGATAAGGTTTAAAATCACAAGTATGTCGGCATATATTACCATAGCGGCTCCCCCTTTTTCATCAAAGCCTTTAATAGTATTATACGCCTGTACCGCCGTATATTATGTCACACCGAGTAAGTATAATTTGTCGGGTCAAAACGAAAAAAGGCGCCGACTTTCGGCGCCTTTTTAAATTGTCCCTCTGTAAAAGAGACCTCTTGTATAACTGCCGCGGGGCGGCAGACCTTTTTTATACGAATCAATTATTTTCCTTACATCATCAGCGGTTTCGTCGGTAAAATAAAGCACCGCAAAATCCACCGATCTAAGGTCGTCCCTTCTGTCTGCAAGCCAAACCGGAACTGAATTTAACATTTCGCTTGCCCCTGCCCTGCACCGCACGGCAAATTCCGTATTCCGCCTATCGGTAATTTTTCCTTTCTTGTCGCACTCTTTACAGCTCCTGCCGTTTTTTAACGGGCAGTTTTTAAACAGCATAAGCGGTATTTTTCCGTATGCGACTATTCCCTTCAGTACAGGTGAATTTAAAGCCGCAGCGGCAGTAAGCGTAATTTCATCCGATAATATTATCGCCTCGGCTCCCATTTTACCGACAGCCTTTGCGCTTTCGGAATTGTATACATTAATTCCGGTATCCGCTATTACACAAAAGCCTTCAAAGTCGGCTATTTCCATAGCGGAAATGTTACCGCAAAGCGCACATTTAACACCCTTTTCTTTGAAATACGAAAGCCTTGCTTTAATATATTTATCGTCGGCAAATCTCGGTATATCAACGGCAAAGGAAACATTTTCGGGGATATTTGCGATATTTTTTTCAAGCGGAAAAATAAGCGTATCTATACCGGATAAATCCTTTGGTATCTGCTCCTCGTTTTCACACCTGATATAAATTTTCGGAACAGCCGAGCGTTTGCTGTCGGGCGTTTTTTCGGTATAAAACGCTTTGCTTTTTTCCCTTTTCGGCTCCGCTCTTTTCTCGTCAAGCAGTGCTGTCGCCTGTCTTCTTAAGCCGTTAAGCTGCTTTGCGCTTACAAACAGTCCGCCGTCGCACCTGATTTTAAGGTCGCTAAAGTAATACGGTGTGCCGCCGAGCTTTGAGATATTTTCCCTTAACGACTGCTCATCGACAGCGGAATTGCGTGCCGCTTCGGGAATTTCACCTGTTGCCGTAACGGTATTTTCTCCGTCGGAAAGCGTAAGCGTGATCCGTTCGCCCGATTTTACCGTAAGATTGCCGCAAACGGCAACCGAAGAGCGCTCGCCCCTGTAAAGCCCGTGCAAAAACGGAAAAGCCGTTTCCGCCGCCTTTACATCCTCTTTTGTGCGTATTCCGAACATTTCGGGACCCGTTTTATCCTTGTAGTACCCGTCCGTAAAGCCGGAACGCGAAAATACATTCGCAAGCGTACTGTAAAGCCTGTCCGGCACACTGCCCGTATCTATTGCGGCCCTGCCTGCGGCTGTCGCCGCCGCAACATATTCGGGGCGTTTCATTCTTCCCTCAATTTTAAAGGATGTAACTCCCATTTCGGCAAGTTCGCCTATGTATTCAAAAAGTGACAGATCCTTAAGGCTTAAATCGTACCCCGTGCCGTTCGGAGCTTTAAAGGGCAGTCTGCAAGGACCCGCACAGCATCCTCTGTTTCCGCTCCTTGAGCCTAAAAACGCCGATAAAAGGCACTGTCCCGAAACGGACATACAAAGCGCCCCGTGAACAAACACCTCAACCTCAAGACCTAAGCGTTTCGCTTCCTTACAAAACTCACGAAGCTCGGTATTTGACATTTCACGGGCGGCAACCACCCTGCAAAAGCCTAATTTTTTTAAAGTATTCAGCGCCGCAGGTGTATGTACCGACATTTGCGTTGAAGCGTGAAGCGGCAAAGCGGGCAACAGCTCTTTAAGCGCCGCCGCAAGACCTAAATCCTGAATTATAATGCCGTCAATTCCGCAGTTGTAGGCGTCCCGTGCAAGGCTTACCGCGGATTTAAGCTCGCTGTCCCTAATAAGTATATTAAGGGTAAGATAAACCTTGACTCCTCTTATATGGCAGTAGCTTACGGCGTCCTCAAGCTCGCTTAAAGTGAAATTTTCGGCGTTTCTGCGCGCCGAAAATTCCTTAGCGCCGAGATAAACCGCGTCCGCTCCGCTTCTTACCGCGGCAACAAGCATTTCCCTGTTGCCGACGGGCGATAAAATTTCGGTCTCACCGGAAAAACTCATTTATCCTGTATCCTCATCTGATTTGAAAGATCGGGTTCTTTCCTTTTGCTTTCGTGGCGTTTTTTGATTTCCTCAAGCTCTGCCTTTGCTTTTTTTGCCTCGTCCGACGCCTCAAGTGCCGCCATTATGGCAACCATAGTGGTTGAAAGGGTGGGATTGCGTTTTGTAATTCTGCGCAGTCTTTGCTCAAGCTCCTCGCCGAGCTCATTTAAATATTCCTCGCTGTCATCGCTCTTAACGGTGTAGTTAACACCGCCCACAGTAAGTTTAATTTGATTTAACATTATGCGTCCCCCTTTTTGTTTTATATTATTATAATATACCATTTTTAATTAAATTTAAAGTATTTTTTAACACTCTGCTTTACATTGAAAATTTAAACTGCTATAATAGGTAACATATTGGAGGAATGGATTATGAAATATATGGTATTGCTGTGCGACGGGATGGCTGACACTCCGAACCCGGCGCTTAACGGAAAAACACCGATGGAATGTGCCGTAAAGCCCCTTATGGATAAGCTTGCCGCCGTTTCCGAGGTCGGTATGTGCCGCACAGTTGCAGAGGGCTTAAAGCCCGGCAGTGATGTAGCAAACCTGTCTGTAATGGGTTACGACCCCAAAATTTGTTACACCGGCCGTTCTCCGCTTGAGGCGGCGTCGATAGGCGTGGAGCTTAAACCTACGGATGTAGCGCTCAGGTGCAATATAGTAACCCTGTCGGACGAAGAGAACTATGAGGGCAAGACCATGGTTGATTACTGCGCAGGCGACATTTCAACCGAGGAGGCACACGAAATAATTGCGACCGTGGAAAAGGAACTCGGAAATGAAATATACAAGTTTTACGGCGGCGTAAGCTACCGCCATTGCCTTGTGGTATCAAACGGGACAACGGAGCTTGGCAATATGACTCCGCCGCACGACATCCGCGGAAGAGTAATCGGAAAATATTTAAGCGATTCCGAAAACGCCGTCCCCCTTATAGCGCTTATGAAAAAAAGCTATGAAATACTGAAAGACCACCCCGTAAACATCAAACGCCGCAGTAAAGGACTTCACGAAGCCAATTCAATATGGCTGTGGGGCGAGGGCAGGAAGCCTCAGCTTGAAAACTTCCGTGAAAAGAACGGTGTTTCGGGTTGTGTTGTAAGCGCGGTTGACCTCTTAAAGGGTATAGGAATCTGCGCCGGAATGGACACACCCGAGGTTGAGGGCGCAACGGGATATATCGATACGAATTTTGAGGGCAAAGCCGACGCCGGAATAAACGCCTTTAAAAACGGTACCGATTTGGTATATCTTCACTTTGAGGCGCCGGACGAATGCGGTCACAGAGGTGAAGCTCAAAACAAGGTAAAAGCTATTGAATACATAGAAAACAGAGCCTTAAAGCCGATGCTTGACTATCTCTCCTCCTCAGGCGACGATTACCGCATACTTATAATGCCCGACCACCCGACTCCGCTTGAAACTATGACCCATTCCTCCGCACCTGTGCCGTATATGAT
>ERZ1505072.616-NODE-616-length-8722-cov-2.531210_pt1 | contig 8722 bp, 9 predicted proteins | sample MGYA00571776_ERZ1505072 | MGnify/ENA primary metagenome ERZ1505072 (study PRJEB39906, sample SAMEA3182062) | gut metagenome | biome: human; feature: gut; material: Stool; isolation source: human stools | place: Canada | collected 2013-01-14 ... | reverse complement strand
CACTTGCTTTATTTATATTATTAATAATTTACTTTTTTCCATCTAGTGATGTCACAATTAAAGAACATTTAAGTTACATAAAAAAAGATGAAATGCCAATATTTCTTGTAGATAATTCAAATTATGTTGCTAGAACAAGTATTGTTAAATCCAGTGAAACTATTAATGAACAAATAAAAGAAATAATTGAAACATTAACTATAAATTCGAAAAAATCAACTTATATCAGGGATGGATTTAAACCAATTATACCAGAAAACACTAAAATAATTGATTTAAAACTAGATAATGAGATATTAACCATTAATTTTAGTAAAGAATTCTTAACAGTTAATGAAACTAACGAAGAACCAATGCTTGAAGCTTTAATCTATTCTTTAACAGAATTAAAAGAAATAAAAAAAATAAAGATACTTGTAGAAAATATCCCATTTACTAAACTACCAAATTCAAATAAAAAACTACCAGAATATTTAGATAAAACATATGGCATTAATAAAATATATAATTTAAACTCTCTAAAAGAAACATCCAAAAAAACTATATATTACTTAAGCAAAATAAATGATTACTATTATTATGTTCCTGTAACAAAAGTAAGTAATGAAAAGTTAGAAAGAGTTGAAATAATAATTAAAGAATTAAAAAGCACTCCGATATATCACACAAACTTAATAAGTTATCTTAAAGCATCTGCTAATATGACAAACTATGAATTATTAGAAAATGCTATAAGTCTTTCTTTTAATAATTATTTAATTGCTAACATGAAAGAAGAACAAATACTTGAAGAAGTAAAATATTCAATTGCTTTATCTTTAAGGGATACTTATGGTATTAATGAAGTTATATTTAATATTCCCGATAGTGAAAATAGTAAAATTAGTATTTAAATAAAATAAAAAAGCCCTAGCAATAAGGACTTAATTAACTATATGGTGTCCTGGGCGAGATTCGAACTCACGACCGATCGCTTAGAAGGCGATTGCTCTATCCAGCTGAGCTACCAGGACATCAATTAACGAACAAATTAATTATAGTATAAATTAAGGCTTATTGCAAGCTTTTTTTTAGTTAAACTATCTTTTTTAATAAAATTTAACGTCTAAAATATCTTTTTATTCCTTTTTTTTCTTTTTAATTTCATCTCTTCAGGTAATTTTAAATTTAAAAGATTTTCTTTAATTAAAATTAAATTACTTAATGAACATGCTTTATTTATTAATATTTTTATCTCTAATTCTATTTTTCTTAATAGCTTATCATTTAAAGTTTTCATGCTTTCAATAGACTTATTGATTATCTTATTTTCAATACTTCTTAATAAGTTATTTAACTCCTCAACACTATACTGAATATATCTAGAATAATCAATTATATCATCATTTTCTTTTATATATTTTTTTTGAGCTTCATCATTAACTAAAACAAAATCTAAATCCTTAGTACAATCTATATAATAGCCAACTTCTTCAGGAGTTTCAAATAACAAATTATAGTCTCTTTTTTGAATATAAACATTTTTACCATTTATAATTTTCATTTTTCAAATCATTCCCTTGAACTACTATTATACACTAAAACAGAGAAAAAGCTAGCTTTTTTAGCTAACTTTATTTACTACAAGAACAAGTTTTAAATGTATGTTTTACTCTATCATGTTCTTCAGCTTTTTTACCATTATTGAAACGTTCTACTGTACCTACTAAATAACCTGTAATTCTTCTAATTCTTTCGAATTCTACTCCTTCACCTGTTACTTTTTTTGATTTTACTTCTTCTTCTACTTTTTCCATACTACTCTACCTATTCCTTTCCTTCTAATCTTTTAAGTAAATCAACACTAACTGGTTCTCCAGTTTTACGACCACATCTTGGACATACATCTTTAATTATTCCCACATATCCACAAACTGGGTCTCTATCTACTGGATGGTTAATTGCACCATAACCAATGTCACTTTCTTTCATTATTCTAACAACACTTTCAAATGCTTCTAAGTTATCAGATGGGTCCCCATCAAGTTCAATATAACTTATATGACCTGCATTTGTAAATTTATGATATTTTCCTTCAATTCTAAGTTTATCAGCAATTGAAATATTGTAATAAACTGGAACATGGAATGAATTTGTATAATAAGCTCTATCCGTTACACCAGGAATTTTTCCATAAATATCTCTATCAATATTAACAAATCTTCCAGATAAACCTTCTGCAGGTGTTGCTAAACATGTAAAGTTCAAATTATATTTTCGGCTATATTCATCACATTTTTCTCTCATATGACCAATAATTTTCATACCTAGTTTTTGAGCTTCTTCACTTTCTCCATGATGTTTACCAATTAATGCTTTCAAACATTCAGCTAAACCAATAAACCCAATTGAAAGTGTACCATGTTTTAATACTTTCTTTAATTTATCATTTGGTTTTAATTTATCACTATCAAGCCAAACCCCTTGTCCCATTAAGAATGGGAAGTTATAAACTCTTTTATTACATTGAATATCATATCTTTCAAGTAATTGGTCTTTAACAAGTTCCATTAATTCATCGAGTTCTTCATAAAAGCCTTTCATATCAGCTTTATCTAAAGCATTCTTACCAACTATACCGTGTTTAATACCAATTCTAGGTAAATTAATTGATGTAAATGATAAATTCCCTCTTCCTGGAGTAATTTGTTTATCAGGGTCAACCACATTACCAATAACTCTAGTACGACATCCCATGTAACCTACTTCAGTACGAAAATCTCCAGCTTTATAATATGGTTTATTAAACGAACTATCTAAGAAAGACCAATTTGGAAATAATCTTTTCGCAGAAACTCTTAAACTTAATTTAAATAAATCATAGTTAGGGTCTTCAGGATTATAGTTAACTCCTTCTTTTACCTTAAATATTGAAATTGGGAATATTGGAGTTTCACCATGTCCAAGTCCAGCTTCACTAGCAAGCATATAATTTTTAGTAACCATTCTACCTTCACTAGATGTATCTGTACCAAAATTTATTGATGAAAATGGCACTTGAGCACCAGCTCTTGAATGCATTGTATTTAAATTGTGTACAAATGCTTCCATAGCTTGATAAGTTCTTTTATCAGTCTTTTCTAATGATTTTTTAATTGACATTTCAAATAGTCTTTTCATTAAATCAGATGTTTTATAAAATTTTTCAAAATAATCAACAGTTATATCAATTGTATTTATTTTAGCAATTTCTTTTTCAATACTTGCCACATTAACAAAATCATTTAAATCTTCTAAATCAATAAAATCTTTAATAGTTGTTTTTAACATTTTTCTAAATGTTTTTAAAACACCTGGAGCTAAGTAATAATCAAATGCTGGAATACTTTGTCCTCCATGTTGGTCATTTTGATTTGATTGAATAGCTATAGCAGCTAAGGCTGAGTAGCTCATAATATCATTTGGTTCTCTTAAATGTCCATGACCAGTTGAAAATCCATTTTTAAATAATTTATCTAAATCAATTTGCATACATGTTGTTGTACCCATTTCTTCAAAATCCATATCATGAATATGAATAGTCTCGTGGGCTCGGAGATGTGTATAAGAGACAGTTCATCATGAGCATCAGCAAACTTTTTCTTCATTAAATATGCTTTAGAAAATTCTCTAGATACATTAGAACCAAATTGTAACATAGTACCCATCGCTGAGTTTCCATCAATATTACCATTTTCTCTTTTAGCATCATCTTCCGCAGCACTCTTAAGTGCCAAACCTTCTAATGTTTTTAAAAACTTATGACTTCTTTTATCATCAGTAAACATTTCTCTTGCTTTGCTTCTATTTTCTCTATAGTTAGCAAAGTTTTCAAATACATCTTCATATTTATCTTTTTTTAATGTCTCTTCAATTATATCTTGAATATCTTCAATTTTAATACTAGCTTTATCACTATAATCCTTCTCAATTCTTTTAATTACATGACCATACACTTTTTGTATATCATTAGATGAATATTTTAATATTTCCTCATCATCTTCATTTGTGACTTTAATACTATCAAAGCCTTTTTTAATCGCCATGGCAATTTTAGTCCCATTAAAACCTACTTTAGAACCATTTCTTTTTACCACTTTAATTGTTTCAAAAAATTCTTCTTCCTTATTTGGCATACTACTTACCTTCCCTTCATATTTTTATTATAGTATACCTCAAGATAATTGTCTACAAAATTTTCATTTTTAAAATTTACCAAAATTTTTAAAACATCTATTTTTCTCCCATTTTACGTTGTTCGTATTTTTTAACAATTACACACAAACTATCAGAAATACTAACAAAAACGCAAATTTTAAATTCTTTTTAACATTTTTATTTTTCATAAAATTTACATTTTTAACTTTTTTGCTCAAAAAATCTTATTTTATTTTGATAATTTTTCTTAAATTTTCTATTATTACTTGCACATTTTTTAAACTCTGCTATAATAGACTTATAAAAAGGAGAGATACTATGTTTAACAATAAAAAAATCCATTTAATAGGTATCGGAGGCATTAGCATGAGTAGTATTGCTTTAATGCTTTTAAATATGAATGCCCAAGTTTCAGGCAGTGACATTCAAGAATCAAATTTAACTAAAAATCTAGAAGAAAAAGGTGTTAAAATAAAATATGGACATCACCCAGAAATGGTTCATGATGCTGATATCGTAGTTTATACCGCAGCTATTTGCAAAGATGACCCCGAAAGAATTGCTATCAAAAATGAGAACAAAGAAAACTATGAACGAGCTGAATTTCTAGGTATGATGATGAAAGAATTTAAACATTCTTTATGTGTATCAGGAACTCATGGAAAAAGTACAACAACTGCTATGCTAAGTTTAATCTTTCTTGAAGCAAATCTTAATCCCACCATTCAAGTCGGAGCAATCTTACCAGAAATAAACGGAAACACTCACCTTGGTAATCATGATTATTTCATTATGGAAGCTTGTGAATATGTTGACTCATTTTTACATTTTCATCCAACCAGTGCTATTATAACTAATATTGATAATGACCACCTAGATTATTTCAAAAATTTAGATAACATAAAAAAATCATTTTATAAATATGTTAGTTTATTACCAGAAGATGGCTATCTAATAAAAAATAACGATGATGAAAACTCAAATGAACTAGATAAACACACTAATGCAACAGTTATTACATATGGTATTAATAATAATGCTAATTTTATGGCTAAAAACATTACATGCAATCACCTAGGGCATTATTCATACGACATTTACTTAAACAATGAACTATTAACAACTATAAACTTAAATATAAATGGTAAACATAACATTTATAATTCACTTGCAGCTTTTGCTCTTGCATATCAATATATAAAAGATATAAACGTTATTAAAAATGCTTTAGAAAAATATCATGGAGTTGGAAGAAGATTTGAATTTCTTGGTACATATAAAGGTGCTTTAATCTATGATGATTATGCGCATCATCCATCTGAAATAAAAACAACTCTAGAAAGTGTTAAAAGTGTTAAACATAATGAATCATGGGCAATATTTCAATCCCACACATATTCAAGAACTGCTGAACACCTAGATGCTTTCGCCGATATTTTAAGTAAATTTGACCATGTAATAATAGCCAAAATATTTCCAGCTCGAGAAATAAACATTTACAACATCAGTGAAGATATGTTAGTTAACAAAATTAAAGAACAAAACCCTAATGTTTGTTATATCGAAGACTTTAATAAAATAATAGAATACTTAGATGAAAACATTAAACCAAATGATTTAGTAATATCTATCGGAGCTGGTCCAATAAATGCTAATGTCACAAAAAAACTTATAGAAAAATAAATCTATAAGTTTTTTAATTCATTTCTATAATTTTCTAATACATCAATTATTTCTAATCTAGTCTTACATCTACAAACTAAATTTTTTACCTCTTTATTTTCAGGTAATCCTTTTAAATAATTAAGTAAATGATTTCTTATTTCTAAAACTGCTTGTTTCTCTGTTTTATCTTCACATAATTTATTTAAATGATATTCCATCATATCAATTTTTTCATTATAACCAATTTCACGAGGTAACTTACCACTATCTAAATACTCTACACATTCTTTTATTAACCAAGGATTGCCAAGAAGACCACGACCAATCATAACAGCACTACATCCAGTTTCATCAAGCATTCTTTTTGCATCATAACAAGATATTACATCTCCATTACCAATAACAGGAATATTAACAGCATCAACTACATTTTTAATAATATTCCAATCAGCTTTACCAGAGTATCCTTGAGCTCTAGTTCTTGCATGTACAGTTATAGCACTAGCTCCATTTGCTTCCACTATTTTAGCTATTTCTACTGCATTTATGGAATTAGCATCCCAACCGCTTCTAATTTTTACTGTAACTGGAACATTTACAGCTTCAACTACAGCCTTAATTATTTCTCCAACTTTTTCAGGATTTTTAAGTAACGCACTACCAGCTTGATTTTTAACAGCAACCTTTGGAACAGGGCACCCCATATTTATGTCTATTAATACATTTTGGTATAAGTCTGTTATTAGTTTAGCTGCCTTTGCAATTGTTTCAGGTTCGGAACCAAAAAGTTGAATAGCAACTGGTATATTAATGTTTTCTATTCCATTTAACATCTCAAGAGTTTTTTTATTTTCTCTTGAAATAGCCTCAGCACTAATCAATTCTGTTATAGCATATCCTAAATTCATACCTTCGCATATTTTTATAAAAGTTGGATTAGAAATTCCTGCCATTGGGGGTAAGACAACTTTATTTTTAATATTTATATTTCCGATTTTCCACATAAAAACCTCCATCAAAAATATTATAACATTATTTTTTTAAACTTTGCAAATTTCTATCAATACTGTCTTTGTAGTGTCGATAGAAATTTGCGATTAAGAAATGAGAAAGGAAAGTAAAATCTGAGTATTATCAAAAATACAGAAAAGCTTATAAAGTAAAACTAAATGTAGATTTAAATCTATTAAAGATTTTTTTTACTCAAAAGCATGGTACAAAAAAAAAGACCCAGTCAATTTTTTGACTGAGCCTTTAATATGTAAATTTATATTTTTTCATCATGCTAAGCGTTAATGGTCCTATGTTACCATCTTGTTCAAGGCCTGTTCTTTTTTGGAACTCCATTACCCAAGATTTAAGGTAATTACCAAAGAAATCACCATCACCATTTTTACCAACTAGCTTAATTTTTGCACTCTCTTTTGTATTTCCAAAGTATCCATAGAAATTGTTAGCAAAAAATAAACATATTTTATTAATATTGCTTTCTTTATCACCATATTTAAGATATCCTCTACCTCCTAGAAAGTTATCCGACGAACTAGGATTTGCTGGTTCTGTCGGCTTAGTATCTTCTACATATTCAATGAAATTTGCCTTACAATGCTTTTTCCACATTCTTGTAGGGTAACCTTCTTTTGGACCTATATTACCAACAGCAGTGATTTGAACTTTATTTTTCCATGCAGGAGTACATTCAACAGCTAGTCCATCGCCAATGTAGATGCCGATGTGTCCTGTTCCAATATATAGCAATTCCCCGACAATTAAATTAGAGAAATTGCTAGAATTACCAGTTGAATAACTTTTACTAGTCATAGTGGCAATGCTTAAATCAGGTATATTTTTTACAAACGTTGCTCCACCATAAACATGATTTAAATTACCATTCCACCCCCATAATATTCCTTTAATAAGACAAACGCAATCAAATCCAAAAGTATCTGAACTTGCACTATTTATCATTTTTTGTCTTTTTGCATCTTTGTTATAATCATTGTTATTACAATATCTTTTTTTATTTGATGCAGTCATAGGTGCTCCAAAGCATCCCATAACATATAAGGTTTTATAATTATTAGCTATATCAATAGCTTTTTCAACAAATTCTTTATTTGTCATTATTTTATTCATATATTATTCTCCTTTTCTCATTTTTTCTATATTATGAAATATATCATAAGTTCCACCAGCAAGAATGCCACTTAAAGCAATTGCAACTTTAAAATCTTTAGTTATAGCCCATTCAATGCATGCAACAATTAGCCCTATCAAAATATTTTGAATTGGTATTAAGTTGTTATTAATCCATTTGCATTTTTTAGCAGCAATACCTAAAATCCATGATGCGAATATAGTTACTATTGTTATAATATTTGTTATTTCCATTTCTTCTCCTCCTTCCTATATTTTTTCTTTTTTCAGCAATTGTTCCCAATGCTCATGAATATATGAATTGCCACCTAGCTTTGTGTATTTATCATATAACTCATGAGCATTAAGTCTTTGAATTTGACTTTTGGGAACATTGTGTTCAACATCTGAGATAAAATTTGTCAAATCCGTTTTAATTGATTGTAGTTCCAAATCATCAATTCTTTTTACTAACGGATTTAATGTTTTACCTATTTGTTTGCTAAACATACTAAAAATATATTTAATTGAGCCTATTAACCCAACTAAAAAAGCAAGTGCTGTTGCTACTTGCCCTAGTGTTATATTTTCCATTTTTTATCCTTTCTTTTTATTTCCATTTTCCTATTGCCAATACTTGTATTGTGTAAGTTTGACCATCATTCGCTGTCGGAGCTATCAAATAAACTTTTCCAGCTGAACTTTTAGTCGCATCGTTGATAGACTCAAAAAGAGCATTTTGTCC
>ERZ1505072.615-NODE-615-length-8733-cov-2.740147_pt1 | contig 8733 bp, 9 predicted proteins | sample MGYA00571776_ERZ1505072 | MGnify/ENA primary metagenome ERZ1505072 (study PRJEB39906, sample SAMEA3182062) | gut metagenome | biome: human; feature: gut; material: Stool; isolation source: human stools | place: Canada | collected 2013-01-14 ... | reverse complement strand
TCGACCTCTAGCGTGACAGGCTAGCGTTCTAACCAACTGAACTACCGGGCCAAATGTGGTGGGAACAACAGGGCTCGAACCTGTGACCCTCTGCTTGTAAGGCAGATGCTCTCCCAGCTGAGCTATGCTCCCATCGTGTGTACCGCCCGGTTTGCTGTGCACTCACCGGCGACAAGCAATATATTATCATAATTGATTTGCTTTGTCAAGACTTTTTTTTATTTTTTATTAATTTTATTATTTTGTCGATTTCGTCCCTTGAAAACTTGTAGCAGGCGCCGCAAAAGCTGCACTTTACTTCAACCTCGGAAAGCTCTTTTGACATCTTTTCAAGCTCTTTTTCTCCGAGAGAAATCAGGGCTTTTTCGGTTCTCTCCCTTGAACAGGGGCATTTATAACCAACCGTTTTGTCTTCAAGCACCTCTATCTCAAAGCCGTCAAGCGCGCCCTTTAATATATCGAGAATATCCTTACCCGAATCAAGCTGTTCCGTAACGGGAGCAAGTTTACTCAGATTTTCTTCGATTTTTGTTATTGTTTCGTTATCGGCGGCAGGAAGCAGTTGTATAATAAATCCGCCGGCTTTTTTAACCGTTAAGTCGGGATTTACTAACACACCGAGGGCGCATACCGTAGGTATCTGCTCGCTTACGGCGTAGTATGATGTAATATCCTCGGCAATTTCTCCCGAGACTATCGGAACAAAGCCGTTATACGGCTCCTTAAGCCCCAAATCCTTCATTACAAAAACATTGCCGTCTGTTCCGACCGCTCCCGAAACATCAAGCTTACCGTTCGGTTTAAGCGGTATTTCAACTATCGGGTTTGCGGCGTAACCGCGCACATTTCCGTAAGAATCAGCCACGGCGGTAAGCGCTCCCGCAGGTCCGCCGCCGTCGATTTTAACGGTAATGCTGTCCTTTTCGCCCTTTAAAAAATTCCCCATCATTGAGGCGGCTGTAAGCAGTCTGCCGAGCGCCGCTGTTACAACGGCGGAGGTTTTATGCACCTGTTCGGCTGCCGCCGCAATATCTGTACTGTCTACGGCTGTCGCCATAACCGCACCGTCGCTTGTTATACATCTTATAAGCTTTCCCATAATTTAAGCTTCCTTTATCCTTTGTGTTATATATACCGTGCGTTCTGTTTTCCCGCAAACAGAGCCGCCCGTTTCTCCGTCAAGCACGGCAAGCGTTTTAAGTCCTGCACGGCCTAATGCGTCTTCGATTTCCTTTTCGGTATATGCCCGTTCCGAAAAATCCTCGCAGGTGCGGCGGTAGACATCGCCCTCTAAAACAAAAAAGTCCAATGCTATATCGGTTACTAAGGTTTCCATATCGGTGCTGTTTTGCCAAACGCAATAAACGCCGTCCTGCTCTATAATAAATGTATTATCCGCAAGTACGGTTTTATGCTTATAAACCGTATTTACATCAAAAACAAAAAGCCTTTCATCCTCAAGAAACAGCGCCACACGCTCTATCGCCTTGCAAAATAAGGAATAATCGGTGATATGGTTCAGGCTGTCAAGACAGCAAACCGCACCGTCAACCGTTCCGTAAAGGTCAAGCTCTTCGGCACGCTGACAAATATAAAACACATCAAGCTTACGCTCTGCTGATTTTCTTTGAGCGACGGTGAGCATTTCCTCCGAAGCGTCAACCCCTATTACCTCTATACCCTTTTTCGCAAATTCGTTTGAAAAACCGCCTGTACCGCAGGCAAGGTCAAGCATAAGCTTAGGTCTTCTGTCGTATTTTTCAAACAGCTTTAAAAGGAATTCCGCACGGCGCGGATAGTCGGCATCTTCCATCAGGCTGTCGTAGACCTCGGCAAAGCAACTGTAACCGCTCATTTATCCTTTAGCCTTTCAAATACCATTTTATACCCGTCGTCTATCGAGCGGCTCACACGGCTTATTGTCGCCGTACTGGCACCCGTTGCGGCTATTATTTCACTGTATACGCATTTATCATTAAGCATTTTCGCCACCATATAGCGCTGCGCTATGGTCTGTATTTCCTTAGGCGTGCATGCGTCCGAAAAAAACTTATAGCACTCTTCCTTATCCTTAAGAGTAAGTATCGCTTCAAAAAGCTTATCGGCGGATTCGTTTTTCTGCATAGCAATCCCTCCAAATCTTTTAACATTTTAACACATCAAACCGCTAAAGTCAATTTAATGAACAAATTACTTGATAAAACCCGTGTAAAATGTTAAAATTCAAGAAAGGGAGCTGTTTAGATGAATACTGTCAAAATACTGCACTGCGCAGATATACATATAGGAGCCAAAGAAAGCTTTTTGGGACCGCTTGCCGCAGGAAGACGGGCGGAAACGCTTATTACATTTGAAAGAATAATTGATTTAGGTGTTAAAAGCTCTGTTGACGCAGTAGTTATAGCCGGAGATTTATTTGATTCCAATAATGTCGAGCAGTCATTTGCAAGCTCGGTGTTAAATAAAATCGCAAGTGTACCGGACTTAAAGGTAATATTTGCCGCAGGCAATCACGACCCGCTAACACAGACCTCACCCTTTAGCTCTGACAAATTGCCCGACAACCTGTTTGTTTTAAAGCCGTATGACGACTGCATAGGCTTTGAGGACTGCGGTTTTCGGATTTACGGCAGATCCTTTGACAGCGTATATATGAAAGGCGAGTCCGATTTTTCATTAAAACCGCCGAAAGACGAAATTATAAACATTATGGTTCTTCACGGCGAATTGAATAACGACCTCGGTGCTTGCTACAATCCCATAACCGAAAACTTTATGAAAAACAGCGGAATGGACTATATAGCCTTAGGTCATGTGCATAAACGCACGGAACCGATACTTTCGGGAAAGACATATTATGCATACAGCGGATGTCCCGAGGGACAGGGCTTTGACGAGTGTGATGAAAAGGGAGTATATATAATAAAGGCAGGAAAAGAAACCTGCGAAGCCGAATTCTGCCCGATTGCCAAAAGACGGCACATCAGGGAAAGCATTGATATAACGGGGCTTGAAACTCCTGCGGAAATAGCCTTATCCGTACTGAAATCATTAGAAGAAAAGTATAAATCTGGATTTTCAGATAATCTTTACCGTATTGAACTTACAGGCACTTCCCACTTGCCTGATCTGCCCGAAATAACAGCAAGACTTGCGGATAAGGTGTATTTTGTAAAATTAAAGGATCTTACAGAGCCTTACATAAATTATGACGAACTTTCAAAGGAAATCTCGCTTAAAGGTTTGTTTGTTAAAAATATGCTCGGCAAAATCGAAAGCGCGCAGGAAAGCGAGAAGCCGACATTGAAATCGGCGCTGAGGCTTGGACTTAAGGCTTTCACCTCGGAGGTGGCGTTTGATGAAGATTAAAAGCATTTACATATCTGCTTTCGGAGGGCTTAAGGATAAACGCCTTGATTTTTCCGACGGATTTAACATAATTTACGGTGACAATGAAAACGGCAAAAGCACCGTAATGGCATTTATTAAGATGATGTTTTACGGAACCGAGCGCGGATCCGCACAGCTTTCCAAAAATCCCAGAAAAAAATACACCCCGTGGGACGGCTCACCTATGGCAGGCTCGGTGGATTTTGAGCTTGAAAACAAAAATTACCGTATTGAGCGTGAATTTAAAAGCAATAATTCAACAGACAAGGTTACGGTAACCGATCTTGATTTGGGAGAAAAGACCGCCGCTCCTCCCGATGTGGGACTGCAAATATTCGGTCTTTCCGCCACCGCATTCGAGCGGAGCGTGTTTGTAGGGCAATCGGGAATACCGGAAAACGATTCATCAGCCGAAGGTGAAATTAATTCAAGGCTTTCCAATATGGTGTCCTCCGCCGACGAATCTGTATCGTATGATACGGTTGAAAAACGCATTACAAAGGCAAAGCTTGCGCTTATGTCCAAAAGAGGTCAGGCAGGAGAATACGATAAAAATTTAAAACAGCTCGACCTCCTTTCCGACCGACTGAAAAAAGCTGAACTCATATACGAAGAGCACGAACAATATAAAGAAAATGCCGCCGCCCTTTCTTCACAAATTGAGAGCGGATTAAAAAGAATTTCGGTTATCAAAGCAAAGCTCAAAGAAGAGCAAAACATTAAGGATGCCGAAAAACTTAAAAAACTGCTTGAAACAAAGGCAGAGCTTGACGAGCTTAACCGCTCGCTCAGACTTTCCGACGGCGGACTTATAGACGAACAGTTTGTCAGCAAGTTAAGATTCTGCATTTCAAGGCTTGAAAACATAAAGGTATCGTATGACGCCGCAAACGGCGAAGCGCAGAGACTTAGAGAAAATCTCAGACTTACCGTGTCATCGGACAACAGCACAGCTTCGGAACGCTCCGCAAGACTTGCGGAAGAAGTAAAGACATATGAAAGCGACATAGCCGCTGTCAAAAACGAAATCAAGGAAAACGGCAGTCTTTATAATGAACTTTCGTCCAAAGAATACGAAATAAAGACAAAAAGGAAAGGAATTAATGTTCCGCTTGCGGTAATTTCCCTTTTGCTTTTCTCGTTAACCGCAGTGTTTGTTGTATTGAAGTCTTACATTGTATCCGCTGTTTTTGCGGGTCTTTTCATTCTTTTATTGTGTCTGTCTTTTATATTGCGCCCATATGACAAAAAAGCAATCGAAGAATTCAGTCGGAGATTAAACGAAGTAAAATTAAAATCCGACAGTCTTAAGGAAAAGGAATCGGAATTATTCCGAAAATATACGGCGGCGTCCGCAGGTCTTGAGGCTTTTGGTGCCGCGCTCGGGAACGACAGCGCACTGCTCAAAGCACAGGAAAAACAGCTTGCGGAAAGCGAGGAACGGGCGGAAAATATGCGATTATCGCTTGAAAATGCCGAAAAGGAGCTTAAAGAGCTTTTCTCCCGTTACAAATCCGCAGATAATACCGAAACTATAAAAGAACAGCTTGACGGTCTTGCAAAAAAAGCCGCCTCCCAAAAAGAAATAAAGCAACGGCTCAATTATCTTGCAAAAGATTTGGAAAATATATCTTACGAGGAGGCTCGCCGCAGGCTCGAAGCATTGCCCGAAAATGCAGAAACCGAGGATTTCACCGCACTTAAGGCAGAGCTTGAAAAAATCACGGGTGAGACTGCGGAGCGCAAACAGGCGCTTATAGAAATAGAAACCGAAGACAGAGAAAAACTTAAAAATGCCGAAGAACCCGAAACGCTAAAAAAAGAAATTGCGGACTTAGAGGCAGTTACAAAAAAACAGCTTAACTTTTGCAATGCCGCGGATATTGCGCTTGACACCTTAAAGGACAGCTTTGCCGAAATGCGACGCAGCTACGGCTCCGCCCTTGAAAAAAAAGCGGGCGATATATTCGAAGCGCTTACGGACGGAAGATACAGCGGTATGCAGATTTCAAAGTCGTTTGATATAAATGCTGAGAAAAACGGTATTTTCGGCGGAAAGGAATTGGCTTTTTTAAGCAGCGGAACCATTGATCAGGCTTATTTGAGCCTTAGACTGGCGCTTTCCGAACTGATGTTTGAAAACTCCGAAAGGCTTCCTATCTTCCTTGACGACGCGCTTTCACAGTATGACGATCTTCGCACAAAAACCGCCCTTAAATATCTTAAAGAATATTCGGAAAACGGTCAGATCATAATGTTTACCTGTCACAGATTTGTGACCGACTCTGCCGCCGACACGGGCGCCGTGTGCAAAGATTTTTAGAACACTAAAACAGACCTGAGCCTTTGGCTCAGGTCTGTTTTTCTAAAGCGTTTCAACCTTAATTAAATTTGTATTTCCCGATTTACCGTTTGTAACGCCGCCCGTGATAACGATTTTATCGCCGTTATTAAGGTCAAGCAGTTTCTTAGTCAGCTTTTGGGCGTTATAAAACAGCACATCCGTGGACGGATAATTTTCGCACATACAGGGCTGTACACCCCACGAAAGCGCAAGCTTTCTCCATGTCTTATCGCTTGTTGTAAGACCTACAATGTCAACCGGAGGACGGAATCTTGACACCATTCTTGCGGTCATTCCCGAAAGACTGCATACCGCAATAGCCTTTGCGGCAATATCTATTGACATTCCGCAGGTTGCGTGCGATATAGCATCAACAGTGTTTTTAATTTTAAATTCCGAGGAAAGAAAACGCTTTGAGTAATTGATATTTCTTTCGGTGTTTTCCGCAATCCTCGCCATTGTTTTAACCGCAAGCACAGGATGTTTTCCGGCCGCTGTCTCGCCCGAAAGCATTATTGCGCTTGTTCCGTCATAAACAGCATTGGCAACATCCGAAATTTCCGCACGGGTAGGTCTTGCGTTGTGTATCATAGATTCAAGCATTTCGGTTGCAGTTATAACCCGTTTACCGAGCAGTCTGCACTTTGTAATAATATGCTTTTGTATTGCCGGAAGCTCCTCAAACGGAATTTCAACGCCCATATCGCCTCTGGCTACCATAATTCCATCGCACTCTTGACATATTTCTTCTATATTGTCAACGCCGGTACGGTTTTCAATCTTTGCGATTATATCAATTCCGTCAGCGCCGATTTCCTTTAAATACGCCTTTACATCAAGCAGATCCTGCTTGCACGAAACGAATGAACAAGCAATAAAATCAATATCGTGTTCTATTCCGAATTTAATATCGTTTTTATCCTGTTCGCTTAAATATACCTGTTTTAAGGTCTTATCGGGAAAGCTCATACTTTTCCTGTCGGAAAGCTCGCCGCCCACAAGCACCGTACACATAACATCAGTATCAGTAGTACCGTCAACGCGAAATACCAAAAGACCGTTGTTAAGAAGAATTCTATCTCCCTTTTCAAGGTCGTGCGCCAGTCCCTTGTAATTTACCGCAACCCTCTTTTCATCGCCCTCAATATCATCCGAGGTAAAAGCAAAGGTATCGCCGTCGTTAAGAAAAATCTTTCCGTTTTTAAAGGTTTTTATTCTGTATTCCGGTCCCTTTGTATCAAGCATAATAGGTATCGGAAGTCACAATTTCTCTCGGACTTTCTTAACTAATTCTATGCGTTGCTCATGCTCTTCGTATGTGCTGTGTGAAAAGTTCATTCTCGCAACATTCATTCCCACTTTGCACATTTCTGTAAGCGTCTTTTCATCAGAACAGGTAGGACCCAATGTACATACTATTTTGGTTTTTCTCATAACTCTTCACCCATTATTTTCTTGTAGTTTTCTTTAATTTCGGTTTCACTGTCCTGCATAGCCTTAAGCGTGTCTGACAAGAGCTTATCAAGCTCCCAATCAAGCAATTCGGCGCCTTTGGTTATAATCTCTCTTGAGCAGCCTGCGGCAAAGCGCTTGTCCTTAAATTTCTTTTTAAGGCTCTTAAGCTCCATATCCGAAACGCTTTTCGATGGGCGCATAAGTGCCGCCGCACCTATAAGTCCCGTAAGCTCATCGGTTGCGAAAAGCACCCTTTCCATTTCGTGCTCGGGCTTTATATCAACCGTTATTTCATAGCCGTGACTGCATACCGCATGGATAAGTTCGTCGCTTGCGCCTATTTCCTTTAAAAGCTCGGGTGCCTTTATGCAATGCTGCTCCGGATATTTTTCAAAATCCACATCATGCAAAAGACCTACTATGCCCCATTGTTCCGCTTCGTCTGCGTATCCGAGTTGCTTTGCAAAATGCTTCATAACCGCCTCGACGGTAAGCGCATGCTGTATATGAAAATTGTTTTGGTTGTATTTGAGGAGCAGCTTCATCGCTGTTTCTCTTGTAATAGCTGTATTCATTTTCGAACTTCTCCCCCATTTTAATTCCTTTTACTATGATACCACATCCCGTGTAAAAAAACAAGTTAAATATAAGTTAAAAAAGCCGCAAATGTCTGACATCTGCGACTTTTTTCAGTATAATTTTCAGCATTCCATTTGCTTACCCAAAAAGGAGGCGGCAACGGAAGCTAACTTTACATCGCTGTCGGTCGGTTTTTGCCCTGCCTCTGATGCCAATACCACCGCACCGCTTACATCGCCCGAAATAACGATAGGCGCCGCAACGGCAATGTTTCGGTCAAGTCCCTCAATAGCCGGAGCGCTGCTGCCTTCACCGAAAACCTCTACACGGCGGTTTTCCATAATATCCTCAACAGCCTGAGTTACACGCCGTTCAACGACTTCTTTTTTCGAAATTCCGGAAGCCGCAATGCAATGGTCGCGGTCGCATATAAGCACCGTCATATCCGTAGCACCGTTAAGCGCGTCCGCATACTGTGTTGCAAAGGACGAAAGCTCGCCTATCGGCGAATATTTTTTAAAGATGACCTCGCCGCCTGAATTTGTGTATATTTCAAGCGGGTCGCCCTCGCGAATACGCATTGTGCGGCGTATTTCCTTAGGAATTACAACCCTGCCGAGATCATCTATTCTTCTAACGATTCCCGTAGCCTTCATATATTAAAATCTCCTTTTTGATTTCGTGTTGTTATTATTTGTAAAGGGATATAATATATTCATTGGCTATTATTTCCTTACTGATTTAAAAAAATAAAACGGTCAAAGCGTTTTATTCAATTCTCATTAAGCTGTTCATAAAGCCTAACTATTTCCGCCCTAATTCCGGAATTTTCCTCAAGCGAAAGCGTCGGGTCTACTGTAAGCATCCGCTCCGCTTCCTTTCCTGCAAGGCGCAAGACTTGCCTGTCGGCAAAAATATCGGCAATTTTCATATCCGGCAGCCCATGCTGGCGTGAGCCCAAAAAG
>ERZ1505072.613-NODE-613-length-8752-cov-5.081062_pt1 | contig 8752 bp, 9 predicted proteins | sample MGYA00571776_ERZ1505072 | MGnify/ENA primary metagenome ERZ1505072 (study PRJEB39906, sample SAMEA3182062) | gut metagenome | biome: human; feature: gut; material: Stool; isolation source: human stools | place: Canada | collected 2013-01-14 ... | reverse complement strand
GCTCCTCTATGATTTAGTGCATAATGGGAAAATCAGAAAATATATTTTCCCATTATGCACTAAATCATAGAGGAGCTTGGTCTTGTCGAGATAAACATAACCGCCATCTACAATTTCACTAAAGTTTTGTATACCTATAGGATATTTCATATTGTTGCTTTATATTGAATTTTTGGCAAAGTTACGAAAAAAGTTGGTATCTGCAAAATAATGCGGAATAAAATGTCTTTGAAAAATTACGCTAAAATCTGCCGAATAGCTTAGAATGAGCGATTTATGAGTTTTTCACCTCAATGGAGGTAATGATTTAGCAACGGTTCTAATTTCTACAATTTGCATACGTTTGATTGTCAAACAACTCTTTGTCATCTTGGTGGCAAAAATACAATTTTAAATTTAGAATACTGCATTGTTGCATGTTTTTTAGAGTTTATTATCATCTCAAATATAATTAGGACTCTGAAAATATGCAAAAATGTGCGGTATTTTATGAAATTATCCGTAGAATCTTACCGTATTCTCGAAATTTATTGTATTTTTGCAGCTGTAATGACATTTAATAAGAGGTGAAATGAACAATATAGTTTGCAAAGTAGCAGCACTTGGTGGCACTATCTCCACTACTGATATATCTCATCTGTCAGAGTATAAACGACTGTTGAGAGCTAAGGAGCGTGGCGACTTGATAAAGTTGCGTCATGGCATATATGCCGTTCCCGATGCTTTGCTTAATACAATGATTGATGTGGAACGGATTGTACCTAATGGTATTGTATGCCTGTACAATGCGTGGGCTTACCATCAGCTTTCGACAACTGTTCCACCTGCTTTTTGTATAGCCATCGCCAACAAGCGGAAGGTGGTGATACCAGATACGCTTCCGATAGAGCTGTATTATTGGAAGAAGGAGAACTTGGAGTTCGGCATTATGGATGCAGAAATTTCAGGGTATCATGTTCGTATTACCGATATGGAGCGAAGTGTTTGCGATGCTGTAAAATACAGGAATAAATTGGGGTTAGATATTTGTGCTGAAGTGATACGCACCTATCTGAAAAAGCCAAACCGCAATCTCACTCGTTTGCAGGATTACGCCCAACGCCTCAGAGTGTTTAATACATTGAAAAATTATCTTGAAATAGCTATAGAATAAGATGGGAAAGAAAAACTACGGTAAGTCTGTTAAGACCCGCTTGCTCAATCTGATGAATGAGACAGGCTATAAATATATGTATCTCTTGGCAAGATATTTCAACGAGAGGTTGCTTTACAGAGTATCTGTAAGCCAATATAAGGACAATTTTTTGCTGAAAGGTGGCTCTTTGCTTTATGCGATGAACGGACTTGAGGCACGTCCTACAGTAGATGTTGATTTCATGGCAGATAGAATTAGTCGTGATAGGGATTTCCTTGCGCACGTGTTCCAGGAAATTTTGGGCATTGTATGCGATGAGGATGGAGTATCGTTTTGATGTTAACAGCATTAAGTTGGAGCCTATAACTGTTGAAAAGAAGTATCCTGGCACAAGATTTTACTTTACGGCCCATATGGATACTATCGCTTACAACATGTCTGTTGACATTGGCTTTGGTGATGTTGTAACTCCATATCCAACAACTATTGACTTCCCATTGCTTTTGCCTGACATTCCATCTGTGAACATACAGGCATATTCCTTGGAGACTGTTGTCGCCGAGAAATTCCATACGATGATAGACCGAGATGTGCTCAACAGTCGCATGAAAGATTTCTTCGACTGTTACCAACTCCTGACAAAGAGAGACTTGTCTGATGACACATTATATGATGCGATTAAGGCGACTTTCGATAATAGAGGGCTTACATACAATCCCGAATTGCAGTTGTTTACAGAAAGTTTTGCGACAGACGCAGCACGTATAGTTCGCTGGAAAGCATTTCTGAAAAAGATTCAATGGAAAGAAACTCTTGATTTCAAGACTGTTATGGAAGTAATAAAGGAAAGGTTGCAGCCTATGGCTGAAAAATATTGGAAAAAGTAGTTTACCCTTTTATCATTCTTTCGTCTTTGAATATAAAGAACACTAAAAATAGAAGATTATGATAAAAAGTAAGATTTCAGTTGCTGTACTATTTCTGCTATGCCTTTGTTGGTTACCAACACTTTCATTGGCAAAAGGAAAGAGCCATTTTACGGTAGAAGATTCACAATATGGAACTCGCCTTGTGAAATGGGAAGGAAAAGACTCTGTTGTGGATTTCAATAACATCCAAGAGCTTAAGGATGTAAAAGTAATAGGAGAAATGGCTTTTGAAATGAATAAGTACATCAAGCAAGTCATCCTTCCCGACAATTTGCTGATTATAGAAAAACGAGCTTTCAATACTTGTGAGAATCTTCAAACCGTAAAGATGCCAAACACAGTGAGGTATATCGGCAATAGTGCATTCAATATGGACCATTAATTAGAGCTTAGCGTCTTGCCGGACAGTTTGCAAGAAATCGGTGAATGGACATTTTGGGATTGTAATAAGGTCTGCATATCCGTGATACCTGAGCATGTGAGCAAAATAGGAAGACTGGCTTTCACTTGTTGCGAAGGCATAAAGGCCCTTGTATTCAAGAATCAACTAGAAGTAATTAACGACCGTGCATTTTCTGGTTGCAAGAACTTGGAACGCATAGTCTTTCCGAACAATTTGAGAGAGATCTCCGATTTTGCCTTTGCCCGATGCATTAACCTTAAAGGCATCAATCTCCCTGCATCTTTGCAGAAAATCGGATATAGAGCATTTGGAAACTGCGAGTCACTTTTATTCGTGAAGTATAATTCTAATCCCAAAGTTGACTCTTCCGCATTTATGAATTGCCCAATAAGCCAAGAGAAATAACATTAGTATCAACAATAAAGACAAAGAATATGAAAAAGATTGTTTTATTGATAACCACCATCTGCCTAACATCAGAGACATTCGGGCAGAAAACGAGTTCCTCTTCCGTAGATGAATACGAATGCATCTACGAGTACCAAATGAAGAATGACAAAGGCTCTTCTGATGCCACTTCTACCATTCTTCAAATTGGCAGAAACTCAGCTATGTTCTCTGATTACACTGCGTTTCAAGCAGACTCTGCCATTGCTTGCAAAGCGCCAAAATCAGAGATTCAAAAGTTCAAGACACGGGAAAAGAGAAATGATTTGCTTTTCGACCAATCTGTCTCTCAAAATGTGCCTAAGGGCAAACTGACCGTTTATAGCGTAATCACGCCAAACTACTACAGCTATACGGAAAGTGCCAATCCCATAAATTGGAATCTGAGCGAGGGCATTGACACTATCTGTGGTTACACCTGTCAGAAAGCTGTTGGAGAATATGGTGGAAGAACTTGGACTGTTTGGTATTCCACGGACATACCAGCATCCTTTGGACCATGGAAACTTTGTGGTTTGCCAGGCTTGGTATTGGCAGCAAAGGATTCAGAAGGCATACATAAGTTCAAAGCTATAACTTTCCGTAAATCAAGCACCCCTATGAACTTCAAGCCTTACACCAATACCATCAAGACTTCGAGGGAACAGTTTGTCAAGGCGAAGAATAAGTTTGAGCAAAATCCTATGGGCAACATTCCTGCAGAATCCATCAGCGAGATGACTATTCAGAAATATGAGGATGGTGGGCATAGTGCCTTGGTCAATGGTGTGGTACTGAGAGTGCGCCCTAATGGATATGTTCCTCTCGAATTGAAGTAAACAAAGAGATTGATAAATATGATAAGGTTTTTAATTTTGATGATGTTAGCTTGTCTCTGTAACTGCACTTTTGCCCAAAGTGTAGTTACAGGAATAGTGCGTGACGCCATTGGCACGGCTTTGGAAGGTGTCATCGTAAGAGTAAATGCCGATAAGGCTACTCTTGGCTTTGCGAGAACATCAGAAAATGGAACTTATAAGATAACACTAAAGTCAGATGCCAAGCAGCTAATCGTCACTGCCGAAGCCATCGGATACGAGAAAACCAAAAGAGAAATCAAGAATGTCTCACAAGAGTGCAACTTCAATCTAAAGGAAAAGACCACAGACCTAAAAGAGGTTGTTGTAAAAGCTCCAGCCATCTACCAACGAGGGGATACTTTGTCATACAACTTAGCCTCGTATATCGGAAAGAATGACTATACGCTGAAAGATGCCATGAAGAAACTCCCTGGCATTGAAGTAGGTGACAAAGGTTCTATCAAATATCTGGGCAAGGAGATTTCTAACTTCTATATCAATGGCATGGATTTGTTGGGTGGACGATACAACATTGCCACTACCAATATACCCGCTTCTTTTGTCAACTCAGTCCAAGTGTTGAGTAACCACCAAGCCGTAAAAGCCAACAAAGATGTATTCTCAGACAACGTGGCTATCAATGTGAACATGAGCAACAAGGCAAAGTTTAAGCCTGTAGGCTCTTATGGAGTGTCATTAGGGGCAGGCAAACATACCTTATATGAAATCAATGGTGCCGGTATGCTCTTCAAATCCAACTTTCAAATGTTGGCTTCGCTAAAAGCAGGCAATATCAATCAGTTTGCATTGACTGATGGGACGAATCACTTTGACAACAAAGAGACATTATCTACGTTGTCTAATTTATTAGAGAACATTTCCGCTACCACTCCTCCTATTGAAGTTGACAGATATGCCTCACCAACAGATAGATTATTGTCATTCAACATATTGAGAAAGATAAGAAAGGATGTTACCCTAAAAGATAATATCGGGTATAGCTATGCCAAAAGTCAGTACGACTATAGCTTGACGAGAAGTTATGCGGATGCGGATAACAATGTCATTATCGCCCAAGAGTATTCTCCCCTATCAACCATACATCGCCCAAGCATCCAGTTGGAATACAAGGACAACTCAGAAAAGACTTATCTTAGCAACACACTGTCGAGCACAGGTTCTTTTCTGACATCAGAATTGCCTACTAAAGAGAACGGTTCTCTCTTTAACCAGAAGCAGACCATGAGAGAGTTTTATGTGAACAACAAGTTCTCTACCTTGTGGCATCACAAGGATTTGTGTTGGGCGGTTACGTCTATCATGTCGTATCAAGGTTCTCCTATGGGAAAGATAACTCTTAACAAGGAAACTACCGATAATGTGGTACAAAATGCCAATGGAAGAAGTTTTCGTACAGAGAATACTCTCTCAATGTCTAAGAAGCATCTCTATTCTCGTATTTATTTACCAATATTGCTGAATTATTATATGGATAAGGTGCAAACAAGCCTGCACCCTACAGACGAGAGCAATGATGTGAATATGCAGAATCTCAGAATGGCTCTGGTACCACAATATGAGTACTCACATCCTCAATATAAATATGTCTTCCGATTGGAAATACCTATGCGCATAGACTATATAATCCATAAGGACAACTTGGAAAGCGCATCGTCTGGTTCTTGGTATTATTCTGTTTGTCCTAGCGTATATTGCAACTATAAGGTAACTTCTCGCTCGGTACTTCGCACCAACATATTCTATGCTCGCACCTTTGGGGACATTTTGGATTTCTTGAAAACACCCGTCAGATTCAATGACACCTCGCTGAAGGTTGGCTCTGGTATCTTGGCGGACAACAAGAGTTTGAACGCCTCATTGCATTACGACTATAAGATACCACTGAAAATGTGGTTCTTCAATGCAGACTTTCTATATAATCAGGAAAAGAACAACTTACTGATGAGTCAAGATGCAAGTTCTACTCTCATCACGATGTCGAAGATATATGCCCCAAATACAGGTAGAAGTTTTATGGGGCAAGTTGGTGTCACTAAATTTATAGAACCCATCAAGACAAAGATTTCCTTGAATGGTGGCTACCAATGGAAGCGACAAACGACTTTGCAGAACGACAATCAACAGAAATACACATGGAAGAGTTGGGCATTCTCCCCATATCTGACTTCACAGCCTTGCAAGTATGTGGAGTTGGCTTATAACGGAATGTTTGCCAAAACTTATCTTTCCACGAAGTATCAGAACAACAGCTATCTGAGCCAACAACACAAAGTGTCATTGAAACTCATGCCATTCGATGGCTTTACATTCGACACTTCTGCTGACATTGTAAAGAATGAATTGACGAAAGATGTGTCAAAGACAATGAGTTTGTTCGATATGGGGTTGTCATATAGGAAGAAAGCCATGAAGATTTCTTTTGACATCAGGAACATTTTGAATCAACGCCAATATGCATACACTATCTATAATTCCGTCAATACCTTCACGTATAACTATCTACTGAGGGGAAGAGAGTGTGTCTGCACTGTAAAACTAACAATGTAAACCTAACAAAACAGGTGTTGTAAAATAAAGTTTTTATTATTTCTCAACTTTGGAGAGAAATACATCCATTTATGGCAAGGTCTTTGGGAGTAACCCAAAAGGTTTCGAGTAACTCGAAACATACCTTGCTGTGTCTTTGTGGACACAATGTTTTGGCAAGAATAAAACCTAATACCATTGAAAACACTGCGGTGGTTCGCCCAAGTGGCTGGAGGCGCAAAGCCTCCAAGGAACGACTCGGTTTTCGCTATGTCCAAAGGATGAAACAAATAAATCCCGAAGAATTGGGGACATAGAATACCATTCCTCGGGATGAACAAAAATGTATTCCTGCATGTCATACGTTTTATATGTCATACGATAAACATGTAAAACGTATGACATCAATGTATATATGCTTACACTATTCTTTGCATGGATATATCTTTATCACATTACAAGTGCATTTCTATACGACAGTGAACAACCGAAGCGTCAAAGATACGACCAATTTCAACAAAAGGCATTCGTCCCTCCGTTGAGTTGCAGGACAATAGTTGTTTTCTCTTTTGTTTCGTACAATCTCTTGAGGATAACTTCACGAAGTTGTGCTGCGCCAAAAGAGTGGAGACGAAAGCAAATGGCAACTATCATAGGAAAATTATACAGCGTTTGCCAAACACTAACGGGAGTTTCGTCCTTGCATTGGACTTCCGACATAGACAACATACCTTCTTTATATATGGCTCGTATCACTGAGTTGAGTTTCGGAGCGGTAACATAAAGTATATCAACCAACTCTCCCTCACTCATCCACAGTTCCTCTAAGTTGGACGGAATGGAAAGTATCCCATTTCCGTCCATAGTGATAGTTGTCCTTTTCATGCCATTCCTCCCATTACAGGCAAATGCCCCTTGATTCGACTTTCAAAGACAGAAATATCATGGTCAAGTTTGCTGCTTGTCACCTTGGCGTATATCTGTGTCGTGGTGATATTCGTGTGACCGAGAATTTTGCTAACGCTCTCTATTGGCATACCATACTCCAATGCTAAAACAGCCCAACTATGGCGGGAGACATGAAATGAAACTCGTTTCTTGATGCCACACATTACCGCTACTTTTTTGATGCGCTTGTTGATGCTGTCAAGGTTGCCAATGTTGAACAAGTGATTGCCGTTTCTGAAAGATTTGTATCTCTCAACTATCTGCATAGGAATATCCAACAGCTTGATTCGGAACGGTACGCCTGTCTTCTGACGCTTGGACACTATCCAAGGAGCACCGTTTACCATGGTGATGTTATCTTCCGTCAAGTTCTTGATGTCGATGAAAGCTATACCTGTCCAACTGCCAAAGATAAAAAGGTCTCTCGCAAATGCCATGTTGGGGTCTTCCAACTTTATCTCAGTCATGGCGGTAAGCTCGTCCAAGGTCAAGAACTCACGTTCCTTATGGTCTGGATCAACGTGGTACATGGCAAACGGATTTCTCGGTATCTTGCCGTTGTAGTGTGCCGCCGTAACGATATGTTTCAGAGGTATGGAGTAAATCCAAATGGAGGACTGCGCAAGCCCTACCACATTTTTCAAGTAAAGGCAATAGTCACGGATGAACTCCTCAGTAAGCTCATTCATGGACATATCGCTGCGCTTGTACTGATACTTGATGAACTCGGCAACGTACTTTCTCACCACAAGATACTTGTTGTAAGTGTTCTTGGCTCTGTCCTTGCCTACACGCTTGGCAAAGGCTGCGTTCTCCTTGTCGAAAGCTCTGAGCAAAGTCTCGTATTCGGTGCCTATGCCTTGATAGGCGTTTCTCACCATTTCAGCGGTAACGAACGCCTCACGGTCGGAAAGTCGTTGGTAATGCTTGGCGATTTGAGCCTTGATGTTGTCGAGCGCAAAATTCACCTCCTTGGCTTCTTTACTCTTGCCTATGGCTCTGTTGCCCTTGGCATCCCAGATAGCCTTGGTAACGCTCTGCTTGCAACTGAACTGTGCGATAGTTCCGTTGATTGTCACACGTCCCATGATAGGGACAATTCCGTTTCTCTCCTTGCTTCCATTTACATAGAAGACTGTCTTGAAAGTGCATCTCATAATTCTTACTTTTTTGTTCGGTGCAAAATTAAACTATGAGAGTTGCATGGCAAAACCAAAACTTACGCAGAATGGGGAAATATGAACCGCCACCGTTAAAAATGCTTATTAGGGCGTTTCCATTGGGTAATGATTTGAAAGCGTTTCTACTTCTCTAATCTTCTTTTTCCTCATTTCCTTGTCACTGCCAACTAAAGCCAACGACTGCCACAACCACTTGAAACTCAAAACAAATGCTCTATTTTACTATTTTTTGCCTTTTTAGGCGTCCTTTTTCAGATAAAAGCAATTCTTAATATCCCTGCGCTCCGCTCTACATCGTTGTTACTGAACTTTCAACGATGTAG
>ERZ1505072.611-NODE-611-length-8774-cov-3.395802_pt1 | contig 8774 bp, 4 predicted proteins | sample MGYA00571776_ERZ1505072 | MGnify/ENA primary metagenome ERZ1505072 (study PRJEB39906, sample SAMEA3182062) | gut metagenome | biome: human; feature: gut; material: Stool; isolation source: human stools | place: Canada | collected 2013-01-14 ... | reverse complement strand
GAGCCGTGAGCGTGGTGAGCGCGAGGTCAAAATCACCGGCGGCGAGCGCCGCGTCAAGCTCCTCGGCGCTCACGCCCACCAGCTCGACCGCCACGCCCGTGGCGGTCCTCCACATATTGAACAGACTCAGCGCCGCCGCGCGCGCTTGCTCCCCCTCCACAAAGAGGAAGCGGAGCGCCGGCAGGCCCGCGCCCTGATAGTGTCCGGCAGAGGTCATCAGCCGCGCCGCCTCGGCGCTGCGCTCGGCATAGCCCTCGGCGTTCGCCGCGCAGAGCGCGCCGCCCGCCGTGCGGAAGTCCTCCCCGCTCTCGGGCGCGTCGCTGATGCCGTCGGGCACACAGCCGGTCGCCGCCGTCGCCGTCACGCCGAGCTGTTCGGCGAGCGCCGCGCGGTCGATGGCAAGGTCAAAGGCACGGCGCAGCTGCGCGTCGGAGAAGGTGTCGGTCAGATGGTTGTAGAGCACACAGACCGTCTCCGCCAGCGGAGCGGGCTGCCACGTCTCATCCTCCGCCAGCTGCTCGATGGCCGCGTAGGGCAGCTTCGCGGTGTAATCCAGCTCGCCGGCAAGAAGCTGATCGTAGTTCGTCTGCGCGTCCGTCTCGAAGCGGAAGCAAATGCTGTCCGGCACGACGAGCTTGCTCTCGTAGTATTCGCCGTTTCTCTTCGTCTGAAGCTGCGCGGCCTTTACCCATGTGCCCACGGTATAGGGGCCGTTCGTCACGATGTCGGCGGTCGCCGCCCAACTCGCATTCCCCTCCACCAGATCACGGCGCAGCGGGGCCGTCGCCGGCGACGTGCAGACGCTGGTGATGAAGTAGGCGCAGGGCCTGCTGAGCGTCACGAGGAAGGTGCTCTCTCCCTTGGCCTTCACGCCGAGCAGCGACACGTCGCCGCTCTCGCGCACCTCGTCATAGCCCGCGACCATGCTCAGAAGCGAGGCGTTGGGTGACGCCGTCGCGGGATCGACCAGGCGCTGCCAGGCGTAAACGAAGTCCTCCGCCGTCACGCGCTCGCCGTCCGACCAGCGGGCCGCGGAGCGCAGCGTGAACGTATAGGTCACGGTGTCGTCGTAATTCTTTTCCTCGATGTATCCCTTGGCGATGCCCGCCACGGCGACCGCCTTGCCGGCGCCGTCGTCGCGCATCCGCATCAGGCCCTCAAAGAGCGTGGAGAGCAGGCTCTCCGTCCCCACGTCGGTGTTCATGGTCGGGTCAAGCGTCTCCAGCGGACCGCAGACCGCGGCGCTCACCACAAAGTCCTCCGCGGGCTCCTCCTGCTTGCCGCAGCCGGCGAGCAGGGTCAAAAACAGCGCCGCACAGAGCAGCAGACAGACGGATCTTCGTAGCATTTTCATCGGGAGCGTCTCCTCTTTCTCTATCGTAAAACGCGGCGCGAAGCGCGCCGCACAGGCAAACATCTAAATGATTATATAAAAATTTGCCCCGCTTGTAAAGACGAGCGGAGCAAAAAGTTACAAATTGTTATTATTTGGCGTCCACGACCAGCGTATCACCCTCGAAGTGGGCGGGCTTGACGTCGTTTCCGGTGAACTTGGCGATGGCGTCGAGCCGCATCTTGCTCGGGTAGTCCGCCACGAGCGTGTAAGCGACGCCGTGACGCTTCGCGCGGCCCGTGCGTCCGATGCGGTGGACGTAATATTCGTTCTCCTGCGGCACGTCGTAGTTGAACACCGCGTCCACGTCGTCCACGTCGATGCCGCGGGCGGCGACGTCGGTGGCGACGAACACAGGCAGCTCGCCGCGGCGGAAGCGCGCCATGACCTGCTCACGCTTTTTCTGCGGGATGTCGCCGTGGATGCAGGCGGCGTCCAGTCCCTCCATCTCAAGGTACTTCGTCAGGCGCTCGACCATGCCCTTGGTGTTGCAGAACACCATCACGCGCTCCAGCTTCTCCTGCCGGATGATGCGCGCCATCGCCGCGACCTTGTCGGTCTGCTCGACCGTGACGGCATACTGGAGGATGTCGGGCTTATTCTGCTCATCCGCGCGGACGGTGATCTCCTCGGGGTCGCGCTGGTAGACCCAGCTGATATCCATGACCTCGCGCGAGATGGTCGCGGAGAACATACCGAGGTTGCGGCGGGATGGGATCTTGTCCAAAATACGGGTCACGTCGTGGATGAAGCCCATGTCGAGCATTCGGTCGGCCTCGTCGAGCACAACGGTCTGCACCCGGTCGAGCCGCACGGTGCGGCGCTTCATGTGGTCGGACAGGCGGCCCGGGGTCGCCACAACGATCTGCGGCTTTTTCTTCAGCGCGTCGATCTGCTTGCCAATGGGCGCGCCGCCGTAGAGGCACACCACGCGGATGCCGCTCATAAAAACGGCCAGGTCGCGCAGCTCCGCCGTGATCTGCATGGCAAGCTCGCGCGTAGGCGCCATGATGACCGCCTGCACCTCCTCGCTTTCGGGGTCAATGTGCTCGATGATGGGAATGCCGAAGGCAAAGGTCTTGCCCGTTCCGGTGGGGGCCTTGGCGATCACGTCCTTCCACTCGCGCATCGGCGGGATGCAGCCCGCCTGCACGGGGGTGGACCATTCGATGTTTTTCTTTTCCAATGCGCGCGTCATTTCCGGCAGCAGGCCAAGGCTGTCGAAGCGCACGCCCTGTGTGAATTCCATAGCGTTTTCCTCTGTTCTCGTGATTTTCAGTCAGAGAAATTATATCATGCCTGTCAATAGCGCGGAAAAGAGACGGCGCCGCCGTCTCTTTCCTCCGCTTTGCTTACTTGTGCGGGACGTGCCAGATGTTGTCCGCATACTGCGCGACCGCGCGGTCGGCGGCGAAGATACCGCTGCGCGCGATGTTGAGAAGCGACATACGGTCCCACGCCGCGCGGTCGGCGTAGGTCTTCGCCATGCGCTGCTCGGCGGCGCAGTAGGAGGCGAAGTCCTGCAGGAGCATATATTCGTCGCGCTGGAGCAGGCGCTGGGCGAGATCGTCGTAGCTCACACCGTCGGAGAAGCCCGTGCGGAGCTGATCGACCACGCGCTTGAGCGCGTCGTCGCGCTCGCAGAGCCGCTGGGGCGCGTAGCCCTGCGCCTTCAGGCGCGCGACCTCGTCCGCGTGCAGGCCGAAGAGGAACATATTCTCGTCGCCAAGCACCTCGTGCATCTCGACGTTCGCGCCGTCGAGCGTGCCGACGGTCAGCGCACCGTTCATCATAAACTTCATGTTGCCCGTGCCGCTGGCCTCCTTGCCGGCGGTGGAGATCTGCTGGCTGACCTCGCTCGCGGGCATCAGATGCTCGGCGAGGGACACGCGGTAATTCTCCAGAAAGACGACCTGCAGGCGTCCCCTGCACAGCGGATCGCTGTTGATCTGGTTCGCCAGCGAATTGATGAGGTGGATGATGCGCTTGGCGACCGCGTAGCCCGGTGCGGCCTTCGCGCCGAAGAGGAAGGTCCGCGGCTGCAGCTCCATGCTCGGATCGTCCTGCAATTTCTGGTACAGATAAATGATGTGCATGGCGTTGAGCAGCTGACGCTTGTACTCATGCAGGCGCTTGACCTGCACGTCAAAGATGGCGTCGGTGTTGAGTGCCACGCCCTGCGTCTTTTTGACGTAGGCGGCAAAGTCGAGCTTGTTGGCGCGCTTGATCTCGTCGAGCCGCGCGAGCACCGCGCCATCGCCGGCGAAGGCCTCGAACTTCTTGAGCTCCTCGGGATGGAGCAGATAGCCGCGCCCGCCGCAGAGGTCGGCAATCAGGCCGTCGAGCCGCGGGTTGATCTGCGCGAGCCAGCGGCGGTGGTCGATGCCGTTGGTGACGTTCTTGAACTTCTCCGGCTCCATCTGGTACTGCCAGCGGAATACGTCGTGGCGCAGGATGTCGGAGTGCAGCGCGGAAACGCCGTTGACCGCCATGCCGCCCGCGATGCACAGGTTCGCCATGCGCACCTGTCCGTCCCAGACGATGGCCAGCTCCGCGGTCTTGGCGGGGTCGTGGTAGAAGTTCTCGACCTGCTTTTGATAGCGGTGCGCGATCTCGGTGATGATCTCCCACACGCGCGGGAGCAGCGTCTCCATGAGCTGCTGCGGCCAGCGCTCGAGCGCCTCAGCGAGCACGGTGTGGTTCGTGTAGGCGACAGAATTTTTTGTGATATTCCACGCGGTATCCCAGTCGAAGCCCGCATCGTCCATCAGAATACGCATCAGCTCGGGAATGACCAGCGCGGGGTGCGTGTCGTTGATCTGGATGACGTTCTTCTCGTGGAAGTTCGCCGCCGTGCCGTAGACCTCGATGTGCTTGCGCATGATGGACTGCATCGTGGCGGAGACGAAGAAATACTGCTGCTTGAGGCGCAGCGACTTGCCCTCATAGTGGTTGTCCTCGGGATAGAGGATCTTGGCGATGGTCTCCGCCATCGCCTCCTGCTCGCTCGCGCGCAGGTATTCGCCCTGCGAGAACAGGCTCATAACCACCGGCGTTGGGGACTTCGCGTCCCACAGGCGCAGGAGGTTGACGTGCTCGGTGCCGTAGCCCGTGATCTCCATGTCGCAGGGCACGGCGAGCACCTTCGTCGCGCCCTCGGGCACGACGTGCAGCCGTCCGTTGTCCCAGAACTTGCGGACCGTGCCGCCGAAGAGCACCTCCTCCGTCTCCTGCGGCTTGGGCATCAGCCACGCGCCGCCGATGTCCTTCCAGTTGTCCGGCAGCTCGACCTGCTGCCCGTCCACGATGCGCTGGCGGAAGATGCCCAGCTCATAGCAGATGGAGTAGCCCGCGGCGGGGATGTCGAGCGTGGTCATGGAATCCAGATAGCAGGCGGCGAGGCGGCCGAGGCCGCCGTTGCCGAGGCCCGCGTCGGGCTCGACCTCGAAAATATCCGCCGCGCGGAAGCCCAGCTCGCCGATCGCCTCGCGCAGCACGCCGCTCACGCCGAGGTTGTAGGCGTTCTTTTCCAGGCTGCGGCCCAGCAGGAATTCCATGGAAAGGTAATGTACCTTCCGCTTTTCCTCGCGGCGCGTGGCCATTCGGCTCTCCACACCGCGCTCGGTCATCACGTCGCGCAGCACCAGCGCCGCGGCGCGCATCACCTGCGCGTCGTCGGCCTCCTCGGGCGTCACGCCGAAGCCCAGGCGCAGCTTATCCGTAAGCGCCTGCTTCATTCCCTGTGTCGTAGTGATATCCATATTTCTTTGTACCTACCTTATTTGCAGATGGAATCGTAAATTTCGCGGTATTTTTTTGCGCTGCGCGCCCAGCTGAAATCCTCGGCCATGCCGCGCTTGCGCAGAGCCTTGTATGCCTCCGGCTTCTGATGGTAAAGGTCCACCGCCTCGCCGATGACATAGCACATATCGCCCGCGTTATAATTTGTAAAGGAAAAGCCGTTGCCCGCGCCGTTCCACGCCTCGTAGGCGTGAACGGTGTCCTTCAGCCCGCCGGTCTCGCGCACGATGGGCACCGCGCCGTAGCGCATGGCGATCATCTGACTCAGGCCGCACGGCTCGCTCTTGGACGGCATGAGGAACAGGTCCGCGCCCGCGTAGATCTGCATGGCAAGGCTCTCGGAGTAGCCGAGATGCACCGCCACGCGGCCCGGATACTTCGCCTGCGCCCAGGAGAAGAAGGACTCGTACTTCCCGTCGCCCTTGCCGAGCACGACGAGCTGCATATCCTTTTCCATGAAGTAATCGAGCGTCTCGCACACGAGGTCGAGTCCCTTGTGGCTCACGAGCCGCGAGACCATCGCGACCACGGGCGTGTCCTTTCTTTCGGCAAGGCCCATCATGCGCTGCAGCGCCGCCTTGTCCTTCGCCTTGCCGGCCATGCGCCGGAGCGAGTAGTTCGCCGTCAGGTTGGGGTCGCTCGCGGGATCGTAGCGCTCCATGTCGATGCCGTTGAGCACGCCGTGGAGCTTGCCCTCCACCATCTGCATCACGCTCTCAAGGCCGTGGGCGAAGTAGGCGTACTTGAGCTCCTGCGCGTAGGTGGGGCTGACGGCGGTCACGGCGTCCGCCGTGGCGATCGCGCCCTTGAGCAGGTTCACGTCGCCGTCGAAGGCAAGCGTGCCGCCGGTGAACCAGCCCGCGTCGAGGCCGAAAAGGTCCTCGACCGTCTCGCGGCCGTAGCGGCCCTGATACTCGATGTTGTGGACGGTGATGACCGTGCGGACGGACTTGTAGAATTCCTCGCGCACCGCCTCGTCATGGATGTAGATGGGCACGAGCGCGGTCTGCCAGTCGTTGCAGTGGACGACGTCCGGCTTCTCCGGCAGCAGCGGCAGCAGCTCCGTCACCGCGCGGCAGAAGAAGGCGAAGCGCTCGCCGTCGTCATAATAGCCGTAAAGCTCGGGACGCTTGAAATACTGCTCGTTGTCCACGAAGTACCACGTCACGCCCTGCCGCTCGTAGGAGAAAAGTCCGCAGTACAGGCTGCGCCAGGCAAGGCGCACATAGGTGTAGCGCTCAAAGTGCAGCCGGTCGCGCCACGCGTCCGCGACGCTCTGGTAGAGCGGCAGAATGACGCTCACGCGGTCGCCGTTCGCGGCAAGCGACTGCGGCAGGCTGCCCGCAACGTCCGCAAGGCCGCCGGTCTTGCAGAAGGGAACGGCCTCGGATGTGACATAGAGAATGTTCATAGCTTTCCTCCTTATTCCGTGTATGCTTCAGACGATGCTGCCCTTGGAAATGACGATGGGGTAGCTCTCATGCCCCATGAGCGTGCGCCCGGGCAGGACCTCCACATATTTGTCGGTGATGACGTAGCGGAGCGTCACGCCGTCGCGCACGCGCGTGCCCTTGAAGAGAATGGAATCGCGCAGCTCCGCGCCCTTTTCCACCGTCACGCCGGGGAAGAGGATGCAGTTCTCCACGCTGCCCTCGATGGTGCAGCCGTCGGCGACGAGCGAATTTTTCACGCGGCTGCCCGGCGCGAAATAGCTCGACGCCTCGTCGTCCTCCTTGGCGAGGATGGGCCGCGCGGCGGCAAAGAGCTCGGCGCGGATGGAGCCCTGCAGCAGCTCCATCGAGCGGTCGTAATACTCCTGCACGGAGCGGAGCTGGGCGGCGTAGCCGTCCCAGACGTAGCTCTGGAGCTTCAGCCGTCCGGTCATGCCCGCGAGCACGTCGCGGCGGAAGCTGTATTTATCCTGCGCGGAGCACTCGTCCACGAGCGTGAGCAGCAGCTGCTTGCTGAGAATGTAGATCTCCAGCGAGCGGTGGCCGCGCGGCGTGGTCGGCGCGCACCAGACCTGCCCGATTGCGCCGTCGCTCTCGAGCGTGAGGTAGGTCGCGTTGTCCACGAAGCCGCCGTTCGCCGTGCAGACGGCGGTGATGTCCGCGCCGCTCTCCAGATGCGCGGCAAACACGTCCGCGAGCGGCAGATTGATGATAAGGTCGCTGTCGGAGAGCACGACGTAGTCCTGCCGTATCCCCTGTAAGTACGAGCGGACGCCGGCAAGGGCCTCCATCTTGCCGCGGAACTCGCCGCTGCGGTAGGCGCGGGTATCGGCGAAGGGCGGCAGGATACGCAGCCCGCCGTACTTGCGCGCCATGTCCCAGGTCTTGCCGTTGCCGATGTGGTCAAGCAGGCTCTGGTAATTGCCGTGCAGCACCACGCCGACGTCGGTGATGCCGGCGGCGTGCAGATTGGAGAGCATGAAATCGACGACGCGGTAGCGTCCGCCGAACGGGATGGAGGCGGGCATCCGGCGTTCCGCCAGCTCGCGCAGTCCCGGCTCCTGTTCGTAGGAGAAAATGATGCCGTGCAGTCCGTTCATCGTACTGTCTCCTTTCCTTCGCGGTTGAGCATCCGGTTCGCCTTGAGCGTGCGGCCCGCCTCGACCTGCGCCTCGGGGCCGACGACCGTAATGCCCCATTCCTCCGGCGGCGCCGCCTCGGGCGACGCGCCGACGCGGGCGTTCTCGCCCACGCGGACGTTCTCGCCGAGGATGGCGTAGGCGACCCTCGCGCCGCGCTCGACGACCGCGCCGGGCATGAGGATGGAATACTCCACCTCCGCGCCCTCGGCGACGGTGCAGCGCTGCGAGAGCACGGAATTGCGCACCGCGCCCTCGACCTCCGAGCCGCGGGTGACGACGCTGTGGTCGACCTCCGCCGTCTCGCCGAGGTAGGCGGGCGGCTCGCTCTCCGCACGGGCGTAGATGGGCCAGTCCTTATCGAGCAGGTTCAGCCCGCTGCCCTGCGCGAGCATATCCATGTTCGCGTCCCAGAGGGAATCGAGCGTGCCGACGTCCTTCCAGTAGCCCTCGAAGCGATAGGCGGACATCTTCTCGCCGGCATTCAGCATGGCGGGGATGATATTCTTGCCGAAGTCATTGCTCGAACCCGCGTCGTTCTCGTCCGCGATGAGATAGGCGCGCAGCTTCCTCCACGAGAAAACGTAAATGCCCATCGAGGCAAGGTTGCTCCTGGGCTGCTTCGGCTTTTCCTCAAACTCCGTGATGGTGTCCTCGCCGTCGACGTTCATGATGCCGAAGCGGCTCGCCTCGTCCCAGGGCACCTCCATCACGGCGATGGTGCAGTCGGCGTGCACGCGCTTGTGGTGCGCGAGCATGGCGGCGTAGTCCATCTTGTAAATGTGGTCGCCGGAGAGAATGAGCACATAGTCGGGATCGTACATGTCCACGAAGCCGATGTTCTGGTAGATGGCGTTCGCCGTGCCCTTGAACCACGTCGCGCCCTTCGCGCTCTGGTAGGGCGGGAGAATGTGTACGCCGCCGTCCGAGCGGTCAAGGTCCCAGGGTTGGCCGTTGCCGATGTAGCGGTTGAGCTCCAGCGGGCGGTAC
>ERZ1505072.599-NODE-599-length-8913-cov-3.749040_pt1 | contig 8913 bp, 10 predicted proteins | sample MGYA00571776_ERZ1505072 | MGnify/ENA primary metagenome ERZ1505072 (study PRJEB39906, sample SAMEA3182062) | gut metagenome | biome: human; feature: gut; material: Stool; isolation source: human stools | place: Canada | collected 2013-01-14 ... | reverse complement strand
CTGCACCGGCGAGGGCGTGATGGAATACCGCTGCACCCGCTGCGGCTATCACCGTCTGGATGCCGACCCCGCGGATGGACACATCCCCGGCGCTCCTGCTACCTGCACGGAACCCCAGCTCTGCACCCGCTGCGGCGCGGTGCTGAAAAACGCGCTGGGACACGATTACAAGTCCGAAGTGACCGCACCCACCTGCACCGAGATGGGTTACACCACCAACACCTGCGCCCGCTGCGGCGATACAAACAAGACCGATTACACCGAGCCTGTCGGTCATAAGCCCAGCGACTGGATCGTTGACAAGCAGCCGACCACCGATTCCGAGGGCAGCAAGCACAAGGAGTGTACTGTGTGCGGTGAAAAGCTGGAGACGCAGCCCATTGAAAAGATCTACAACAGCGCCACCACGGACAGTAAGGGTGAGGCCGTTGTGGGCGGCTACCTTGTGACCGTCACGGATACCGACACCAAGAATCCCGTGGCAAACGCCGCCGTGGCACTCCACAAGGATAATTCGATCTCCATCCGCCTGCCCAACAGCCGCCTGCTGGACTACGCCGATCAGACCACCGTGACCGTGCAGCTTGTCAAGGACAAGTCCGCTGTGCCGGACATGAGCATCGCTGTCACGGATAAGAATGACAACTACGCCTCCGGCAAGACCGACAAGGCAGGTCAGATCACCGTCCCCACCGGCAGCGGTAAGACCAACGAGGACGGCAAGGTCACTACTGGCTATGAGGACGCGGACGGCGACCGCTGGACGCTGACCGTCAAGGTCATCCGCACGGACACGAAGCGCCCCATCTCCGGCAGTGCAGTGTCCATCGGCAAGACCGGCAATATCACGGTGAAGCTGCCGGACGGCACAGATCTGGACGCCAAGCATCAGGTGACGGTCATTGTGACCGACCACAAGAAGGCTCCTCAGCAGGGCAAAAATGTTGCGGTCAAGGGTGATCTGGGTCAGTCTGCCGCAGGCAAGACCGACAAAAACGGTGAGCTGACCGTCCCCGAAGTGGAGCAGACCGAGCGCCACGGCGTTTACATCGTCGGCTACACGGACGGCACCTTTGGCCCCAGCCGCAGCATGACCCGCAGTGAAGCCGCCGCCATCTTCGCCCGTCTGCTTGCCGAGAAGAACGGCGATACCATTTCCACGGCGGCAAATACCAAATTTGCGGATATTCCCGCCCATGCCTGGTATAGCGGCTATGTGAAATATCTGAGCAACAACGGCATTACCTACGGTAAGAGCAAGACCATCTTTGCCCCCAACGATGCCATTACCCGTGCTGAGTTTACCACGATGGCTGTCCGTTTCTTTGATGTGTACGGTGATGGCGACGCTGAGATCATGGAGCAGTTCAGTGGCTTCAACGATGTTTCTTCCGGCTATTGAGCCGCCGCGTACATCAAGGCTGCCGCCAAGCATGGCTGGATCAACGGCTATGGCGACGGCTCCTTCCGCGCTGATGACGAGATCAACCGTGCGGAGGTCGTGACCATCGTCAACCGCCTGCTGGGCCGTGAGGCGGACGCGGACTACATTGCGGACAATCTCCGCAAGCTGAACACCTTCCCGGATGTCAGCCGCAAGCATTGGGCGTACTACGCCGTCATGGAAGCTGCCAACGCCCACACCGCCGTGCTGGGCGAGAACGAAAGCTGGAGCAAGTAAATTGTATCCCCCTGCGGGTGGTCTGCTATCAGACCACCCGCACTTTTTAACTAAACCTAACCATTAAAAAAAGGAGCACTGAATATGCTGAAAATCACTGCCATTGGCAATCTGACCCACGATGTGGAACTGAAGATGAACGAGAATACCGGCAAACCCTACGCCATCCTGCGTATCGCTTCGGACCGCCGCTATAAGGATAAGGACGGCAACAAGCTCACCGATTTCATCTCCATCAAGGTGCGCGGTCCTCTGGCCGAGCGCTGTGCGGCGTTTGCGTGGAAGGGCTGTAAGCTGGCGGCTGCCGGTGATTTCGAGACCATCACCTTCGTGGACGATCCCCAGCGCCAGCCCGGTTTCCTCATCAAAGCCAGCGATGTGGAATTCCTGTCTCCCCGCAAGGCGGAGGACGCGGCACAGGCGGTGGAGGATATGTCCGCCAGTGAGGACGCCGCCTGATGAAAAACACCGGGATCACATACACCAGCGCAGAGCGCAGTCCTGTGATCCTGCCGGAGATGGCCGAACTGCTCCCGCCTTTGAGCGCGGAGCAGTCTGCCGCTCTGGAAGAGGATCTGCTGCGAAACGGCTGTTACTCCCCCATCATCGTCAATGAGGACATGGTGATCGTGGACGGGCATAACCGACAGTCGCTGTGTGAAAAGCATGGTCTGCCCTATACGATGGCGGTATTTTCCTTCGAGGATCTGCTGGAGGCCAAGCAGTGGGCGCTGGATACCCAGAAAGGTCGTCGCAATCTGGAAAAGTGGGAGCTGGGTAAGATCGCGCTGAAGCTGAAGCCGGAGATCGAGGCAAAAGCCAGGGCAAACCAAGGGACACGCACAGACCTTTCGGCAACATTGCCGGAAAGTTCCGATACTGTGGACACCCGCAAGGAGCTGGCAGAAGCAGTCGGCCTGGGTGAGCGCACCATGGGCAAGGTCATGCAGATCGATGAGAACGCCCCGGCGGTCATCAAGGAGGCTCTGGATAAGAAGGAACTGTCCATCAACAAGGGTTATGACCTGACCCGGCAGCTTCAGGACCTTCCGGAAGAGCAGCGGGAGCAGGCGGCCGCCGAAGCGCTGGAATACGAAAAAGCGAAAAAAGAACTGAAAAAGCAGGATGCCGAGATCGACCGAAAAGGAAAGATCGCGGCACTTTTCTGCAAAGCGTATGAAAAAGCCGTCCTGCTGACACCGTCCGAGGAAAATGTCCGCTGCTGGACGGACGGGACGCGGATGACCCCGGAGGAAATGCGGGATACCGTGAAGGAATCCCGCGAGCTGGCGGAGGTGTTCCGGACGATTGCGGATATCATCGAGCAGAAGATCCTGCCCGCAGATTGGAGGTGTGCCGATGCAGAAAGTGAAGAAAACGATGCCCAGTCGGACGGGAATCCCGCCTGACGCGCAGGCGGAGATTTTGCAAAAGCTGTCTGCCGAGACGAAGATCACTTCCTGTGAGATCGCGGAGATATTGAAAAAGCATGATGTCTGCGGAGATATGGATGCGCTCCAGGACGCCTACCGGAAACGGCTGGGACAGCGTCTCCTGTCCGGCATCCGGGACGAGAACGGCAAGCGGGAAATCCTCTCCACCAGCGGCGGCGAGTATGTCATCGTAGACTGCTGCAATGACCCGCAGAAGTTGAAAGCCATCCAGCGCCGCATTCAGGCGCAGATGAATGGGCTGGATGTGTCTGCCGGGAAGGTGCATGGGCGCGTTCACTTTTTAGAGCGTTTTGCGGGCTGGGTAAGAAAGGAGCGGTCAGATGGAGCGGCATGAGGAAATGCTGTCCCCGGAGGAACAGTACGCGCAGCTTGCGCCGACGCTGGACACAGACGGCTTCTCGTTGTATGCCGCCGCGGAAGAAATCACCGGGCTCAAGGTCTATGAAGAATTTCCCTATGAGGATAACCATGGAATGTTTGAGATGGCAGACGGACACACGCTGCTGCGGTATTTGGAAGCGGCATACTTTGGGACCGTTACCTGGGAGATCGTCCCCGGCACGCCCTATGAGCGGGCGATTCTCGGTGAAGTGGATAAGACCACACCGGAGTATCGCACATTTTATCAAAAGATCTGCGCGGGTGCGGCAGCGCACATCAAAAAACGTATTGGGAAGGAGAGACAGAATGTGAAGGAACCGATCACAGAGATCAACAAAGAATCCTTCTGGGACCTGATCCATGAGGCAAAAAACGCCTGCGGGCAGGATATGGACGCCATGCTGGCCTATCTGAAAGACCGGCTGGTTTCTATGGGTCCCACGCAGGCACAGAATTTTCACGACATCATCCACGTCTATGAAGATCTCGCGGACAAGTTCGGCTTGTGGGACGCGGCAGGGATCATGAAGGAATACGGCTGCAGCGATGACGGTTTTATCGACTTCCGCGCCTGGCTCATCGCACAGGGGCGCGAGGTCTATTTTGCCGCGCTGGCAGACCCGGACAGCCTTGCGGATGTCGTTCCCTACGGAGATTGCTGCTTTGAGCAGTTGAGCTATGTAGGGGACTATGCCTACGAGCAGCTCACTGGAAAAAGCGCCTATGATCAGACAGATTGGAGCGCATATGAAGCGCTTTTGATGAAGTTGGAACAGGATATCGTTTATAAGGGCGGCATCGAGTTTCCCAGAGAGGGCGCGGATCTGAAGAAATATCTGCCCCGGCTCTGTGCGAAGCATCCGGAGTGGGACGGTCAAACGCGCTGGAATCCGCAGCTGAAGGAGATTCGGGATCTGATCCATGCCGGAAAGGACTATGACCGGCGCCAGACATCAAATAAGAAGAAACGCAGCCGTGGAGGTGAGGCAAGATGAGCGAGTCCATGATTGTTGGTGTCGACCACGGCTATGCCGCTATGAAAACGGCCCATTTCTCGTTCCCCTCCGGTCTGGTGGCATATGAGCATGAGCCATATACGCTGAAGGACGTGCTGGAATACGGCGGAAAATTCTATGTGGTGGGCAGCGGGCGTCAGGCGCTTCAGAAGAACAAAACGCAGACAGAGGACTACTACCTCCTTACGCTGGCAGCCATCGCAAAGGAGCTCTCCTTTCGTCATGCGGAGCCTGCAGCAGAGATCCATCTGGCGGCCGGACTGCCTCTCACCAGCTTCGGACGGGAGAAAAATGCATTCCGGGACTATCTGCTCCGGGACGGGAGAACGGTGAGTTTCCGCTATGAGGGACAGGAATACTCTATCACCATCCGCAAGGTGTCGCTGTTCCCGCAAGGTTATGCCGCAGTCTTGACCCAGAGCATCCTGCTGGATGAGCCTTCTGTGATCGTGGCGGATATCGGTGGCTGGACGGTGGATCTGATGCGTTTGGACAACCGTATCCCCAATGCATCGACCTGCCGCAGTCTGGAACTCGGTATGATCCGCTGTCTGGATGAGATCGGCGAGCAGATCCGCCGCGCACTGGGCCTGTCTATGACGGCGACACAGATGGAAAGCGTGCTGCGCGGCGATGCTGTCCATATCAATGAGGATGCCAGAAAAATTATTGACCGGCAGGCAGACGCCTATGTCCATCGCCTGCTCTCCGCCATTACGGAGAGCGGACTGGATACCCGTGCCATGCCTGCTGTTTTTCTGGGCGGTGGTGCGGCGTTGCTGAAGCGGAATGTATCCGCTGCGGACGGCCTTTGCCGTCCAGTCATCCTTGACGATGTGTCCCTCAACGCCAAAGGCTATGAGCGGCTGGCAGAGCGGCTCACAAAGAACGATGAGCAGTAACAAAAAGCGGATCAATCTGTCCTTTTCCATGTCCTCACCCATACAGCGCAGGGCGTGGAAGAAGCTGACGGAGATCCCCGCAGGACAGCGCACCGCCGCGGTCTGCCGCATGGTCTGTGAGTATAAAGGGCAGCAGGAACTGCTGGACGCCGTTCGCCAGACCATCCGGCAGGAACTGCGGGGAGTGCAGCTCACCAAAGAAGAAGCGCAGGATAGCGGCAGAGCCGGGAATGTAGATGAAAGTGTCCTCGGCTTTTTGCTTGCCCTGCAGGAAGGAGATGAGATGACCTGATCCGATATTTTGATATGTTCGCCGGCATCGGCGGCTTCCGCACGGGATTGACCCGCGCGGGCGGTTTCCGGTGTGTAGGACACTGCGAGATCGACAAATACGCCAATGCCAGCTACCAAGCAATCTACGAACCGGGAAAGGAGGAACGATACTATCCGGACGCAACCCAAATTGACCCCGCAGACCTGCCGGACTTCGACCTCATCTGCGGAGGATTCCCTTGCCAGGCATTTTCTCAGGCTGGCCGCAGAAAGGGTTTTGACGACACCCGCGGCACTCTCTTCTTTGAAATTGCCCGATTGGCTCAATCCAAACGACCTTCGTATCTTCTGCTCGAAAACGTTCCGGGACTGCTGTCGCATGACAAAGGCCGGACGTTTTCTGTCATCCTCGCCACGCTTAATGACCTGGGGTACCGCGTGGAATGGATGGTGCTTAACAGCAAACATTTTGGAGTCCCGCAATCCAGAAGGCGGCTGTTCCTTATCTGCTATCTTGATCCCCGATGCGCCGGAAAAATATTTCCTGTCTTCGGCACAGGTGGAAAAGCTCTTATACAAGTCCTCGGAGGCTCGCAAGGCTCCCGTGTCTACGACGCAGACGGAATAGCCTGCACGCAGACTGCCGGCGCTGGAGGTGTGGGCGGCAAAACAGGATTGTATATCATTCCGCAGGACAGACCCTTTGTGGATCTATGTGCCGGGGAGGCGAGACAAACGGAGGCCGCCCGCTGCCTCACTGCCCGTTATGGACAGACAACGCTGTCCAATCATAGAGCAGAACGTTCCGGCGTTCTGCTCATCAAGGAAGCCACGAAAAAAGGCTATAAGGAGGCGAATCCCGGTGACAGCGTCGATCTCGGTTTTTCTGGGAGCAATACCCGCCGTGGTCGTGTGGGACAGGATATCGCACACACATTGGAGACGAGCTGCATCCAGGGCATCGTGGAACGTGGCGGACGCATCCGGCGTCTGATGCCGCGGGAGTGTCTGCGGCTGCAGGGCTTCGATGAGTGGCAGATCGACCGCATCCTCGCCATCCAGTCTGATGCACAGGCGTATAAGCAGGCAGGCAACAGCGTCACCGCCAATGTCATTGAAGCCATCGGGCGCCGCATCCGGGAGGTGGATGCGGAACTGAAAGCCGGTGCTGCCGCATGATCGGGCTGAAGGACCAGTGCTTCGGCGTGGAAGTTGAAATGACCGGCATCACCCGTGAGCAGGCGGCAACAGCGCTGGCCGCGTATTTTGCAACGGACGCCCGCTATGTGGGCGGCGCTTACGATAAATGGTGTGTGACGGATCGGGACGGCAAAGAGTGGACCGTCATGAGCGACTCCAGCATCCACGGGGAGCAGAAGATCGGCAGCGGCTATCGTGCAACGGGTGACTACAGATACCGCGTGGAGATGGTAACGCCAAAGCTCACCTATGCGGAACTGCCCAAGCTGCAGGAGTGTGTCCGGCAGGTACGCCACGCAGGAGCCAAGGCCAACAGCTCCTGCGGCATCCATGTCCATGTGGACGCAGCAAATCATAACCGGCAGAGTCTGAAAAACCTCATCGGCATCATGTACTCCAAGGAGGATATCCTGTTCAAAGCGCTGCAGGTCAATGAAAGCCGGGCGTCCCGTTGGTGTCAGAAGGTGCGGGAACCCATGCTGAAGCAGGCACGCAGGCTCTCATCGGATGAGACAAGGGATCTGACGCAGCTGGAGAATATCTGGTATGAGGGAGATAACGGCAGCGCAGACCATTATAACTGGACCCGCTATTATGCGCTGAATCTGCACTCGGTCTTTTACCGGGGAACGGTGGAATGGCGCTGTTTCAATTCCACGCTCCACGCGGGAAAAGTCGCCGCCTATGTGAATCTGTGCCTTGCTATCTCCGCCCAGGCTATCGCCCAGCGCAGCACGGTCATGCGCAAGACCCACAGTGACAATGAACTGTTCACCTTCCGGGTCTGGTTGGTGCGGCTGGGACTCAACGGCGAGGAATTCAAGCATACCCGTGACCACCTGTTGGCAAATCTGGACGGTGACCGTGCATGGCGTTTCGATAAGGACAGCTATGCAGTCAACAAAAAGAAGAAAAAATCCAGAGAAACGGAGAGGTGAAGCCTTTGAAGATTCAAATTGAAGATACCGTGTACGAAGGAACCGCAGCCGGGATCATGGAACAGCTCCGGGATCTCAGCTTTGATCCCACAGAGTTCCCGGATGTGGAGACCTACATCTGGTTTGTACAGAACAATGTCATCCGCACCACGGGAATGGACTGTCCGCTGCCGGATGGCGATGCGGAGACACAGGCGGCAGCCCTGCTCCGTCATCTGGAACGCTTTGGCGCTCTGACGATGCTGGAGGTGTGACGTGGAGGAAAACCTGTATTTTGCCTACGGCAGCAACCTTGATCTGGAGCAGATGGCGCAGCGCTGTCCGGATGCCGAGATCGTGGGACCGGTCAGGCTGGAAAACTACGAACTGCGCTTCCGCGGCAGCGGCTTCGCTACGGTGGCACCCCGGAAAGGCAGCGTTGTCTACGGACTGGTGTGGAAGCTCACGCCAAACTGCGAACAGTCTCTGGACCGCTATGAGGGGTATCCCCGCCACTACACGAAAGAAACCGTGACTGTTAAAGACGCGGCCGGTGCAGAGATCCCAGTCATGGTTTATATCATGGCAGAGCCTTACTGCCGCCAGCCTGCACTGCCGTCCCCGTATTATTACCGCGTGATCCAGCGAGGCTTTGAAGCCAACGGCCTGCCGGTGGAGTCATTACAGGCTGCGTGGAGCAGGACCATTGACGAGGTGTGGAGCGGCAGGATCGACAAGCCAAAGCGAGCGCCTGAGCGAAACAGAGGGCCGGAGCGGTAACTCAGAGCAGCGCCGGCGTCTGTGCAAGAAAGAAGATCACCAGAATAGAGATCACAAAGGCCAAGATCCCAACGAGCAGAAAAACCTTTTTGCCGGGGCGGATTTTTGCCGCCTTGCCGATCAGCGCGGCCGCGGCGACGCATACCGCGGAAACCAGTAAAGCGACGCCAAGCATCTTCCACAGCCATGAAAGCTCCCAAAACCATATCATCACAGCCGCCTCCTCATATTTTTGTTCGTAAGCACAGTGTATCACAGGCGCGGTATCCGCGCAACAGGCAGTCGGAGTGAAAAAAGAGGTGTTCATTT
>ERZ1505072.575-NODE-575-length-9080-cov-4.408532_pt1 | contig 9080 bp, 5 predicted proteins | sample MGYA00571776_ERZ1505072 | MGnify/ENA primary metagenome ERZ1505072 (study PRJEB39906, sample SAMEA3182062) | gut metagenome | biome: human; feature: gut; material: Stool; isolation source: human stools | place: Canada | collected 2013-01-14 ... | reverse complement strand
CAGTCTAACCGCGAAGGAAGTCTCGACATCTTTGTAATCGATGCAAAAGGCGGTGCTCCTACCCGACTCACCACCAACAGCGGCAGCGAAACACCTATCGCCTTTGCAGACAACGACCATGTGCTCTACTCTGCCAGTCTGCAGCCTACAGCCCAGAGCATCATCTTCGGCGACAACACATTTCCACAAGTATATAAGGTAAGCACCAAGGGCGGAAGACCGGAACTTTTCTCTACCCTCACCATGGAGAATATCAGCATCGCCAAGAACGGCGACATTCTCTACCACGACAAAAAGGGATATGAAGACCCTTGGCGCAAACACCAGAAATCACCTATCGCTCGCGACATCTGGCTGAAGAGTAACGGAAAGTTTACCAAGCAGACTACCTTTGCCGGCGAAGACCGCTCGCCAGTATGGACATCAGACGAGAAATCATTCTTCTATCTGAGCGAGCAGGACGGCACATTCAATATCTACCGCCGCAGCCTCAACAGTTCAAGCGACAAGCAGATTACCCACCACAAAGGCAATCCGGTAAGATTCCTCACCGCATCCAGCGCCGACCTGCTCTGCTACGGATATGATGGCGAAATCTACACCGTGAAAGAAGGTGGAGAGCCTCAGAAGGTGAACATCTCCATTACAACAGATAATGACGCTCCAAGCCTCGTACGTCAGATAAAAAGCTGGGGAGCTACAGAGATTTCCGTTTCGCCAGACGCCAAGGAAGTGGCTTTCGTGATGCATGGCGACGTATACGTAACTTCTGTAGAATACACCACTACCAAGCGCATTACCGACACACCGCAGCAGGAGCGCGACCTGAGTTTCTCGCCAGACGGCAGAGCCCTGGTCTATGCAGCCGAGCGCAATGGCGTATGGCAGATTTACCAGTCTAAGATCAAGAACGAGAAAGAGAAGAACTTCACCTACGCTACCAACATCGAGGAAGAGCAGCTGGTGAAAACAGGCATTACATCGCAGTATCCTCAATATTCTCCTGACGGCAAGGAAGTGGCTTTCTTCGAAGACCGTGCAGCACTCCGCATCGTCAATCTGAAATCGAAGGAAATCCGCACCGTGCTCGATGGCAAATACGTCTACTCTTACAGCGATGGAGACATCGCTTTCGAATGGTCACCAGACAGCAAATGGCTCCTTTCAACCTATATCGGCAACGGCGGCTGGAACAACCAGGATATTGCGCTGGTAAAGGCTGACGGCAAAGAGGTTCACAACCTGACCAATTCAGGCTACAGCGACAGCAACGGCAAATGGGTGCTCGACGGCAAGGCAATGCTCTTCCAGAGCGACAGAGCCGGTTACCGCAGTCATGGAAGCTGGGGAGCAGAAGACGATGCCTACATCATGTTCTTCGACCTGGACGCCTACAACCGCTTCAACATGAGCAAGGAAGAGATAGAACTGGCTGACGCCAACAAGGACGAAAAGGAGAAGAAGGAAGACGAAAAGAAGGAAGAAGCTAAAAAGAAGGCTGACGAAAAGCAGAAGAAGACCGGAAAGATAGAGGTGGAAAAGGTAAAGCCACTGGAACTTGACATCGAAAACTGCCGCGACAGAATCGTACGCCTCACCGCAAACTCTTCGCACATGGGCGATGCTGTGCTCTCTAAAGACGGCGACAAGCTCTACTACCAGGCAGCCTTCGAGGATGATTACGACCTCTGGCAGCACGACCTGAAGGACGGCTCTACCAAGCTCGTGATGAAGGGCGTAGGCCAGGGCAACCTGCAGACCGACAAGGATGTGAAGAACCTCTTCATCTGCAACGGAAGCAGCATCAAGAAGGTGGATCTGAGCGGATTCAGCACCAAGGACATCAGCTTTGAGGCTAACTTCAACTATAAGCCAGCCGAGGAGCGCCAGTATCTCTTCGACCACATATGGCGACAGGTGAAAGACAAGTTCTACGACCCTAAGATTCATGGTGTTGACTGGGAAGGTTACCGCAAGACCTATGAGAAGTTCCTGCCTTACATCAACAACAATTTCGACTTCCAGGAGATGTTGAGCGAAATGCTTGGCGAGCTGAACGCGTCGCATACAGGAGCCCGCTACTACGCTTCGAACAGCGCGCTTACCACCGCCAATCTGGGAGTATTCTTCGATCCTCAGTATCAGGGCGACGGCCTGAAGATTCAGGAGATTATCAAGCGTGGTCCTTTCGATGTGAAGAATACGGGCGTTACAGCCGGCAGCATCATCGAGAGCATCGACGGCGAGGAGATTAAAGCCGGAATGGACTACTTCCCATTGCTCGACGGAAAGGTTGGCAAGAATGTACGCCTCGGCATCAGAAACGCCAAGGGTAAGAAGATGGAGGTTACAGTGAAGGCTATCTCTCAGGGCAAACTCAACAACCTGCTCTACAAGCGATGGGTAGACCGCAACCGCGCTTTCGTTGACAGTATTTCGGGCGGACGCATCGCTTATGTTCACGTTAAGGCGATGGATTCGGAGAGTTTCCGCACCGTTTACAGCGAACTGCTGAGCGACAAGAACCGAAACAGAGACGCTGTAATCGTAGACGAGCGCCATAATGGTGGCGGCTGGTTGCACGATGATCTCTGCACCCTGCTCAACGGCAAGCAGTATCAGGAGTTTGTACCTCACGGTAAGGTAGTTGGCCGCGATCCATTCAACAAATGGGTGAAGCCATCTTGCGTCATGATCTGCGAGAACGATTACAGCAACGGTCACGGTTTCCCATGGGTTTACAAGGAACTCGGAATCGGTAAGCTGATCGGTGCTCCTGTAGCAGGAACCATGACAGCCGTATGGTGGGAAACGCTGATGGACAACACGCTAGTATTCGGTATTCCTCAGGTAGGCTGCCGCGACATGCGTGGCGTGTTCGGCGAGAACACCCAGCTGAACCCAGACATCGAGGTTTACAACAGTCCGGAAGATTTCATCAATGGCCATGATACCCAGCTCGAAAGAGCCGTAAAGGAAATGATGAAGAAATAAACAGAACGCCCTGCAGGGGGTCCAAAAGCCAAACCGCTTTTGTCCTTTGCAGGGCGATTTGTTTTTATATCTGACAACATTATTTATTAAACCTTATTAACCCACAATATCGGCGAAAACCCTTCTGTCATGACATAAAACCCTCTAAATCTTTACTTTTTTTCTTGAAAAGGGCGAAAAAGCAAGTGAAAAAGCCATAAAATAAAAAAAAATGAGTATCTTTGCAGAAGATAAGCTGCACTCGGCAATTTGAAAGCAAGCTTTCATTGCGCTCATTTGCGTTATCTTTGCAAAAAATATAAACAAGATTATGGGATTATTCGGATTATTCAGCAACAAAAAGAAGGAAACTCTCGATAAGGGACTTGAAAAAACCAAGGAGAGTGTGTTTGGCAAACTGGCGCGCGCCGTTGCCGGAAAGTCTACCGTCGATGATGATGTGCTCGACGATCTCGAAGAGGTACTCATCACTTCAGACGTAGGTGTAGAAACCACGGTCAAGATTATCCGCCGCATCGAAGAACGTGTGGCCCGCGATAAATATGTTTCAACCAGCGAGCTCAACCGCATTCTGCGCGAGGAAATCGCCATTCTCCTCTCCGAGAATCACAGCGATGACCTGGCAGACTGGGAACTTCCTGCCGACCATAAGCCTTACGTTATCCTCGTAGTAGGCGTAAACGGCGTGGGCAAGACAACCACCATCGGCAAGCTGGCTTACCAGTTTAAGAAGGCTGGCAAGAAGGTTGTTCTGGGAGCTGCCGACACCTTCCGTGCCGCTGCCGTAGAACAGATTTGCATCTGGGGCGAGCGCGTGGGTGTGCCTGTAGTGAAACAGCAGATGGGAAGCGACCCGGCAAGCGTGGCGTTCGACACCCTGCAGAGCGCCAAGGCAAACGGCGCCGACGTGGTGCTCATCGATACGGCAGGCCGACTGCACAACAAGGTGAACCTGATGAATGAGCTCAAGAAAATAAAGGAAGTGATGAAGAAGGTAATGCCTGAAGCACCAGACGAAGTAATGCTCGTGCTCGACGGAAGTACCGGACAGAATGCATTCGAGCAGGCTAAGCAGTTCTCTGCCGTTACCAACATCTCCTCGCTCGCCATCACCAAGCTCGACGGAACCGCTAAGGGCGGAGTTGTCATCGGCATCAGCGACCAGCTCAAGGTGCCTGTAAAATACATTGGACTGGGCGAAGGAATGGAAGATCTGCAGCTCTTCAACAAGACAGAATTCGTAGACTCTCTCTTTAAAAATTAGAAAATGAAGAAAAATCAGATAGATATTATTACCCTGGGCTGCTCGAAGAATCTCGTAGACAGCGAGTTGCTGATGAAGCAGTTTGAGGCAAACGGCTACCATTGCGTTCACGATTCCAAGCGCCCTCAGGGCGAGATAGCCGTCATCAATACGTGCGGATTCATTGAGGATGCAAAGCAGGAAAGCATCGACACCATCCTGGAGTTTATCCAGGCTAAGGAAGAAGGCCGACTCAGAAAGCTCTACGTAATGGGCTGCCTCTCGCAGCGCTACCAGAAGGAACTGGAAGAAGAAATGCCCGAAGTGGATAAGTTCTACGGCAAATTCAACTACAAGCAGCTCCTGCAGGAACTCGGCAAGGCGGAAGTTTCATCCAGCAACGGCCAGCGTCATCTCACCACTCCGCGCCATTATGCCTACATCAAGATAGCTGAGGGCTGCAACCGCCACTGTGCCTACTGCGCCATTCCTATCATCACCGGCAAGCACGTTTCCCGTCCGAAGGAAGAGATTCTGCAGGAGGTGCGCGAACTGGTAGCAGAAGGCGTGAAGGAGTTTCAGATTATCGCTCAGGAACTCACCTACTACGGCGTAGATATTGACGGCAAGCATCATATTACCGAACTCATCAGCGAGATGGCTGATATTCCGGGCGTGAAATGGATTCGCCTGCATTACGCTTATCCAAACCAGTTCCCTATGGATCTTCTGGACGTGATGCGCGAGAAGCCAAACGTATGCAAATATCTCGACATTGCCCTCCAGCACATCAGCGACCACATGCTCACCAGCATGCATCGCCACGTAACGAAGCAGGAAACCATCAATCTGCTGAAGGCCATCCGCGAACGCGTGCCAGGCATTCACATCCGCACTACGCTGATGGTTGGTTTTCCAGGCGAGACAGATGAGGATTTCCACGAACTCCTCGACTTCGTACGCGAACAGAGATTTGAGCGCATGGGCGCCTTTGCCTACTCTGAGGAAGAAGGAACCTACAGCGCCACCCACTACGAAGACAACGTGCCTGCCGAGGTAAAGCAGCGCCGGCTGGACGAACTGATGATTCTGCAGCAAGACATCAGCTCTGAGGTTGAGGCTGATAAGGTGGGCAAAACCATGACCGTTATCATCGACCGCAAGGAAGGCGATTACTACATCGGACGAACAGAGTTCTGCTCTCCGGAAGTAGACCCTGAGGTTCTGATCCGTGCCGATGAGAAGCGTCTGCGCGTGGGTAGTTTCTATCAGGTAGAAATTACTGCAAGCGAGGAATTTGACCTCTATGGCAAGGTGGTGAAATAATCATTCTCTCCCCCATTGCCTGGAGTTTTAGAAATTTTGACTACATATTAAATAAATATGAACAATAAGGAATACATCGCTGAACTGGCTCAGCAAACCGGCTATTCGCAGGAAGACACCCAGAAGTTGGTGCGCAAGGCGATAGACGCTATGATTGCCGAGTTTGAGGATGGAGAAGCTGTCTCTATCCCCAATTTTGGCACCTTCGAAGTGAAGAAGCGCATGGAGCGAGTGGTGGTTAATCCTACTACCAAGAAGCGCCAGCTGGTGCCGCCTAAGTTGGTGTTGGGTTTCCGACCGGTAGCTTCGGTCAAGGAAAAACTAAAGAATGGAGGGGATGAGCAATGAGCAAATTCAGTTTAAATACACTCGGAAAACTGCTTGCAGATAAGAGCGGGCTGAGCCAGGTGGAAGCAGAACTCTTCATCCGGAAAATGTTTGATGTGTGCAACCAGGGACTCGATGCCGACAAGCAGGTGAAGATAAAATGGCTGGGCACCTTTAAGGTACAGGCCACGAAAGACCGTGAAAGCATCAATGTGAACACGGGCGAGCGCTTCACCATTGAAGGCAGAGACAAACTCACCTTCACGCCTGACAACATCCTGAAAGAAATCGTGAACAAGCCATTCGCCCAATTTGAAACGGTGGTGGTAAATGACGGCGTAGATTTCGATGAAATAGATGAGAAGTTTGGAGAAGAACAGACAGAAGATGCTCCTGAACAAGTAATCGATTTTCTGGACGAAGAAAAAACTGCAACTCCAAATCCGGAGGTTGTCGTAATTGAATCTGAAAAGGAAAAGGAAAAAGAAGACGAACTGGCAAAGCAAATTGCTATTGAACAAGCTAAACTGGAAAGATTAAAACAAGCCCAACTGGAGCAGGAAAGAATACAGAAAGAAAAGCAAGAGCAGGAAAGACTGGAGCAGGAAAGACTGGAGCAGGAAAGACTGGAGCAGGAAAGACTGGAGCAAGAGAAGCTTGAATTAGCCCAGCAACAGCAAGCCCTGAAAGCAGTTGTTGAACCAGCAGTACCTGCATCAGATGAATCTGAAGAAGAAGAGGAGGAAGAAGAAGAAGAATCTTCCAATTCTCATCATATTGTTATTCCTCGCTATCTGGTCGTTGCAGTCTGTCTCATCGTAGTAGCTTTGATTGGCGGAATGGGATGGTTTGCCTTCAACTATGGTCAGATGACTGCCCAGCGCGATCATCTAGCCATGCAGCTAAACCAGTATCATCAGGCTCCAGCCAAGAAAGTCCCAGCCAAACCAGCTGCCGCCCCACTCTCTCAGGAACAGAAACTCCGCCAGAAAGCGATGGAAGACAGCATCCGTATGGCTAAAACTGCAGAAGCAGTAAAACTGGCTGAAAAATCGGATGAGGAAAGTGCTACCGCAGAAAAGGCTAAGCAGGCTGAAGCAAAGGCTAAGGCAGAAGCTAAAGATAAAGCCGAAGAAAAGGCTGCTTCGAAAATAGCATCATCCCAGTATGATAAGGACGCTCGCGTACGCACGGGAGCTTACCGAATCATAGGAGTTGCCCAGACCGTTACGGTTGGCGCCGGTCAGACCCTCGAACAGATTAGTACCCGCTATTTAGGTTCCGGCATGGAATGCTACGTAGAAGCCCTGAATGGTACAAGCACCGTAAAAGCCGGACAGAAAATCAAGATTCCGAAACTGGAATTGAAAAAGAAAAAGAAGTAAAGTACTGAACAAACAAAAATCGCCCTGTAAGAGCAAATATAATTTTGCACTTACAGGGCGACATTGTTTTATGTTAACATTACTTGCCCAACACTTCATCAAGCAATGTGTAGAAAGCAGGATCCTCACCAACAATAGTCTTGATAATCTTACCGTTAGCATCAATCACAATCTTTGTAGGGAAACCCTGAACAGCATAGTCGCTGAGAACCTTGCTGTCCTTCGGATTGTAAACATGAATCCATGGCAACTGGTGCTTCTCAACAGCAGCCTTCCACTTAGCCTCTGTATCATTACAATCTACACCAAGAATTTCAAACTTACCCTTGTACTTCTCGTAATACTCCTTCATCTTAGGCATTCCCTTGATGCACCATCCGCACCATGAACCCCAGAAATCGAGTACGACAATCTTGCCGCGAAGGCTGGAAAGCTTAAAATCATTTCCCTTAATATCCTTCAGCGTAAAGTCAGGAGCCTCAACACCGGCAGCCTGCACCTTCTTAGCCTTCTCCTCAGCCTCAGCACGCTTCTTAGCCATATCAATCATTGGCTGGTAGAAAGCCTTCATTCTGCCGTTCTTCACATTCTCAGAGAGCAAGCCCAGCAGTTTCTCCATCTTGCTGACATCATCAAACTGCTCGAAGATAGTAGCACAAGACTCATAATCAGGATGCTGTTTTACGAAATTGAAAATCTTATCGTCCTTTGCCTTTTGCAGGGCAGGAGCCTTCTGCTCATACTCTGCCATGATGGTCTGCTGGGTCTCACCATTCTTGATTCTCTGGTTCAGGGAAGCTTCGTAATCTCTCAACTCCTTATTAGCATTCTCCAGCAGAACATCTACTTCATGATACTGCTGATAGAACTTAGAACCCGAAATATCGAAGCGGGTCTTTGCATCGCCCTTAACTTCAGCCTTCTCGCCAGGAACACAAGGCAGGTTGAACATAAACTGACCTGCACCACGATAAGCTTCAGGTGAGAGGAAAACGTATCCGGCTGCCTTATCAAGGTTTGCAGAATAGGTAAACTTGCCATTCTTCACCAAAACCGTATCCATCTTAACATTTCTGCCCTTGTAAACAAGTACAGAATCGGAATTGAAATTCTTCAAATCCACCTTCAACTGGAAGTTGCTCTTCTGAGCCATTGCAACGGTTGATGCAAGCATCAGAGCCGCAGATAAAATCGCTGTTTTCATTTTTCTTTTATTATATTTATTCTGATTACACCTTATTATATATAGGGAACGAAGAACGCCTGGTTCGTCGTCATCCTTATTCTTCATACTCGGTAGTATCCTCAATACCCGCCTCGGCCAAAGCCTCCTTGCGCTCAACGCAGGTTCCGCATTTGCCACAATGCTTCTCACCGCCCTTATAGCAGCTCCAGGTTTCAGCATAGTCAATGCCCAACTTCTTGCCTATCTCCGCAATCTGCCCTTTGGTAATATTCGTATAAGGAGCCACCACGCGCACATCAACGAACGTTCCTGCTTCAGCAGCCTCATCTATCGCCTTGATAAACTCCGGACGACAGTCTGGGTAAATCGTATGATCGCCACCATGGTTAGCGATGAAAACTTTCTTCAGATTATTACTCTCAGCAATGCCGATGGCAATGCTCAACATGATTCCATTACGGAAAGGAACCACCGTACTCTTCATATTATCATCAGCATAATGACCCTCAGGAATTGCATCGGCACCTTCAAGAAGAGAACTCTTGAAATACTGATGCATGAAACCCAAATCTATCGTAATATGCTTGATTCCCAAACGCTCACAATGCATCTTGGCGAA
>ERZ1505072.573-NODE-573-length-9102-cov-5.323643_pt1 | contig 9102 bp, 7 predicted proteins | sample MGYA00571776_ERZ1505072 | MGnify/ENA primary metagenome ERZ1505072 (study PRJEB39906, sample SAMEA3182062) | gut metagenome | biome: human; feature: gut; material: Stool; isolation source: human stools | place: Canada | collected 2013-01-14 ... | reverse complement strand
CCGCCATCGGCGGCACGGGCAAGGGCCATCTGGTCCGGGAATTGGACGCGCTGGGGGGCGAAATGGCCAAAGCCGCCGACGAATGCTGCATCCAGTACCGGCTGCTGAACCTCCGGAAAGGCCCTGCCGTCTGGTCCCTCCGGGCCCAGGCGGACCGCCGGAAGTACCAGGAGCGGATGAAGCGCACCCTGGAACGCCAGGCCCACCTGACAGTGCGTCAGGGCCAGGTGGTGGAGGTGCGGACGGACCGCGGCGCCGTCAGCCAGGTGGTCCTTGCCACCGGCGCGGTGTACGATGTGAAAGCCGCCGTTCTGGCCACCGGCACCTATCTCAAGGGCCGCACCATCATCGGTAACTGCGTGGAGGATTCCGGTCCCGATGGGCTGCACGCCGCCGGTCCGCTGACGGACTCTCTGCTGAAGCTGGACCTGCCCCTGCGGCGGTTCAAGACCGGCACGCCCCCCCGGGTCAACGCCCGGACGGTAGACTTTGACGAGATGGAGGTCCAGCCGGGGGACGAGATTCCGGTGCCCTTCTCCTATTCCACGGAGAACCCGCCCTATAACCAGGCGGTATGCTGGCTCACCTGGACCACCGAGGAGACGAAGCGCATCGTCCAGGAAAATCTGGACCGGGCCCCCATGTACTCCGGCTTGATCGAGGGCATCGGCCCCCGGTACTGCCCCAGCTTTGAAACGAAGATCGTCCGCTTCCCGGATAAGCTCCGCCACCAGCTGTTCGTGGAGCCCATGGGTCTGAACACCGAGGAACTGTACATCCAGGGCTTTTCCTCCTCCATGCCGGAGGAGGTGCAGGTCCAGATGCTCCACAGCGTCCCCGGCCTGCGGCACGCCGTGATGACCCGGCCCGCCTACGCCATCGAATACGACTGCATCGACCCCCTGGCCCTGCTGCCCACCCTGGAGACCAAGCAGGTATCTGGACTGTACGGCGCAGGGCAGTTCAACGGCTCCTCCGGCTATGAGGAGGCGGCGGTCCAGGGCTTTGTGGCCGGCGTCAACGCCGCCCGGAAGCTGAGAGGGGAGAGCCCCTTTATCCTCTCCCGGGCGGAGAGCTACATCGGCACCCTCATCGACGACCTGGTGACCAAGGGCACCAACGAGCCTTACCGCATCATGACCTCCCGCAGCGAGTACCGTCTGGTGCTGCGGCAGGACAACGCCGACCAGCGGCTCACCAGGCGGGGCTATGAGATCGGCCTGGTGCCGGAGAAACGGCTCCGGGCGGTGGAGGAAAAGTACGATGCCATCCAGCGGGAGATCAACCGGCTGGAGCACACCGGCGTGGCTCCCTCTCCGGCCCTGACGGCATTTCTGACGGAGCACGGCACTGCCGATGCCCCGGATGGCTGTTCTCTGTTGGCGCTGCTGAAGCGGCCTCAGCTCCACTATGATGAGTTGGCGCCCTTTGACCCTAACCGCCCGGCACTGACGGCGGATATTGCAGAGGAGATCGAGATCTCCGTGAAATATGAGGGCTACATCAAGCGCCAGCTGCAGCAGGTAGCGGAGTTCAAGCGTGTGGAGGGTCACAAGCTGCCCCCGGACCTGGATTACAACGCCATTCAGGGTCTGCGGCTGGAGGCAAGAGAGAAGCTCTCCGCCGTGCGGCCCATGGATCTGGGACAGGCGTCCCGAATCTCCGGCGTCAGCCCCGCCGATTTGACGGCGCTGATGATCTGGCTGGAAAATAAACGCTGAAAGAAGGATATTCATGCGAAAGTTTTTAGCAATCGTGGTCTGCAAGCTGGGCCGGTTTGTAGGCAAGCTGGTGGGCAAGGGCAGCTCTATGCCCGGCAAGTTCGCCCTGAAGATCTGCCCGGACATTTTGAGACGGGTACAGCTGCCGCCCCACATCATCGCCGTCACCGGCTCCAACGGCAAGACCTCCACCGTGGAGATGATCGCTACGGTGCTGCGGGGGCAGGGGAAGAACGTCATTTACAACGCCGAAGGCTCCAATCAGGTAGAGGGCGTCACCACATTGATCCTGACCCACGCCACCCTGGGGGGGAAGGTCAACGCAGACGTGCTGCTGCTGGAAAGCGACGAGCGGTACGCTGCCCACAGCTTCAAGTATTTCCACCCCACGGAGTTCGTCATCACCAACCTGTACCGGGACCAGCTCACCCGGAACGGTCACCCCGAAAGCGTGTTTGACGCGATCCTCCCCGCCATCCACCCCGATACGGAGCTGATCCTGAACGGCGACGATCCCCTGTCCAGCTGCTTTGCCATCAGTCACGAAAGGGTAAAGTGGTTCGGCCTGAACCACTGTGCCACGGACATGGAGGCCCCCACCGGCGTGTACCACGACGGCGCTTACTGCCCGGTGTGCCACGCGCCCATGGAATATGAGTACGTCCACTACAACCACATCGGCGCGTACCGCTGCACCAGCTGCGGCCACGCCCGGCCCGACCCGGACTACGCCGCCACGGAGCTGGACCTGCAAAACGGCAAACTGATCCTGGACGGGCAGTTCACCGTGGCATTGGCCTTCCGCAGCATTTACAATGTGTATAACATTCTGGCGGCCTATGCCGCCTGCCGGGAATGCGGCGTGGAGGGAGCCGCCATTGCGGACACCCTCAGCAGCTACATTCTGAAAAACGGACGGATGCAGACCTTCACCCTTGGTCAGCACCACGGCATCCTGCTGACCAGCAAGCACGAGAATTCCATCGCCTATGACACGAACCTCCGCTATATCGCTTCCGCCAACGAGGATTGCACGGTGCTCATCATCGTGGACGCTGTGTCCCGGAAGTATTTCACCAGCGAGACAAGCTGGCTGTGGGACATCGACTTTGACCAGCTGAATGTCCCCCATGTGAAGCGGGTCATTCTCTCCGGTATGTACCGGAATGATCTGGCGGAACGGTTCCGGTTCACCGGCGTTCAGAACTGGGAAGTCATTCCCGGCATTCCGGATGCGGCAGCAGCGATCCGGGACAGCGGCAGCGAGGCGTTGTATGTAGTCACCTGCTTCTCTGACCGGGACAAGCTGCTGAATTTGCCGGATGTGAAAAAGGAGGGCTGAGCCATGGAATTGAAGATTCTGCATTTCTATCCGGATCTCATGAGCTTGTATGGCAGCTATGCCAACGTGTCCATTCTGAAGCGGACGTTGGAGGAAATGGGCAATACCGTCACTGTGGAGCGGGTGGAGCTTGGCGGAGACGCCGATCTGACCCATGCGGACTTTGTCTACATGGGCGCCGGTACCGAGCACGCCCAGAAGGCGGCTCTCCTGTATTTTTCCAAGCTGGGAGATGCTGTAAAAGCGGCGGCGGACGCAGGCGTGACCATGCTGTTCGCCGGGAACTCCATGGAGCTGCTGGGCAAGACCATCACCGACGATGCCGGAAAGGTGTACGAAGGACTGGGACTGGCGGACTTCACCGCCGCCCAGAACAAAAAGCGGTTCGTGGAGGACGTTTACGGCCACACGGACCTCTATGAGGACGCAGTGGTGGGCTTCGTCAACCGCTGTTCCGTCATTACCGGCGTGGAGACGCCGCTGCTGACTTCCATGGACATGGGCCACGGCAACGAGGGACCCTGCGGCCCGGAGGGATATCACAAGGGCAGCGTCTTTGCCAGCCAGCTCACCGGGCCGATTCTGGTGAAGAACCCGGCGCTGCTGAAGATCATGGTACAGGCCATCTATCGCCATCGGGGAGAGACCTGCCCGGAGATCCCGGTAGATCAATACATGGCCGAGGGCTGGGCCATCACAGCGGAGCAGTTGAAGGCCCGCTGCACGAAATAAAAGAAAAAAGCACGGCGGAAGCCGTGCTTTTTTGTATCTTAACAGATCAATTTACCATTCCAAGGACCGGACCCGGATCACGTTGGCTGTGCGGCGCACATCCTCGATCACGTTGTTACCCACCTTGCTGCCAAGGTCCACCATGGTATAGGCGTAATCCCCACGGGACTTGTTGCTCAGATTTTCCACGTTGACGCCGTCCCGGCCAAACAGACTGGTGATGTTTGCCAGCATGCCGGGGACGTTCTTGTGCAGGACGCACAGCCGCTGGACACCGCTGCGGTCCATGGTCATCTCCGGCAGATTCACGCTGGAGCGGATGTTGCCGCTTTCCAGATAGTCCCGCAGTGTATCTACTGCCATGGCGGCGCAATTCTGCTCGCTTTCCGGGGTGGAGGCCCCCAGATGGGGCATGGCGATGACGTGGGGAGCCGTCAGGAGACGGTTGTTGGGGAAGTCGGTGATGTAGGCGGCCACCATACCGGTGTCCAGCGCCGTCAGCATGGCTTCATCGTCTACGATCTCGCCCCGGGCCAGATTGATGACCCGCACGCCCCGCTTCATGGCGGCGATGGCGTCAGCGTCGATCATGTGGGCGGTCTTTTCCGTATAGTGGATGTGCATGGTGATGTAATCCGACCGCTTATAAAGATCGTTGATATCCTTTACCACATGAACGTGGCGGTCCAACCGCAAAGCGGTATCCACGGACAAAAACGGATCGTAGCCGTACACATCCATGCCCAGAGAGATGGCGGTGTTGGCCACGATGGAGCCGATGGCTCCCAGACCGATAATGCCCAAAGTCTTTTTATAAAGCTCCGGGCCGATGAAGGCAGACTTGCCCTTTTCCACCACGGTGGAGACATCCACCCCGGAGGCTGCCTGTTCCCGGACCCAGCGGATGGCACCGGGAATGTCCCGGGAGCCCATCAGCATGGCGCAGATCACCAGTTCCTTCACGGCGTTGGCGTTGGCGCCGGGGGTGGAAAACACCGGGATACCCGCCGCTGCGCAGCGGTCCAGAGGAATGTTGTTGACCCCTACGCCCGCACGGGCAATGGCCAGCAGACCGGGGTTGAATTCCAGATCCAACAGCTTGGCGGAGCGGACTAAAATTCCCTGGGGGTCCTGTACCGCATCCCCGACCTCGTACAGCTCAGAGGGGAATCGGTTCAGACCTACGGGGGAAATTTTGTTCATGGTTTGAATACGATACATGGGGATATCCTCCTTGGCGGCTCCGGTGAGCCGCAATACTCCCGGCGGAACGTGCGGCGCTGGCGTCGCTTCCGTCGAGGTAAATTTCATTATACGGTCCTTTCTTTCGGAATCAATGTCCGAAAACGAAAAAAAGTTTTGCTTTTTGTGGAATTCTTTGTTCAAAAAAGCGTCAGTCCTTCTATGACGCACAGATACAAGAAAAACCTCACGTTTTTGGCGGAAAATGTGAAATTTCCCATTGAAATTAGGGAAACTGTGCATTATAATATGTGACTGTATGTAAAATCTGTAAGGCCATCAGTTGACAAGAATCGACAGACGTTCTTCTCTGATTCGGAGGGCTGTCTGCCGACTGTTGTCAATTGATGGTAAAAAACAAGAAGGGATGTTCCAGATATGCAGAACGAACATTTGAGAAACGTAGCCATCATCGCCCACGTTGACCACGGCAAGACCACCCTGGTGGACGAGATGCTGAAGCAGGGCGGCGCTTACCGGGAAAATCAGGAGGTCGTGGACCGTGTCATGGACTCCGGCGACTTGGAGCGTGAGCGCGGCATTACGATTCTGGCCAAGAACACCGCCGTCCGCTATAAGGACGTGAAGATCAACGTGGTGGACACCCCGGGCCACGCCGACTTCGGCGGCGAGGTGGAGCGTATTTTGAAGATGGTCAACGGCGTTATCCTGCTGGTAGACGCCGCCGAGGGCCCCATGCCCCAGACCCGCTTTGTGCTCTCCAAGGCTCTGGAGCTGGGCCATCGGGTCATCGTGGTGGTCAACAAGATCGACCGCCCCGATCAGCGCATCCACGAGGTCGTCGACGAGGTGCTGGAGCTGCTGATGGACCTGAACGCCACCCCCGAGCAGCTGGACTCCCCCATGCTGTTCTGCTCCGGCCGCCAGGGCACCGCATCCTATTCTCCCGATGTGGTGGGCACCGACCTCAAGCCCCTGTTTGAGACCATTCTGGAATACATTCCCGCTCCCGAGGCGGATGTGGACCAGCCCTTCCAGATGCTGGTCAGCTCCATCGACTATAACGAATTCGTGGGCCGGATCGCCATCGGCCGCATTGAGCGGGGCACCCTGAAGCAGAATCAGGAGATCATGGTGTGCAACTACCACGATCCCGATGCTACCCCCAAGAAGGCCAAGGCCGTTTCCATCTATGAGTTTGAGGGTCTGGCCCGGAAGCAGGTGACGGAGTCCACCGCCGGCAACATCATTGCCATGAGCGGTATTCCCGACATCACCATCGGCGATACCGTCTGCGCCCCCGGCGCCGTGGAGCCGCTGCCCTTCGTGAAGATCAGCGCTCCCACGCTGGAAATGACTTTCTCCGTCAACGATTCCCCCTATGCCGGCCGTGAGGGTAAGTTCGTCACCTCCCGCCAGCTCCGGGATCGGCTGTACCGTGAGACCCTGAAGGACGTTTCTCTGAAGGTCTCCGATACCGACCGTGACAGCGCCTTCAACGTGGCGGGCCGCGGCGAAATGTCCCTGTCTATCCTCATCGAGACCATGCGACGGGAAGGCTATGAGTTCCAGGTATCTCCCCCCCGTGTGCTGTACAAGGAGATCGACGGCAAGAAGTGCGAGCCCATTGAGCGTCTGGTGGTGGACGTACCCGGCGACTGCGTGGGCAGCGTCATCGAGAAGCTGGGCCAGCGCAAGGGCGACCTGGTGGAGATGACTCCCGTGGGTGACCGCATGAAGGTGGAGTTCCTGATCCCCGCCCGCGGTCTCTTCGGCTACCGGAATGACTTCCTCACCGACACCAAGGGCGAGGGTATCATGGCTTCCGTATTTGATTCCTATGCGCCTTACAAGGGCGATATTTCCCGCCGCGGCATGGGCAGCCTGATCTCCACCGAGACCGGCGACTCCATCACCTACGGTCTGTTCAACGCGCAGGAGCGCGGCACCCTGTTTATCGGCGCGGGTGTCCCCGTGTACGAGGGCATGATCATCGGTGTGGCCAACCGGGGCGAGGACATCGTGGTGAACGCTTGCCGTAAGAAGCAGCTGACCAACACCCGTGCTTCCGGCTCTGATGACGCCCTGCGTCTGGTGCCTCCCCGCCAGATGAGCCTGGAGCAGTGCCTGGAGTTTTTGGCGGACGACGAGCTGTTGGAGGTCACTCCCAAGAGCCTGCGGATGCGCAAGGCTATCCTGGACCACGAGAAGCGGATGAAGTCCCTGAAGGGCAAGAAGTAAATCACACAGCACGGCCCGCCGGATGACCTTCGGCGGGCTGCGTTTTGAAAAGGAGATTTCAATGAAAAAATTACTGACTGTCTGCGTGGCTGCCGTGCTGCTGTTGAGTCTGGCCGCCTGCGGCAAGACCGATACGGACACCATCGCCGACAGCAAGGCCGACAAGCCTGCGGCTGAGACGGCGGGCGTGGGCACCCACCACGCCGAGATCGAGATTCAGGACTACGGCACCATCACCGTGGAGCTGGACGGAGACGCCGCCCCCATGACCGTGCAGAATTTTATGGACTTGGCCAATGATGGGTTTTACGATGGCCTGACCTTCCACCGCATCATCGCCGGGTTTATGATGCAGGGCGGCGACCCCAACGGCAACGGCACCGGCGGATCTGAGAACACCATCAAGGGCGAGTTTTCTTCCAACGGCGTGGAAAATACGCTGTCCCATACCAGAGGGGCCATTTCCATGGCCCGGAGCCAGAACCCCGACAGCGCCAGCTCTCAGTTTTTTATCTGCCACGCAGACAGCACTTTCCTTGACGGCCAGTACGCCTGCTTCGGCTATGTGACCGACGGCATGGACGTAGTGGACGCTGTGTGCGAGGCCGCCCAGCCTACGGACGGCAACGGTACCATCCCTGCCGACCAGCAGCCGGTCATCACCGCCATCCGGGTCATAGACTGAGTTGATCGATAAAGATCCCACTGAAATTTTCAGCGGGATTTTTGCGGAAGGCGGGAACTTTTTCCGGCTGCCCTCCGTCTATCCAGGCAAACGGAGCATTCTTCCGGAGGCTCCGACCCTGACGAAAGAAAGGAAGATCATCTATGAAATTTTCTGTGAAGCTGATCGCAGCGGCCCTGTGCGCCGCTATGCTGTGCGTCCCCGCTCTGGCAGCCGCTAGCGCCACCGGCGCGGGGGCCTACGTCCCGAACCCTCAATATACCGTGATCTCGGGAACCGTTGCCCATCAGAAGGACGGCGGCTTGCTGATGAGCACGTCCACCGGAGAACCAACGGAGGACTATATCCTGTGGACGGAGGGCGTTATGATCCTGGACGCCGTCAGCGGCGAGCCGGTAGATGCAAAGTCCATCAAGGACGGCAGCACCGTCTATGCGTGGCTGGGGGCGCAGACTGCCGTGACCATGAGCCTGCCCCCACAGGTCACGCCGGAACTGCTTCTGGTGAATGTCCCGGCGGACTACAAGGTTCCTCAGTACGATGTGATCGTCCGCGCTACTGTTATCATGGCGGGAATTCCCCATTACAGCGGCATGGATATCACCCTTTCCGACGGCACGGCGTATCAGGTGTGGGAGGATGCACAGATCACGCCCTATCTCACCCGCAACCGCGTCACCTATCAGGATCTGCTGCCCGGCACCCGAGTGCTGATGTGGGCCGATGACAAGGGCCAGGCCAGCAAGGTCATTGTATTTCCTTACGAGTACAAGGGAAGCATTTCCCTGGACGGCTACGGGCGGCTGTATGTCAACAGCGTCGTGGCGGCGGAGCCCTCAGCCCTGCGTCGGCCCTACGGGGATGAACGGCTGTATGTACCCATCCGGGCGGTGGCGGAAGCCGCCGGGTATGACGTTTCCTGGGATAAGGAGTTCGGTGTCACCGTAAAGGACGGCAGTGATATCCTCTTCCAGATCTGCCCGGACACCAAACTGGCCCACGGTCCTGCCGCGGCTGACCGGCACAGCCTTGCCGGCCCCTGCCTCATCGCCAACGGCGTTACCTATCTGGAGGCCGGGGATCTGGCCCACCTGTTAGGAATGTTCTACGGCGGCTGACGGCAATTATTACAAACATGATATGAAAAAGCCCCCTGCTGAGATTTTCTCAGCAGGGGG
>ERZ1505072.562-NODE-562-length-9177-cov-3.422276_pt1 | contig 9177 bp, 8 predicted proteins | sample MGYA00571776_ERZ1505072 | MGnify/ENA primary metagenome ERZ1505072 (study PRJEB39906, sample SAMEA3182062) | gut metagenome | biome: human; feature: gut; material: Stool; isolation source: human stools | place: Canada | collected 2013-01-14 ... | reverse complement strand
ATGTGATCATCGCCTATGACCCCAAACTTTATTACGGTTCCCCCGCAGCCATTCCCATTGAGGACATCATCGAGGCACAGGGGCTGGTGCTGGAGTATCAATATCTGCGGAATAATGGGCGGGTTTTGGGCGAGACCATCTTTGACGACGGTCTCACAGCGATCTATGACTGGGAAAACCACCGCTATGATCTTCTTCCCGTCAAGGGCGGCACCATCCTCATCGACTGCTCTCTCTGCGAAGAGGAAGCATCTACCGGGCGGCTGCGCTTTACCTGCGCCCATGAGCTGGGGCACTGGCTACTCCATAAGAAACAGTTCAGCGGGACCGGCGAAAACGCGGCGCTCCGTTCCGGCGATGAGAGCGACAACACATTGGAAGTGCAGGCGAACCTGCTGGGATCTATCCTTCTGCTGCCGCTGCCGCAGGTCAAGCGCTGTTTCTATCAGCTGCGCTCCGGACGGACGAATCAACAGCTGGTGACGGATATGGCAGGTATCTTTCAGGTATCCAAGCAGGCCATGCGCATTCGGTTGGAGAACCATAACCTGCTGTAAAAAATTTTCATGTACTGTTCTCAAAAAAGAGAACAGAGAAAGAGAGGCGCTATGTCAAAAACCAATTCCCTGCGCTGTCCGCTGTGCGGCAAGGGCCGTATCGCGGATATCCCCAGTGGTGCGGAGCAGTCTCAGTACAAGCTGTTTGCTCTGCACAGAGCGGAACACCCTGACCTGATCGCCAAATGCCCCAAGTGCGGCGAACAAATCGGCATCACTGTGCTGACACCGGATGCTCACCCCCTGATCCACACGTCCATCCCCTTTATGGGATATGTTCAGGCATAAATTAAAAATCCAATTGATATGACTTCGTCAAGCGCACCAGCCACCCATCGTCGAATATGGGAACATTGAGTTAGGAGCCTTACAAGTAGCTTTTCAGCTATGCGTAAGGCTCTTTTTTTGCGCCTTTCTTTGGCTGAAAAGCGGAAAGGCACACAATGCGCAGACGCTGGCAGCCCTATATCGCTAAATATCCGTGACCCAATCTCAGACATTTCAAAAAAATCTGAGATTGGAGTCATGAATCATGAAAAAATGGCAGGAAGAACGCAACTATCGGCGCGTTCGAAACGAAGGTGGCGAAGTCATCGCCAATATCATCACTGTAGACGGTATGGACGTAGAGGTGCCGGAGGATGTGTATCTGGCCTACTCCCAGGCAGACCGCCGTGAGCGCTACATCACGGAGGAACAGTCCTCCGGCAAGCTGCTCTCTCTGGAGCAGATGGAGAATGACGCACTTTTGCCGGACTATGTCGGAGCAGAAACGGCCCCCAGCGCCGAAACGGAGGCACTGGAGCGTGAGGAACTTCGGAATCTGGCAGAACAGAAGCAGATCCTTTTGCTGGCGCTGCTGTCACTAAAGGATACCGACCGGGAACTCATCAACGCCCTGTTCTTCGACGGCGCGTCTACACGGGAATACGCTCAAAGAATGGGCGTCAGCCAGCGGGCGGTCATCAAGCGGAGAGACCGCATCCTGCGGGATCTCAAAAAGTTTTTTGAAAATTCCTCGAAATAAGGGTATTCACCGAACGCAATTTTCGGGAGGACAGTGAGGGGCTCCGAATCGCCCCTCGCTGTTCCTTGAAAATTGCATACCAGCAATACGGATAACCACCCGGACAGAAGAGCGGTCCGCGCAGTGTGCGCCACGACCCGTGGGAAGCCTTGCAGCTTCCCGCGGCGAGCGATTTTACCTGCGCAGGGGCGGCGTTGGCAGCGCCGCCCGCAGAGACGCTGTCCGGGCAGATAATGAGACACAATGCACTGGCCAGCATGAAGAGGCTGGGCTGCTCCGGGATTGAAAGCAGTAGAGATCCCGGAAATACGCCCGTGAAGGTCTTGCCGGACCTTGTCCGTATTGTTCCCTTTTCCCACCGGGGCGCGCGCTGCAAATACGGTGGAAACGAAAACAAAGCATGACAGGAAAAGAGGTAATTATCGGATGAATACCAACGATAACAGGCTGAAAGCCCATAAACTGATCGACCATATTTTTCAGGACCTTCTTCCCGCCCACGGTATGGCGCAGCGTCCGGAGCAGATCCAATTGAGTCACCGGATGCTGGAAGCCATGCAGGACGGGAGGATCGCCCTGTGCGATGCTGGGACGGGCATCGGCAAGACCTACGCTTATCTGGCGGCTGCCACGGCAGCGTCGGCTTTCCCGACAGGGCAGATCGCCCGCCCTATCATCATTTCCACTTCCAGTATCGCGCTGCAAAACGCGGTGCTGACGGAGTATCTGCCGCTGCTGTCCTGCGTCCTAATGGCGGACGGGATTCTTACCAAGCCACTGAAAGCGGTCATCCGCAAAGGCAAAAGCCATTATGTCTGCGACGAGCGGCTGGACAGGCGGCTGCGTCAGGTAAATCTTGGAAAGAAAAATCCGGAAGCGTTGGCAGCGCTCCGGACTCTTACGGAAACGCTGGACATGGACAGAGTTTCTCATCTCAGCGGCTATGACCGGGAGCGTGTCTGCGTACCGCAGGTCTGCGACTGCAAGCAGAGGGACTGCCGCTATCAGCGGTTCCTCAAGACCTGCGACAAAAATCAATTTTTGTTTCAAATCTGCAATCATAACCTGCTGGTGGCAGACGCCATCCACCGCAGCGAGGGAAAACGCCCCATCTTCCCGGAGCACAGCATCATCATCGTGGATGAAGCCCATAAGCTTCCGGAAACCGCACAGCAGATGCTGGGTGTGACGTTGGCGGCCGAAGAGATACGAAACCTTATCCTTCAGCTAAAAGAGGAACGGTACTTACTGGCGGCAGAAATGCTGGAGGACAGCACAGATCCTTTGCTGCGCAAGCTGGCACAGCCCAGAGAGGAAGCGGAGCCGGTGGAAGCCTGTTTGCGATTGCTGACCGCGCCATCCCGCACACTGCCCATCATCCAGCGGCAGATCGGCAGCCTGCTCTCCCCGCTGGGAAGCCGCCAGCTGAATACGGTGCTGGACGCGGTCAAGCTGTTCACCAGTTCCCAGACAGATATGATTTTTTACACTGCCGAAGATGTCAGCACAGGCGGTGCCATGCTGTGCGCCGCAGCCGGCGATATCACGCAGCGGATGAAAAAGATCCTGTGGCAGCCGGATCAGGCGTTTGTTCTGACCTCCGGCACCATGGCGGTGGGCAGCGATTTCCGCCGTTTCAAAACGCAGGCAGGATTAGAGAAGGGACACCGTGTCATGGAATCCGTTTCTCCATCCCCCTTTGACTACCGGAACAACTGCCTGCTCTACCTTCCGCAAATCCCGCCCCGCCAGAGAGTGGAGGATACGGATGTGTACTTTAATGAGCTGACTGCCGAGCTCGTCGGACTCATCAAAGCAGCCACCGGTCACGCGCTGGTGCTCTTTACATCCTACGCAGCCATGTCGGCTGTGAAGGAGCGGCTGCGGGAGGAATCTCTCCCATTCCCACTGCTGACGCTGGGCCGCAACGCGCCCCACATCATCGAACAGTTCCGGCACACGCCGGGAGCGGTGCTGCTGGCCACCGGCGCGGCATGGGAGGGCTTTGATTTCCCCGGCGACTGTGTATCTCTGCTGATCATCCCACGCCTGCCTTTCGCCTACCCAGACGCACGAAAGAAACGGGAATTGGAGAAGTATTCTTCCCTTCACGCATTCATCCGTGAGGTAGCTGTACCGGAGATGCAGATCAAGCTGCGTCAGGGCTTTGGACGGGCCATCCGCACGGAGAGCGATACCTGCGTCATCGCCATTCTGGATGAACGGGCCTGCCGTGGCCGCAGATACGCCCAGGCTGTGAGTGAGGCATTGCCGGAAATGCGGAGGACCGGCAGCCTGCGGGAAGTGACAAGGTTTCTGCGGGAGAAAAAGCAGGAGAGCTATTTTGAGGTAGAAAGATGATCGACGCAAAGAAAGAATTGCAGTATCGGCTGGCAGTCAGGATGCTGGAGCATCTGGCGGAAATCGGCCTGCTGAGCGCGGAAGAACTGTCTTACGCCAAGAGACTGGCCAGAGAGAAATATTCCCCGCAGACTGTTTGGGAATAGTGCTGGATATTCTGCGGATCGTGTGGTAGCTTGTGTGTTGACAAAAAAGATACAGGGAAGTGAAAAACATGGCACAGGTAAAAATCATCGCGCCGCAGACGCGGGAAGCGGAACATCTGCGGGTGGCGGCCTACTGCCGGGTCAGCTCGGACTCCAAGGATCAGCTGCATTCCTACGCCGCCCAGATCCGCAATTATACGGAAGAGATCGCCCAGCATGACGGCTGGGAGCTGGTGGATGTGTATGCCGACGAAGGGCTGACCGGCACCCGGATGGATCAGCGGGATGACTTCAACCGCATGATGCGGGACTGCCGGAAGGGCAAGGTCGACCGCATTTTGGTGAAGTCCGTATCCCGCTTCGCCCGGAATACCAGAGACTGCCTGTCCGCCCTGCGGGAGTTATCCGCCATGGGCGTCAGCGTCCGGTTTGAAAAAGAAAATATCGACACGAAAACGCTCACCACCGAACTGATGGTGAGCGTTTCCGGTTCTCTTGCCCAGCAAGAATCAGAAGATGAGCTATCAGCGGCGGATGGAGCGTGGGGAATTTATCACCTGCACCGCCCCTTACGGATACCGAATCGTAAATAAGAAAGACCTTGAGATCGTCCCGGAGGAAGCCGCCACGGTGCGCTGGATCTTCGACGCATACCTCAAGGGGCGCAGCTCCGGATGGATCGCGGAGCAGCTGACGGCGAAAGGCATCCCCTCCCAGTCTGGCGCGGAATGCTGGAGAGAAACGGGGGTTCGATACCTGCTGACCAATGAAAAGTACATCGGAGACGCTCTGAGCCAGAAATCCTACAGCTGCGGTTTCCCCTTCGTGCAGAAACGAAATCACGGGGAACGCCTGCAATACTACACGGAGAACTCCCATCCAGCTATCATCGACCGGGACACCTTTGAGCGGGTGCAGGCACTGCTGCAAAAGAAAGCGCAGAAAGAGAAAAAGCGCAGAGAAAAAAGCCCTCTTGCCTTAAAAATCGTTTGCGGGAACTGCGGGACGGTGTTTCAGCGCCGAAGCAGCCAGAACGGATATGTGACCTGGGTCTGCCGAACCCACGACCGCCACGCCGCGGACTGCCCTGTAGGACGCATCCCGGAAACGGAGATCCATGCCGCCTTCCTGCGGATGTACCACAGGCTCAAAAGCAACGCGGACATCATTCTGGCCCCGGCCCTCCGGCAGCTGAACACACTGGGCACGATCTTGCGGCAGAATCATCCGCAGGTGCTGGCCATCAACCGGGCCATCGCGGAAGCAACAGAAGAAAGCCATAAGATCAGCACTCTGCGGGCCAATGGCTTGCTGGACGCGGATATCTGCGCCGCCCGCATGAATGCCATCAGCGCCAGACTGGCGCAGCTTCGCGGAGAACGGCGCAGGCTGACAGAGAACGAAGCGATAGACGAAACGATGGACGCGCTCCGCAAGGTGGAGCAGACGCTTCTCAACGGACCGGAACGGCTGGACGGCTTCGATGAAGAGCTGTTCGAACATCTGGTGGAGAAGATCATTGCAGAGTCTCAAAACCGTATCCGCTTCCGGCTTTACGGAGGCTTGGAGCTGACAGAACAATGGGAGGTGGCGGCAAGATGATCAACCGCAAGGTGTTATACGGGTATCAGATCCAAAACGGCGCGTTAGAGATCGTGCCGGAGGAGCAGCGGGCCGTCAGTATGGTCTTTACGCTCTACAACGCCGGGGCTTCCTATCAGGCCATCTCGGACGCCTTGAACCGGCAGGGTATTCCGTATTGCCGGGAAGTGCCGCTCTGGAACAAGCATAAGGTAAAGCGCCTTTTGGAAAATCCCCGTTACACCGGTAAGGAGGGATACCCCATACTGGTGGAAGCGGATATTTTCCAAGCGGCGCAGGAAAAGACGGCGGAAAAGAATGCCAGGAAGCAGTCCCACGGAGAGAAGCCTGCCATTGCGCGGTTGACTCCATACTTCCGCTGCACCTGCGGCGGGAAGATGACCCGGCTGGGCGGCGGCTGGCAGAACAGCGGCAAGCTGTATCTGAGATGCGAAGGCTGCGGGAATACCGCGGTTATGGACATGGATGCGACGGTAAACGGGATCGTCCGTCAGTTCCGGGACCATGAACAGCCCAGCTGCACCGCCTACACGCCCTCTGCGGAGGTCATGCGGCTGGACAATGCCATCAACCGGGGGCTGGAGCAGCCAGACTCGCCGGAAGCGGTGATGGCGCTGATCCTGCAGGGTGCGGCAGCGCGGTATGCCTGCTGTCCAGAGCCGTCTGCCGAATCTGAGCCGTCAGATAGTCTGACAGAGGCGGATTGGAGACGCTTCCAACGAGCGGTTTCCCATATCACCATCTCACAGGATACCGAAGTAACTCTTATATTTACGGATAAAAAAGCGACAGGAAAGGATGAATGATCCATGGAAGCGACAGCAGCCACCTTAGAGCGGCGGGTGCGGGTGATCCCCGCAACCAGAAAACCGGAAGAACTGCACAGAGACCATGACGGAAAAATGCGCGTAGCGGCCTACTGCCGCGTCTCGACGGACAGTGAAGAGCAGCTCAACAGCTATGAGGCGCAAAAGACCTACTACACCCAGAAGATCCAGGACAGCCCGGATTGGGAGATGGCAGGGATCTATGCCGATGAGGGTATCTCAGGCACCAGCCTGAAAAAACGGACGCAGTTCAACAAGATGATCACTGCCTGCAAGCGGGGACACATCGACCTCATCATCACCAAGTCCCTCTCCCGCTTTGCCAGAAACACGGTGGATTGCCTGGATACGGTGCGGCTCCTGAAAGCAAATGGCATTGGGGTGTACTTCGAGAAGGAAAACATCAACACCCTCACGGAATCCAGCGAATTTCTCATCACCCTGTTCAGCGGCTTCGCCCAGGCGGAATCCGAGTCTCTCAGCAAGAATGTCGCATGGGGAAAGCAGAAGAGCGCGGAGGCGGGAAAGGTCACCTTCCAGTACAAGAAGATGCTGGGATACCGGAAGGGGGCGGACGGACAGCCGGAGATCGTACCGGAGGAAGCGGAGATCATCCGCCGCATTTACCACAGGTATCTGGACGGCTGCACCCTGGGACAGATCAAGCGGGAGCTGGAGGAGGACGGTGTTCCCACCGCACAGGGTGTAGAGCGCTGGTCTCCCTCCATCATCCACAATATCCTGACCAATGAAAAGTACATTGGAGACGCCCTGCTGCAGAAAACCTATGTGACGGACTGCATCAACAAAAAGGTCAAAAAGAACCGTGGTGAACGCACGATGTACTATGTGGAGAACAGCCATCCGGCCATTGTCTCAAGGGACCTGTTCAATCAGGTGCAGCAGGAGATGACGCGCCGGTCCAGCAAACGGAAGGTGCTGCAAAAGAGCGGAAAAACGGAACTTGGGAAATACTCCGGCAAATACGCGCTGACAGAACTGCTGGTGTGCGGCGAGTGCGGCTCCCCCTACAAGCGGGTCACATGGGCCAGAAATGGGAAAAAGCGCATCGTGTGGCGCTGTGTCTCCCGGCTGGAGTTCGGTACAAAATACTGCCAGCACTCCCCGACACTGGATGAAGGCAAGCTGCACAGCGCCATCCTCGCGGCCATGAACGAGTACGCCGCCATCCGGCAGGAGGTCTGCCCCGATGTGCTGGCCATGGCGGAGGAAGCAAAACAGGCGTTATCTCAGGCTGGTGCGCAGCTGCTGCAGCTGAAGAAGCGCATGGATGAGGTGAGCCGGGAGCAAAGCGATGTGCTGGATCGGCTGCTCGTCAACATGGCCGATACCGAGCTGAATGCCAGAATGAAAGCGCTGGCGGATGAGAAGGAATCCCTTAAGGCGCAGATCGCGGACGCGCAGCAGGCAGAGGTCGATCTGGAGGAACAGGCTGCCAGACGCCGGCAGATGTGGGACAGTATCATGGAATGCGCCGCGGGCTACACGGAATTTGACAATGAGCTCGTCCGGCAGGTCATCCAAAAGATCACGGTGGAGGATGCGGAAACCATCCACATCCACTTCCGAGACTCGGATGTGGTGCTGGAACAGGAAGTAGAATGAATAGAAAAGGGAGAAAAGAAATGGCCATTTTTATAACCGGTGATACGCACGGTGATTTCAGCAGGCTCCTGCCTGCAGCATTCCATGAGCAACGTGACCTGACCAAAGAGGATTACCTCATCCTTTGTGGAGACTTCGGCGGTGTCTGGGATGGCGGCGATGCGGAGCAGCAGTGGCTGGACTGGCTGGAGACCAGGTCCTTTACCACGCTGTTCGTCAGCGGAAACCATGAAAACTATGATCTGCTCCGCAACTATCCAATCAGCCAATGGCACGGCGGCTTGGTACAGGCCATACGCCCCAGCGTCCTGCATCTGATGCGGGGCCAGCTTTATAACATCTGCGGAAAGCGGATATTTACCATGGGCGGCGCCAGCAGCCACGATATCCGGGACGGCATTCTGGAACCGGATAATCCGGACTATGAGCGAAAGCTGCGGCAGCTCAACGCCGCAGGCGCGCTGTTCCGCGTCAACCACAGGTCTTGGTGGAAAGAGGAACTGCCCAGCGAGGATGAATACGAAACCGCAAGGAAAACGCTGAATCAGGCAGCGTGGGATGTAGATTACATCATTACCCATTGCTGCCCCAGCAGTGTCCAGGACACCTTCAGTAGAGGATTGTACCAGCGAGATGCGCTGACAGACTTCTTCGATGAGATTCGGGAACGCTGCAGATTCCAGTACTGGTTCTTCGGGCATTACCATGAGAACATGGTGGTAGAGAAAGAGTTCGTAATGCTCTATAATCAGATTATCCGACTGAAATGATGAGTGGAGGCGCACTGGCGATTGGCTAATGTGTCTCCACTTTCTATTTAAGTAAGTTTTTCACAAGCTCAGGCATAAATCTTTGTCCGGGTTCACGAATAGCTTTCCCGACTACGTTATGCCATTGTGTTGACGCAGGCTACGCCCAAGACAAAAAACAGGAGGAAACAAACATGACGATTGATAGCGCAAAGGATCTTCAAATGAAAGGCTCGTAAAATTGGTCTATTGGAATTGACGTTTTATGTATTTTCACGTATA
>ERZ1505072.560-NODE-560-length-9206-cov-3.097913_pt1 | contig 9206 bp, 10 predicted proteins | sample MGYA00571776_ERZ1505072 | MGnify/ENA primary metagenome ERZ1505072 (study PRJEB39906, sample SAMEA3182062) | gut metagenome | biome: human; feature: gut; material: Stool; isolation source: human stools | place: Canada | collected 2013-01-14 ... | reverse complement strand
TTCCTCAGCTTATTGCAGGACCTATTGTTAGATATGAAACTGTAAATAGGGAACTTGATGATAGATGCGAAAATGTTGAAAATTTTGCAACAGGTATAAGAAGATTTATTATCGGGTTATTTAAAAAGGTTGTAATTGCTAATGAAATGGCTTATGTTGCTGATACTTTATTTGGTTCTAGTATTGCCGAGTTAGGTGTTATTGGAATGGTTGTTGGTGGTATAGCATTTACTTTCCAAATTTATTTTGATTTTAGTGGATATAGTGATATGGCAATTGGTTTAGGTAAAATGCTTGGATTTAATTATTTAGAAAATTTTAACTATCCATATATTGCTCGCAGTATAACTTCATTTTGGAGAAGATGGCATATTTCGTTATCTACATTCTTTAGAGATTATGTTTATATTCCCTTAGGTGGAAATAGATGTAAAGGTGCGCGCCATATATTTAATTTATTTGTAGTGTGGGCCTTGACTGGTTTATGGCATGGTGCTAGTTGGAACTTTGTTTTTTGGGGACTTTTCTATTTTGTTTTATTAGTGTTAGAAAAATTTGTATTTAAAAATATTGATAAACTTCCAAAAGTTTTAGGACATATTTATACATTTAGTTTAGTAACTTTTGGTTTTATAATATTTTATTTTACGGATACAAGTGTATTAGTGGAAGCAATTAAAACATTGTTTGGTGCGCATGGATTTGGTAATTTAAGTGTATTTAGTCATTATCAAATAATTAGAGTAAGAACAATACTAGTATTTATTTTAGCAATATTTGCATGTACGCCGATTTTTAAAAATATGTTAGATAAGAAAAATAAAATGAGTGATATAATAATACTTGTATTATTTATTCTTAGTATAGTGGGTATTTTAGCATCTAGCTATAATCCATTTATATATTTTAGATTTTAATTTTCAAAGTACAACAACAGATATTCAAAGTGCAAAATTTGTACTTTAGAATTGTTCTTTGAATTAAAAAATGTTATAATATTATTTACTTAAAGGAGGTTATTTAGATGAAAGTAATTTTATTAAGTGATGTAAAAGGAAAAGGTAAAAAAGATAGTGTAATTAATGTAAGTGATGGTTATGCTAATAATTATTTAATTAAGAATAATTTAGCTGTTCCTTATACAAAAAGAAGTAGTGAAATATTAAATGAAGAATTAGATGAAAGACAAAAAAATGAAGATGCTTTAGTGGAAAGTTTAAATGAAATAAAGAAAAAGTTAGATGGAAAAACAATTATATTTAAAGTTAAAACTGGAGCAGATGATAAAGTATTTGGTACAATATCTAATAAACAAATATCTGAAAAGTTAAAAGATATGGGTTATAAAATAGATAAAAAATGTATTAAAAGTGAGATTGCAATAAGTAGTTTAGGTGTTACTAAAGTAAGTATTGAGCTACATAAAAAAGTTAAATTTGACTTGAATGTTGAATTAGTTAAATAGGAGGGTTTATGGCAAGAAGTATGCCTCAGAATAAAGAAGCTGAGATGAGTGTCTTAGGTGTTGCTTTTTTAAATAATAATGAAGTTAGTAAGATAGTTGAAGAAGTAACAAGTGATATGTTCTTTGATGAGAGAAATAGATATATATTTAATGCAATAAAAAGTTTACATGAAAGTAAGACACCGATTGATGTTACAACTCTTAGAAATGAACTAGATAAAGATAAGAAATTTAATGCTGTTGGACTTGATTATATTACTGAAGTAATTGATAGTGTAGTAACAAGTGCTAATTTAGATTTTTATATTAAAATTATCAAAGATTATGCTGTTAGAAGAAATTTAATTGAAACAGCTAGTGATATTATAACTAAGACATATGATGAAGAAGATGTAAATAGTTTACTTGATAATGCTGAAAAAAATATATTAAATGTTGTTAGAGCAAGAAGTGTTGGTGACTTTGTGCCAATTAGTGAAATTTTAAGAAGAGCTCAAGCTAAGCTGGAAGAACTTGCTAAAAATAAAAGAAGTATTACAGGTATTGAAACTGGTTTTCCTGATTTTGATAAAATAACAACTGGATTACAAGGTGGAGAAATGATTATCTTAGCTGCTCGTCCAGGGATGGGAAAAACTGCACTTGCTTTAAATATGGCTGCTTATGCTGCAACACATACAAAAAAAGCTGTTGCTATATTTAACTTAGAAATGTCAGCGGAAATGCTTATTAATCGTATGATTTCTTCGATTGGTCAAATTGATGCTTATAAGTTGCAAACTGGTAATATGCAAGAAAAGGATTGGAAAAGATATAATGAAGCATTATCACAACTTGCTGATACAAATATATATATTGAAGATAATGCTGGCGTTACTGCTCAAGAGATACGTGCTAAATGTAGAAGACTTGCTAATAGTGAAGATGGTTTAGGTTTAGTAGTAATCGACTACTTACAATTAGTTAGTTCTGGGTCAAGAAGGGTTGAATCTCGTCAAGTGGAAGTATCAGAAATATCTCGTTCCCTTAAAACTATGGCATTAGAGTTAGGGGTACCAGTTATTGCCTTATCGCAATTATCAAGAAGTGCTGAAAAAAGAGAAAGTAATCAACCAATGCTTGCGGATTTGCGTGAATCTGGGTCTTTGGAACAAGATGCCGATATGGTTTTATTCATAAATCGTAAAGATTATTATGAAAAAGCAAAAGATTTTAATCAAAAAATAGTGCCAGCAGAATTAATAATTGCTAAGCACAGAAAAGGAGGACTTGGAACAGTTAACTTATTATTTGAACTTAATATGAGTAGTTTTAAGAGTCAATTAAAAGCAGCTGGAGATGAAAATGAATAATAAAAGTAAAGTTATAACTGCTATATTATCAATATTAATTATTGTTTTGTATTTTGTAAATGAAAAAAATGATTATAAGTTTGATGAAGCAAGCAAAGCTTATCAAATTTATTTGGATGGAAAAGAAATTGGGTTAATTAAAGATGAAAATGAATTATATAGTTTAATTAATAAAGAACAACAAAATATAAAAGATCAATATGGTGTTGATTATGTTTATCCTCCGGATGGACTTGATATAGTGGAAACAAAAACATTTGATGAAAACTATATGGGGGTAGAGGAAATATATCAAAAAATTGAAAATGCAGATGATTTTACTATAAAAGGTTATATTATTACAATAAAAAGTGATGATAAAGAAAAAGAAAATATTGTTATTAATGTTTTAGATAAAAAAGTATTTGAAGATTCATTAAAAAAATATGTTTTATCATTTGTAACTGAAGAAGAATTAAATGATTATAATAATGGACATAGAAGTATAAATGAAATAGGTTCTATTATTGAAAATATGTATTTTAATGAAACAATAACTATAAAAGAAGGATATGTTAGTGTTAAAAATGAAATTTATACTGATTCTGAGTCTTTAAGTCAATATTTGTTATTTGGTCCAGATGTTAAAATGGATACGTATACAGTTAAATCTGGAGATAGTATTGCAAGTATAAGTGAAGATAATAAAATGAACTCTCAGGAATTTTTGATTGCAAATCCTAAATATAAGAGTGAGGATGCGATGCTTGCAGTAGGTAGTGTGGTTAATATTACAATTATTAATCCTATTATTACTTTAACTTATAGTGTTTATGAAATAAATGAAAATATTACACCATATACAACGGCAGACCCAATTGTTGATAATACGAAGGAACCAAGTTATAAAGAACCAACAAGACCTGGTGTTAATGGTATAACATTAATCCATAGTACTTACGAGGTTATTAATGGTGAACGTTCAACTGGTGTTGAAATTAAAGACCGTAAAGTAATTAGAGAAATGGTTCAAGAACAATATACAATTGGTAGAAGAACAAATGGTTATTATTATCCAACTAGTGGATGGGGTTATCCAACTGAATATCCATATGTTATTACAAGTCCTTTCCAATGGCGATGGGGAAAACACCACGATGGTATCGATATTTCTGGTACTGGTTATAGGTCAAGAATATTTGCGGTTGCTCCAGGTACTGTTGTTGAAGTTGGTTATAGAAGTACCGATGGTAACTATGTAATAATTGAACATGAAAATAATATTTATACACAATATGCTCATATGTATGGAGCTTTAGTTGTAGAAGGTCAAACTGTTAAGAAAGGAGACCAAATTGGAGAAATGGGAAATACAGGATATGTTCTTCCGGCACCAAGTAAATATAATCCAACTGCTGGTACCCACCTTCATTTCGGGGTATCAATCGGCTGGCCATTCCATGGTGCTTACTCTTTCCAAAATCCAACGAGGTATATAAGATTCTAATGAAGGTAGTAGTATTATCTTCTGGCTCTAAAGGAAATGTTACTTATTTAGAAATAAATAATAAAAGATTTTTGTTAGATGCTGGAAGAAATTATAAATATATAAATGAAAATTTAAAAGATATTGGTGTTGATGTAAAAACAATAGATTATGTTGTTATAACTCATAATCATAAAGATCATGTATCAGCATTGAAAACTTTACTTGATAAAACTGGAGCTGCTTTAATAGTGAGTGAAAAAATGTTGTATTCAATTGAAGATGTAAAAGATTATAAACATATAATTGTACTTGAAGATGAAATAGATTTAGATAAAATTCATATAACATCATTTAAATCTAGCCATGATGCACCGGATTCTAGAAATTATGTATTTGAATGTGATGGTAAAAAAATAGCATATGTTACTGATACTGGTTATGTTAATGCTAAAAACTTTAAGTATTTAAAAAATTTAGATATATATCTATTTGAAAGTAATCATGATTTAGAATTATTAATGAACGGTCCTTATCCAGAATGGTTAAAAAGAAGAGTTTATTCTGATGAAGGCCACTTGTCTAATAAGGCAGCATCATTTTATCTTACTAAATTAATCGGAGATAAAACTAAGAAAATAGTTTTAATCCATTTAAGTGAAACAAATAATTTAGAAAGTATTGCTATGGAAACAATTAATAATACATTTTTAGATTATGGGATTGATTTTCATGATATTATTTGTGCAAAACAAAATGAAAAAACGGAAGTAATTGAAATATGATAAAAATTTTATGTGTAGGAAAGATTAAAGAAAATTATTTAGATGAACTTATAAATGATTATAAGAAAAGAATTGGAAAGTATATAAAGATAGAAATAATAGAATTAAAAGATGATGTAAATTATGATAAAGAAATAAGTAATTTAATAAAGAATATAAAGACTAGTGATTATAATATTGGTTTAGATTTAAAAGGTAAAATGTATTCAAGTGTAGAATTTGCTGATAAAATAGATAAAATTTTACCTCAGAATAGTAATATAACTTTTATAATTGGAGGTTCTTTAGGATTAAATGATGAGGCTAGAAGTCTTTGTAATGAATTAATTAGTTTTTCACAGATGACTTTTCCTCATGGCTTATTTCGTGGTATTTTACTTGAACAAATTTATAGGGCTTGTAAGATAAATAATCATGAAATGTATCATAAGTGAGGTTGTATGAAAGTAAATGAAATAAGAAATATGAAAGTGGCTTTAACTCATGCTGGCAAGTTTCATGCAGATGATGTTTTCGGGGCTGCTTTTTTAAAAATTATAAATCCAAAGCTGAAAATTATAAGAAGTAATGTTGTACCAGCTGATTTTGATGGATTAGTTTTTGATATAGGAATGGGTGAGTTTGACCATCATATGGCTAATAATGAATGTCGAAGTAATGGTCAATCTTATGCTGCTTTTGGAAAACTATGGAGAGCTTTTGCTAAAGATTTATATGGAAAATACATTTATGAAAGTATTGATAAAAAATTAATTGAAGACTTAGATTTATGTGACAATACAGGTAGTTATAATGCTTTAGCTATAGCTATTGATACTTTTAATAATAAAGATGTAACAGATAATGATGATAATTTTTTTGAAGCAATGGAATTTGCTAAAAAGATATTAAAAAATATGATAAATAAAGGAAAATTACATGAAATTGATATTTTGAAAGTAAAGAAATATTATGAAGATGCTGTTGATAAAAGAATTATTGTTTTAGATGAACCTTTATTTTATAAAGATTATTTGCCATTTACGGATGCAATATATGTAGTATACCCATCAAGCAGAGGAGGTTATGCTGCTCAAGGGGTAACTATAGATAGTAATACAAATAAGTTAAAGAAAGATTTTCCTTTAGAATGGGTAAATAATTTACCACCGTACTTAAGGTTTTGTCACACATCAAGGTTTTTAATTGCATCTGATACTTTTGAAGGTATTATGCATGCAGTTCGGGAGGCTTTAAAATGATAGGAAATGATTGGGATGAAAAATTAAAAGTTGTCTGGGATAGTCCTGGGTTTAAAAACTTTTATAAAAGAATTATGCATGAATATGAGATTAAGGAAATTTATCCTCCGAAAGATTATATATTTAATGCTTTAAAATTAACAAGTTATGAAAATACAAAGGTAGTAATTGTGGGACAAGACCCATATCATGGTAAAGGGGAAGCTCATGGGTTATCATTTTCAGTTCAAAAAGGAGTGAGAGTACCACCTTCTTTACAAAATATTTATAAAGAATTAAATGATGATTTGAAAATTCCTCCGAAGGATAATGGGGATTTAACTGAATGGGCTAAGCAGGGAGTTTTGCTTTTAAATGCTGTATTAACAGTGGAAAAGGATAAGGCTGCAAGTCATAGAAACTTAGGTTGGGAACCTATGACTGATTATATTATTAAACTTCTTAATTTAAAAAATAAACCTGTAGTTTTTATTTTATGGGGGAATTTTGCTAAGGAGAAGGCTAAACTTATAACAAATCATCAGCATTATATTATTATGAGTCCTCATCCTTCACCATTTTCTGCTTATTCAGGATTTTTTGGTAGCAAGCCATTTTCTAAAACTAATGAATTTTTAATAAAAAATGGGCTTGTACCAATTGATTGGTCAAAATAAGACTTGGAAAAACCAAGTCTTATTTCTTAGCTTATTTTAAGTATTAAATAAGCATTGGTAATTACATTGGGTAACAATTGTTATCATAGTTATATTGAAGTTTATTTTGTATATTATTCTATCCAGTAGGACCAGTTGGGCCGGTTGGGCCGGTTGGACCAGTTGGACCTGTTTCACCTTGTAATCCTTGAGGTCCTGTTGGGCCTTGAGGAATTGTTAAGTTTAAAACATAATTAGGTGCTGTTCCAGTTATTGAAGCTGTAGCTTCTGTACCAGGTGCTCCTGTGGTAATGGTTCCAATTGCTAATGTTGGAGTTTCTCCGCTTGGCCCAGTTTCACCTTGTAACCCTTGAGGTCCGGTAGGTCCCGTAGGTCCCGTAGGTCCTTGTTCCCCTTGTATTCCTTGAGGTCCGACAGGTCCCGTAGGTCCTTGTTCTCCTTGTATTCCTTGAGCTCCTTGAGGTCCGGCAGGTCCCGTAGGTCCTTGTTCCCCTTGTATTCCTTGAGCTCCTTCAGGTCCGGCAGGTCCCGTAGGTCCTTGTTCCCCTTGTATTCCTTGAGCTCCTTGGGGTCCGGCAGGTCCCGTAGGTCCAGTTGCACCAGCTGGTATGTTAAATTCTAATACAGCATTAGATGGTGTTCCAGTATTAACTACACTTGCATTCGTTCCTGGGGCTGTAGTTGTAGTTGTACCAACCGTTATGGTTGCTCCAGCAGGTCCGGCTGGTCCAGTGGGTCCAGTTGGACCAACACATGTATATGTTATATTTGGTTTTTCTTTATTAAAGCAATCGATATATTGTTTTGCTTTTTTTATATTATTGTTCATTTTGAACTCCTTTCAATAATATAATATGAAATTATAATGGACATGCTTATGATACTCGTCCATATTTTAACAATTTATATATAATTTTCATATGGTAACAAGGTTATTCAAAAGTTGCAAAATAAAAACAATTACAAATATTTAAAGGTGCTTGAATATAATAAAATGAAACATTCAATTTTGTAATATTGAATGTTTCTTGAATTAATTCTTTTAGTTTATTATAATTTAAAATCATCTATAACTGCATCTTGCATGTTTTTACCATCAAAGAATGGTTTAATTTTATATCCATGTATTTTAGCAACAATATTTGTTGGAACTTTTCTTATAAGTTTATTTAATTCACTAGTGTTGTTGTTAAAATATGTTTTACATGAAGTTAATGTTTCATTAATTTTATCTATTTCTTTTAAATCTTTATTAAATTCTTTTGTGTTTAATTCTTCATGGTCATTTTTAACTTCTAAAATTATGTTGTAGCTTCAGTTAATTTTCTATCTAAATCATAGTTAGTTATTCTTTTATCTTTTAAATCAATGTATTCTTTTAAATAATCTTTTTTTGTTACAACTTTTTTTATGGCAATATTAAGTTTAGCAATAATGTCATATTTTTGCCTTAAAGATTCATCAATTATGCCTTCAGCTTTTTCTATTTTTAATTTATAACTTACTAAATTGTTATATATTGTAGCATAAATGATTGCTAAAATACCTAATATAATAATTAAAAGTAGGATTATTTCAAATAAATTCATTTTAGTATCACCATTAATATTTTATCAAATGTATTCATTAAAGTAAATATAGTTAGAGGAAGTTTACAAGTTTATTTTAGTGCATATATTAAAGTATATTGGGTGATTTTCTTGAATAATTTATGTAATAAAATTTTAGAAAAACAAAAACTTAGAAAAGAAATGATGTATTTAGGCTTGATTTGTACTGTTGTTGGACCAACAGGACTGCTGGAGCTTTAATAAGTGTTGGGACAACAACTACAACTGAAGTTGGAACTGATGCAAGTGTTGTAAATGTTGGTACATCATCAAATGTTATTTTGAATTTCAGTATTCCAACTAGAGTGGCAGGACCACAAGGATGATGTTGGACCAGAAGGCCCTAGTTTTCCTGCAAGTGTTGAAGAAATGTTTTATACGAGCTTTGTGGATACTAAAGCAGAAGGGTTGCTTACTATATTATCTCCATGGCTAATACCTAACTTATCAAATTATTTTGAGGTGGTTAATGAAAATAAAGTATTAGTTAAACCAGGTATTTATGAAATAACTTTATCTGGTTTAATAAATAATTCTGATAATACTCATAGAGGACACTTTTATTTACAAGATGAAAATGGTTCAGAAATATAAACTTTGTCTTTTAGTTTTCCTCAAAGCAATGGTAAGTA
>ERZ1505072.556-NODE-556-length-9238-cov-3.339323_pt1 | contig 9238 bp, 7 predicted proteins | sample MGYA00571776_ERZ1505072 | MGnify/ENA primary metagenome ERZ1505072 (study PRJEB39906, sample SAMEA3182062) | gut metagenome | biome: human; feature: gut; material: Stool; isolation source: human stools | place: Canada | collected 2013-01-14 ... | reverse complement strand
AATCTGAGCGATGCGCTGCTGGATGAAATGATGAACCGTTTCGGGAAGGAGCGACAGGCCCTTGAAAACCAGCGCGACAGGCTGGTTACGGATACTTCGGAAGAAAAGAGCATCCGGGACGCGTATGACCTGTTCTTTGCGCTGGCCCAGCGATATTCCCATATTGAGACATTAGACCGGGATATTCTTCATGCCCTCATTGAGCGTATCGAAATTGGCGAAAAAATTTTACCGGAGGGCCTGACGATTGCGGGGCCGAGAACACCCTATCGGCAGAGCATCCGCATTTTCTACCGCTTCATCGGAGAAATCGCGGAAAACCCTGTACGCGACGTAACAAGGGTGGCAAATCTTTAAGAGGTCAGAAATAGCATACCTTGGTGTGTATAGACCTCAAAAAAATCACAATTTTTGTGGTGAATACACACCAAAGGAGATGGGCGTCAATCTGAAGCAGGGCTACAACGGCGACCTGACCAGCCGCGAGGCCGGTTCCGTGGGCGGCCAGATGGTCAAACATATATGTCCAGTACGAACAGTAACTTTTCCAAGAGCCAATCGGAAAGTGAATGGACATCAAGCACTGATTACATATCAATATGTTTTGACGATATAAGCCACTCTTTCCTTGGCATTTTCTGAATTTTTGCAACAAATATGGCGTGATGATTTGACCCTACGAGGAGGCGTATATGACTAAAAACGGCCAACAACAAATTGACTATGCTCTGGCAACTCTTGCTGTTGAAGGGGATATTCCCAGTGAATATGCTGTTCAGCTCTGTGAGCAAGTGGCAAATGGCAGTCTGACTGCAGATGAAGCAGTATCAGAAATTTTACAGAAACACGGATTGAAGAAAGTTCATATCAAAGAGTAAGCATATCGAGAAACAGAATTTGAAAGCTGGGTGGAGTTTTGGCTCCACCCAGCTTTTTCTTTTTATCCCAAAACTATAAAACTTGAGGTGTAGTATGTCTGAATATCATTTGGAACTCAAGCAGATTGTGGACTACCCACGCTGCCGTATCTATCGTGAGTTTATTCAATCACTCATAGCAGACCGGAACATCCGAACCAACGGAAGCTCCGGCCTTTTTCATTATACCGTTCTATGTTGCTATGCAAACTTTCGGACTTCATATCGGCGTCTGGACGGAATCAGTTACACGGTGTATCCCGGCGAATGGATATGCCGAATACCGGAACTGATGGAGCACCTGCGTCTGCGTACTCGGTGTGGGGTACTCCAAGTGCTCGATAGGCTTCAAGAGCAAGGTTATATTCAATACAGCCTTCTTGGCCGGGGGCATCTGATTAAATACCGCATCAAAGGATGGCGGCGGCACAACACGGTGCTGGACTATAATTGCCCCTGTCAGAAAGAAACCGGCTTTTTCTTCTTGCCAATTTCCATTGCAAATGAATTGATCAGCATGAAACGCTGCTCTGAAATGGACATTATTCTTGACCTTTGGTTTTCGGCCGTTTACAACGACACGCAGGTGCAGGGCTCATTTGTTGGGCCGGTTGCCTATTTTCGCAATGGGAGCGGATGCCCGCTTATTTCCTATGCAGACCTCGCACAGCGTTGGGGCATTTCAAAAGCCACTGTAGGCCGTATCCTTCAAAAACTTGCCCGCGAGAATTATATTTCTTTGCTCACATTTCCGGGGCGGCACGGAACCGCAATCTACCTTCAAAATTACCTTTCCACGATGTTCCAATTATCGGATGTTATGGTCGACAAAGAGGAGGTTGCCATGTCTCTGAACATTAAGATCGAACTACCTGAAGAACCAGATGCAGGCGTCTGTGTCTGTGAGGACATCGTCACAAATGAGCCGCTTTGCGTTTCAAAATCGAGCCTTGATCTGATTGCTGCGAAAGTCCTGAATATCCTTGAAATACAAGGCATTGCGTGCTCCAAGTGCAGCAAATCCCGATATAAGTTATATCCATTATCCGATGACTGCCGAGGTGCTTTAGGAGGGAGTACAGCAAAACAGCCGCTGCATTTCCGCATGGAGATATTCTGCGCTGAAAACACGCCAATCTACACATTTGAACTGACTATAAAAAGCCAAGGAGGCATTGACCATGAATAAAAAACGGACGATTCGCAATGTGGAAGAAGATCCTCGCTATCATGACACATGGAAGCTGCTCAAGCGCTACGATGATGCAGCTTTCTGCTTACAGCAGCTATGCGGATTCTCAGGAGAAAATTCCTGAGACTGGACTAAAAATCATCAAGTATGAAACGGGCACGACTATCCCACTGGAGGGCGCACGCTTTGAGGTCATTGGCCCGAATGGAGACACGGTTGGCTATTTCACGACCAATTCGGCTGGTGAAGTCAATATTCCCCTGAAGATCGCGGGAAATTATACCGTGATTGAGCGAGATGCCCCGGAAAATCATCTGTTAAGCAAGAACCCTACGCAGAATGTTACCGTCGTCTATAACGAAGTGGCCAAGGTGACTTTCTTCAATGACCCCTATGGTTCTCTGCGTGTGCAGAAGATGAGCGACACTGGCGAGTACCTGCAAGGTGCCACGATCCAGATCAAGCATATTGAGTCTGGCGCAACCTATACCCAGCAAACAGGAAGTGCGGGTGTTGCATTTTTCGACCAGCTCAAGCCCGGCGCCTACGAGGTGCGTGAAATGGCCGGTGTGTCCGGCTGGTTGGCCGACACCGATACTATTCAAACTATCAATGTTGTAGCCGGTGAAACCAGTGACGCCACCATCATCAATAAAGAGCTGCCTGGTCTGCGGATCACGAAGTATGAGCGCGGCACTATGCGCGAGATGGCAAATGTCACCTTCGAGATTTTCCGCGATGCCGAATCGCTCGGTATGTTCCAGACGGACGAGTTCGGACAGATCCTGCTTACGGACTGTCAGCCGGGCACTTACCGGGTCGAGGAACGGGATACCGGCGGAGATGGTCATGTACTCATCACGACTCCCCAGGAAGTAGAGCTCAAGGCGGGCGTTGGCATCAAGGATCTAATCTTTTTCAACGAGAAGCTGCCCGGCATCAAGCTGTGGAAAGTGGATTCCGCCGACCTTTCCCAGCCTATTGCAAACGCTAAATTCTCTATCCGTGCCATTGATGGATCATGGGGGCCCAAAGAATTTACCACTCTGGCGGATGGCTCCATCGACCTCTCCATGCTCCCCGTGGGCTCTTACGAAATTACGGAATTAGAGTGTCCGGGCTATGTGATCGATGACGCACAGCGCATCATCCATATCACCGGTGGCGATCAGGCACAATTTGTTTTTACAAATAGTGTCAGACCTTCCTTGAAACTCATTAAGAGAAGCGCCGATGGTACACCGCTCGCCGGTGTTTCCTATCGCCTTTCTAAAATCGAGGATGGCAGTTATTATCTTGACCGCACTACCGATTCGGCGGGAGAAATCGTATGGGAGGGGCTTGAGCCCGGTGTGTGGTCACTAAAGGAGCTCTCCACTTTGCCGGATCACATTTTGGATACGAAAGAGTATCATGTTGAACTGTTCCCTGGCAAGACCAGCACCAAAGTTCTGACGAACGATAAGCGCAGCAATCTCTACATCCACAAGAGTGACGCCGACACAGGGGCTCCGGTCAAGGGCGCAATTTTCCTCGTCAAAGGCGCAGATGGACACTCTATTGCTGAAGTCGAAACGGACGAGGCAGGAACTGCCGTTGTCAGGAATTTGCTGCCATCTGTGGTAGAAATTGTTGAAAAGTCCGTGCCGGAGCCGTACCTGCTGGACGCTCCCAGCCAGCTTGTGACGCTCTGGCCTAATCGTGACAGAGATGTCTATTTTGAAAATCATAAGCGACCGGTCATTGAGATCATCAAGGAAAACAGCATTACCCATGACCCTATCAGCCATGTTCGTGTGCAGGTGTGGTATGCCAGCAATAACACGGCCACCGGAGAGTACAATGACCTCGGTATCTTTGAGACGGACGAACACGGCCGTATCGAACTGCCTGGCTCCTTGTACGGCCTCAAAGATGGCTGGTTCAAAATCAAAGAGCTGGAACCGCCGACGGGTTTCGCTCTGACCGATTCCAGCGAGCAGACCGCCTTTGTGACAGCGGGCAAGGGGCACATCTTCACAATCCAGAACACGCCGCTGTCCGCCATTGTGGTGTGGAAATATGATACGAAGACTGGTGAGGCTCTTTCCAACTGCCTGTTTGAGGTTCGCTACCTCAGCGGGAATACCTCCGGCACCGGAGGCACGGTCATCGGGCAGTACCGCACTTCGAGCAATGGCTCCTTCACGATTACTGGCTGTAAGGCGGGCACCTATATCATCGAGGAGCTCTCCAGCGACGGATCTCATATAATCTCTGAAGCCCCCAAAACGGTCTATATCTCCGGGGAACAGCAGGATATTGTCAGCGTCTATTTCGGAAACGCTCCCAAGGGAAATATTCTTGTCAAGAAAGTGTCTTCCACTGACGGAACGCCGCTGTCTGATGTTGAGTTCTTGGTGACCAAGGCGGACGGTTCTGTTGTTGGTAACGCCAACGGCAAGTATGTGACGGACTCCAGCGGCTCCTTTGTTATCGAAAATCAGGAGCCTGGCACAACACTTATCATCAAGGAGACACGGGCAAAATCCGGCTACTTGTTGGATGATACCCCCATCACTGCCGTTGTCAAGGCGGGCGAGATGGTAACAGTCGAAGTCCGCAATCAACCTAAGGGCAATCTGGTCATCGAAAAGCTGGATGGCAGCGATAAGAAGACACCGCTGGAGGGCGTCCGCTTCAAAATTACCTACGCCGATGGGCGCGTGGTGGATGACAAGGAAGGTAAACTCTCCAGCAACGGTATCTACTACACCGATAAAAACGGACAGATCATCCTCAGCAATATCACGGGTACGATCATCGTCACGGAAGAGGCCAGTATCAAGGGGTACACCATTGACCCCAACACCCGCAGCCAGACGGTGGTGGTCAATCCCGATGATACACAGGTACTCCGCTTCTACAATGATCCGATCAGCGGCATCATCATTCATAAAATCGACAGCGCCACTGGTGAGGGAATCTACGGTGTAAAATTTGTTCTTTATGACTCTAACAAGAAGCCCATCGGCGAGTACACCTCTGACGATGAGGGATATGTCTACATTGACGAGATCCCTAGCGGCCTGAGCGGCCGTTTTTATCTGCGTGAGTTGGAGGCAGCGGATGGGTATATCCTCGACAAGCAGTATAAAACTATCTATGTCGCGCCGGGTAAAACCGTCGAGGTTGAATGGGAGAATACCGCTGTCACAGGTCAAATTCAGATCTACAAATACGCCGCAGAGTACAACGAGGTCACCGGCACCGCAGCAGGAACACCGCTCAAGGGCGCTGTTTATGAGATCGTCAATGCCCGCAGCGGCAAGGTGGTCGATTATATTACGAGCGATGCCAGGGGCGTTGCGGCCAGTAAGCCGCTGCCTTTAACGCGCTATCAGATCCGCGAGGTCACAGCGCCGTCTTTCTGGCAGATTGACCCCACCGTGCATGATGTGACGCTGGAATATCCCGGCCAGATCATCAAGCTGTCCGCCTACGATAAGGCGGCTAAGCTGGGCGTCAGCATCACCAAGCGCGGCAACGCGCAGGTCATGGCAGGCCAGTCCATGCGCTATGATCTGACGGTCGCCAACACCTCCAATGTGCCGCTGGAATCCTTCTTCTGGCATGATAAGATTCCCTATGATGTGGCGCGTCCCACGATGCTCACCACCGGCACCTACAGCGCGCGACTCAACTATCGCATTCTCTATAAGACCAACTACAATGCAAGCTATCAAGTGCTGGCTTCCAACCTGCTCACCAGCAACAATTATAGCTTCAGCCTCAATGCCATTCCCATGCAGGCGGGTGAAGTGGTGACCGACATCTATTTTGATTTCGGCACCGTTCCCGTGGGCTTCCAGAGTGTTGCCAAACCCACGCTGAGTGTGATGGTGAATGGAAGCGCTGTCAATGGCTATCAGCTGGTCAACCGCGCCGATGCGGGCGGTAAATATCAGGGTACCTGGCAGACCGCACAGGCATCCTGGGTCACCGTGATTCGTAAACTCTGGAACACACCGACACTTCCCAAGACGGGATATTAAGGTGTTCAAATTAACTTCGCTCTAATCGTGTGAATTAGAGCACATAAAATAGCCCACGCCTACTAATTTAGTGGGCGCGGGCTTTGATCAAAAGTTATCTGCTCAATCTTTTCCCAGCTTGGAAGTAAAAATATAAGTCCTTTTTTTCTGTTTCCGTTTTCACATTCCGATACTCCGCATAGGAAGACGCAATTTGCTTTATGGCTACGGCACCGCCAGCAGCAAGTATTGTTGCATCTGTTGATAAGGCTTGATTGAACGCAGGAATAACTCCAGCGGCAGCAACTGCAACTACCATTCCGGCCATTGACTTCCATGCTCCTTCATCTGTTAGTAGTTTGCCACTCAAGTTTTTCAAAAAGGTATTCTCTTTTGTCGCTTCCTCTATCTCCAGCAAAGCCGGAACTACTTCTTTATCATATAGCAAATTGCATTCGCTTTCAAAGTCATTATCCCAAGGCAATGACTGTATCTCAGATGAGTAAGTTAACATTTTACTTCTGAAGCGGGCCAGCGGGGATGACAACTCACTTTTTATGTCAATGAGTTCATCCACGGGAGCAGAATCAAAGCAGGGCAATCTCTGAATAAAATTGTCGGTCACTCCTGCATGGGTTATCTTTAGCTTTTCCATGGGGGACAGTTGAATCACTTTGGCGTTTACCGCTGCCCGCATTAAATTATTGGATTGTTCGTCAAACAAAGGATATGAATTACTCAGTGCTTCATTTAAGTGCAAAATATACTCTTGAACTGCAGCAGTAGTATTATCAACAGTGTGCTGAAACTCTGCAATTTTTATCTGCTTAGATTTAATTAGCCGAGAAAGCTCTGTGCACTGAGATTCTCCTATAAACTGATACACAGAAGTACTTATACCTAGGACGGCTTCTTGCAACTGACGATTGATTTTCAATCGTTCAACATATGGGATTGCCCGATAGCGACGGCCATACAGTATATCTGAAAACTGTTTTAGAACGGGTATTGCCTCGGCATAGGTATTTGCATCAACTGTTTTTATCAATGGCATCATCTGCTGAAAGAGTTTTAATGCAGAGAATATATCTTTCCGATATGACTCATCTGTGAGTTGGTGAAATATGTATGCAACAGGGCTTATCAATGTAATATTGTCTGCATATAACAGTGCTGACTTAATATATTGAAGTTCTCTATCCAAATCGATTCCGCTCGGAGCGAGCGCTATCGTAAAGTTAAATCCCATTGCTTCACATCCAATCTCTGTGGCTTTATTTAATTTTTAATTATAGTACATATGCAATAAAATTACAAGAAACGACATTTGATATTAGAGGAAGTGGATAGCTTTACGCTATCCACTTTCTCATTTAAGAAAGGCGGCAATCATGAGATCATCTGTAGTTATCAATGGAACCACCATTTCTCTCAACTCTGTTATTCGCTTTGCACAGCCGAAAGGTGGGCGGCACGAAAAATTTTATCCCAGGCAATGGGTAGATCCTCCGGTTTACCAGATGATGCGGGAATCCTATCGTACCCGTTGGGCTGAGGAGAAACATAAGCAAGGGCGGAAGGACTCATCATTGGGTAATATGGTAGAGATCTCGTCTGGTGGTTATCTCTGGCTTTATCATTTGGACGCAGAGTGCAATCTGCGAAGTGACATCTTCACTTGGGCTGGCGGTATTCCTGCACAGCAAGGTAAAATCAATGGATAAACAGGACCAAAATGGCTTGGATGAACTTGCCCATTCGGCAAATACGATTCACGGCGTCCTGCGAACGGGCAAGGCAATTTCAAATATTGCCAAGGGCGCTGCCGCAGGTGGGCCATATGGCGCAGCTATCGCGGGTGCACTTGCCGCTCAAAAGCATATTGGGGCTATCACGATTGCAGTGATAGCCCTTCTCATGCTTCCGGTACTATTTGTGCTAATGCTGCCCTCTGTCATTTTTGGCGGACTTACCAATGCGGGATCGTCTACAGACAGTTCTCAGCCGATCTTGAACGATAATGCTGCCATCATAGAAGCCACAAATGACCTTGCCTTTACCATCAACCAGATTCTCGGAGAAGGGATTGATGATGTAACTGCCCGTATCACACAGGACTTTGCGGCTACGCCAGGCGACAACTATGAGATTATCAACCCTTACGAGGGAAACATCGTCAGCAACACGAACTCCTTTCTCGGACAATACTGCGCTGCCAAAAATCAAGACTGGGAAACGATTTCACCTGCTGATTTGGCAACTGTCCTCCGAGCTGGGAAAAGCCATCTCTACACTTTCACCTATATGACGGAAACCCGGACAGTCGAAGCGGACGATCCTGACACGCCGGATGTCATAGAGCGGACCACAGAACTTTGGTACATCTACACCATCGTCTACAATGGCGAGGCTTACTTTGCAGATACTATCTTCCACCTCACCGATGAGCAAAAAACGCTTTCTGATGATTATGCTCAAAACTTGAGCCTGTTTCTCGGTGATGGAATGTTTCAAGGCGTTTTTACCGATGAGGTATCCACAGGCATCCCTTCACTGGGAAATGTTATTTTTCGTGACGGGATCACAGATGTCGTCTATTTCAACCAACTGGACGAACGATACTGCAACAAACCTTACGGCACCGATCATATCGGCGGCTATGGCTGTGGCCCTACCGCTATGTCCATCGTGGTTTCCTCGCTGACAAATGAGACGGTAGACCCGGAAAAGATGGCTGAATGGGCCTATAAAAACGGGTATTGGTGCAGCAAAAGTGGCTCGTATCACAGCCTGATCCCCGGAGCAGCGCAGCACTGGGGGCTGAATGTGGAAGGATGCGCTGCCGCTGAGCCGCAGCGCATTCTGGATGCTTTGGCAGACGGAAAGTTAGTTGTTGCCTTGATGACCAAGGGGCACTTTACTTCCTCCGGCCATTTTATCGTTTTGCGCGGCGTACAGGATGGAAAAATTCTCGTGGCCGATCCTGCCAGTCAAACGCGCAGTAAGAAGGCGTGGGATATGTCTATTATTCTGAACGAAGCCAGCAAGCGAGCCGGTGCTGGGATAATGTACAATAACTTGCGCAAATTGGAAAAAGCATAAAAGAAGACATAGCT
>ERZ1505072.533-NODE-533-length-9610-cov-4.831606_pt1 | contig 9610 bp, 7 predicted proteins | sample MGYA00571776_ERZ1505072 | MGnify/ENA primary metagenome ERZ1505072 (study PRJEB39906, sample SAMEA3182062) | gut metagenome | biome: human; feature: gut; material: Stool; isolation source: human stools | place: Canada | collected 2013-01-14 ... | reverse complement strand
GTCTCAATGAGGAGGACCCCTCCTTCTCCGTGGTCAACAACGCCGAGACCCATCAGATGGTCCTCTCCGGCGCCGGCGATATGCAGGTGGATGTGCTGGTCAGTAAGCTCAAGACCCGCTTCAACGTGGAAGTGGAGCTGAGCCCTGTCCGCGTGGCTTACCGTGAGAAGATCCGCAAGACCGTGCAGAAGCAGGGCCGTCATAAGAAGCAGACCGGCGGCAGCGGCCAGTTCGGTGACGTGTGGATCCGCTTCGAGCCCCAGACCGAGCAGGATGACATGATCTTCGCTGAGGAAGTGTTCGGCGGCTCTGTGCCCAAGAACTATTTCCCCGCTGTGGAAAAGGGCCTGCGGGAGGCCTGCGTCCACGGTCCTCTGGCCGGTTATCCGGTGGTGAATCTGAAGGCCGTTCTGTATGATGGCTCCTATCACCCCGTTGACTCCTCCGAAATCGCATTCAAGACCGCCGCTCAGCTGGCCTACAAGGCCGCTCTGCCTGAGGCCAACCCCTGCCTGATGGAGCCTGTGGGCGAGCTGAAGGTCACCGTGCCTGACAGCTACATGGGCGATGTCATGGGTGACCTGAACAAGCGCCGCGGCCGCGTCATGGGTATGGACCCTGCCGGCAATGGCGAGCAGGTTATCACCGCTGAGGTCCCCATGGGCGAGATGAGCACCTATGCCATCGACCTCCGCTCCATGACCCAGTCCCGCGGCACCTTTACCCTGCACTTTGTCCGCTATGAGGATTGCCCTCCCGCGGCGCAGGAGAAGGCGATCGCTGAGGCTAAGGCCCGGAACGAGGAATAAGATCAACCAGTGTGGCCGGGGAAGCGATCGCTTCCCCGGCCGCTGTATCTGTGTGGGATAGTCCCAGGGCAGTTCAATAGCTCTAACAAAGCGTGAACAATTTTAGGTTCTTTTAAAAAGTTGCATTTGCAACTTGCAAATAGAAACGATTCCTGATATACTACACTCACAAAGCAAAAAACGCTCAAGGAAAGAGCAAAGATAAGGTAATTATTTAAGGAGGATACATCTATGAAGAAGTGGGTTTGCAAGGTTTGCGGTTACATTTATGAGGGTCCCGAGGCTCCCGTCGAGTGCCCCGTCTGCCACGCCAAGAATGCGTTTGAAGAGGTCAAGGGCGAGCTGAAGCTGGCTGCTGAGCACAAGTTCGGCATCTACGCAGAGACCGTGAAGAACAACGCCGACATCTCCGAAGAGGATAAGAAGTACATCTTCGATCAGCTCATGGCCAACTTCAACGGCGAGTGCAGCGAGGTGGGTATGTATCTGTGCATGGCCCGGATCGCTCACCGTGAGGGCTATCCTGAGATCGGCCTCTACTGGGAAAAGGCCGCTTATGAGGAAGCCGAGCACGCCGCCAAGTTCGCCGAGCTGCTGGGCAGCGACCTGGAGAGCAACATGACCGCCTCCACCGAGAAGAATCTGGCCTGGCGTGTGGACTGCGAGTACGGTGCTACTGCCGGCAAGTTTGAGCTGGCCGCCTGCGCCAAGAAGAACGGTCTGGACGCTATTCATGACACCGTCCATGAGATGGCCCGCGACGAGGCCCGTCACGGCAAGGCTCTGGAGGGCATGCTGAAGCGTTACTTCAACAAGTAAGTTCCGTAAAAACCAAAATCTTTTGAGGGGGAATCGGGAAACCGGTTCCCTCTCTTTTTGCGTCCCGTGTGTCTTACCCGCGTCCACTGTCGGATATATCTGCGTGAAAACAAGAGAAATGTGCCCCGTGCAAATTATGTCCTATTTTGCTGTTTTTCTGTCATGTTGACTGATTTGTTCTAACATACTAAAATGCGGTCCGCAGATATCTGCGGACCGCATTTTGACGATATGGACAGTGAACCGTTTGGATGCTGCTTTTATAGCTTTTCCAGCAGATAATCCACGAACTGGGCGCAGGAGGCCCCGTCCCGGTGGCCGGTCATGACCACCCGCCGCTCCGTTTCCGCGCAGAGGCTCATAGCGGCGGCGAGCTGATCTGCCTTGTCCGCCATGGCGATGTGCCGCAGCAGTAGCTCTGCCGCTTTCAAAATGCTGGCGGGATTGGCGTAGTCCCCCTCGCCGTCAGCGATGAGACGGGGGGCGGTGCCGTGGACGGCCTCGAACATAGCATATTGACTGCCAGTGTTGGCACTGCCCGCTGTGCCTACGCCGCCCTGGATCTGGGCGGCCTCGTCGGTGATGATGTCGCCGTACAGATTGGGCAGGACGAACACCTGAAACCTGCTGCGGATCTCCGGGTTCACCAAATTGGCGGTCATAATGTCGATGTACCAGTCCTCGGCGGTGATCTCCGGGTAGTCTGCCGCAACCTCATGGCAGATGCGGGTGAACATTCCGTCGGTCTTTTTCATAATGTTGGCCTTGGTGACGATGGCCACATTGGTTTTGCCGTTGGCCCGGGCAAAGTCAAAGGCGGCCTTGGCGATCCGGCGGGTACCGGCGTCTGTGGTGACCTTGAAATCCATGCTCAGCATACCGGGCACCTCAACGCCCCGGCTGCCCAGAGCGTATTCGCCCTCCGTATTCTCCCGGAAGAAGGTCCAGTCGATGCCCAGCTTCGGGACGGATACAGGCCGCACGTTGGCAAACAGGTCCAGCTCCCGGCGCATGGCCACATTGGCGCTTTCCAGCGTACCGCCCTTGGGAGTCTCCGTGGGGCCTTTCAGCAGCACGTCGCAGTCCTTGATGGAGGCCAGCACCTCGTCAGGAATGGCCTTTCCCTGGGCCGTGCGGTTTTCGATGGTCAGCCCCTCGATGTCCCGCAGCTCCGCCCGGCCGACGGCAAGCTCTGCTGCCAGCAGCTTTTCCAACACCCGCCGGGCCTGGGCCATGAGGATGGGACCGATGCCGTCACCGGGGATCAGGCCGATGACGATGCGCTCCATGCGGGAAAAGTCCTTGGCAGGGGAGCCCTGGGCCATTCGCTCCTGCCGGTTTAACTGCTCAGTCAGTAAGGCACGGAAATGCGCCGCCGCCTGCTCGATATATGCGTTCTGATCCATCAGTCATTGCCTTCTTTCGTGTAATTCAGCAGACCGCCTGCCCGGAGCATCGCTGCCTGCCGCTTGGTGAAGCTGCCGCAGACGGGGATTTCACGGTTTCCGGCGTGAAGCGTCATGGTGCCGCTGTCCAGACCGGCGTCGATGCCGGTGAGGGTCAGGGTCTCGCCCTGGGTCAAGGCGTCATAGTCATCGGGGTCGGCAAAGGTCAGGGGCAGGATACCGGCATTGATGAGGTTGGCGGCGTGGATACGGGCGAAGCTCTTGGCGATGACTGCCCGGACACCTAAGTACAGGGGCACCAGCGCCGCGTGTTCCCTTGAGGAACCCTGTCCGTAGTTGCTTCCACCTACCAAAATGGTCTCCCCGGCTGCCTTGGCGTTTTGGGCGAACTCCTTGTCGCACACGGCGAAGCAGAACTCCGACAGCTTGGGGATGTTGGAGCGGTAGGGGAGGATCTTGGAGCCGGCAGGCATGATGTGGTCGGTGGTGATGTTGTCCCCGACCTTTAGGGTCAGCTTGGCGGTGATGGCGTCCCCCACAGGCTTGCCCTGAGGGAATTCCTTGATGTTGGGACCGCGAAGCACCTCCAATTGGGCCGCATCCTCCGGGGCGGCAGGGGCCAGCACGGCGCTGTCGTCAATGAGGAAGTGGTCCGGCATCTCCACATGGAGGGCCTCCATCCCCAGGTCCCGGGGATCGGTGATCTCGCCGGTGAGGGCGGCGGCCACGGCGGTCTCCGGGGACACCAGATACACCTTGGCATCCGCCGTACCGCTGCGGCCCTCGAAGTTGCGGTTGAAGGTCCGCAGGCTCACACCGCCGGAGTTGGGGGAGAAGCCCATACCGATACAGGGGCCGCAGGCACATTCCAGCAGCCGCGCACCGGAGACCAGAATATCCGACAGCGCGCCGCAGTTGGCCAGCATGGTCAGGACCTGCCGGGAGCCGGGGGACACGGACATACTGACAGAGGGGGACACGGTCCTGCCCTTCAGCATAGCGGCGGTTTTCAGCAGATCGTACAGAGAGGAATTGGTGCAGGAGCCGACGCAGACCTGATCCACCTTGACGCCCTTCAGACTGCGGACGGGCACCACCTTATCCGGCATGTGGGGGCAGGCGATCAGCGGCTCCAGCGTGTCCAGATCAATGTGGATAATCCGGTCATAGGCCGCATCGGGATCAGCGGAAAGGGGTGTGAAGTCGGCTTCCCGCCCCTGGGCCTTCAAAAAGGCGCGGGTCACTTCATCGGAGGGGAAGATGGAGGTAGTAGCCCCCAGCTCTGTACCCATATTGGTGATGGTGGCCCGCTCCGGAACGGACAGTCCGGCGATGCCGGGACCACCCCATTCCATCACATGCCCCACGCCGCCCTTGACGGAGAGGAGCCGCAGGACCTCCAAGCTGATGTCCTTGGCGGTGACGAAGGGACGCAGCGCACCGGTCAGCTCGACCTTGATGACCCTGGGCATGGTAATGTAGTAGGCTCCGCCGCCCATAGCCACGGCTACGTCCATGCCCCCCGCGCCGAAGGCCAGCATCCCGATACCGCCGCCGGTGGGGGTGTGACTGTCGGAGCCGATGAGGGTCTGTCCCGGTACGCCGAAGCGTTCCAGATGCACCTGATGGCAGATGCCGTTGCCGGGGCGGGAGAACCAGATGCCGTGCTTGGCGGCAACGGATTGGATGTACCGGTGATCGTCGGCGTTTTCAAAGCCGGATTGGAGGGTGTTGTGGTCGATATAGGCCACGGATCGCTTTGTTTTGACCCGGTCAATGCCCATAGACTCAAATTCCAGATAGGCCATGGTGCCGGTGGCGTCCTGGGTCAGGGTCTGGTCGATGCGCAGGGCCACCTCAGCCCCCGGCTCCATGCTGCCGCTGACCAGATGAGCGGCGATCAGCTTTTCTGTCAGTGTCTTTCCCATGGTTCAGCCCTCCTTTTGGATGATGTCTGCCAGATTGGCCCGGGCGTTTTCCACATGGCGCAGGGACGCCTCCGCGGCCCGGTCCCCATCGTGGGCGGCAAGGGCCTCGTAGATGGCGGTGTGCTCCTCTAAGGCGTGGACCGCTCGGCTGTGGTGGGTGACGGAGGCCTTGCGGTACTTGATGATCTTCTTATGGAGGGAGATCAGCGTATCCGCATAGGGACGGCTGCCGCAGCTGTTGTAAAGCAATTCATGGAACCGGGAGTCCAGGTTTTTGATCTGATCGGAATTTTCGCCCGGCTCCTTTTCGCTTTCAATGTAGAAACGCTGCAGGTCCAGGACCTCCTTCATTTCACTCAGTACATCGTCAGTGATGCTGGCGGCGGCCCGCTTTGCGGCCAGACCCTCCAGCTGAAGGCGGATCTCGTAGATATCCAGCATATCCTGCCGGGAGATGCCGATGACCACCAGACCGTGTCCGGAGTCCTCTAAAATGCGCTCCTGCTCCAAGCGGCGGATGGCTTCCCGGATGGGGGTGCGGCTGACGCCCAGCTCGCCGGACAGCCGCATTTCACTCAGGACCTCGCCCTGAGGGTATTTACCGGACAGAATATCCCGTTCCAGCTTTTCGAAAACCTGATCGGCGATGGAAATGGGCTTGTGATCTCTCATCATGGTGGGTTCCTCCTCAATGGCGGGGCTTCAGCACGCCGCCGGACAGCTCTGCGATTTTTTCTTCCAGTTCCTCGTTGGAAAGGGCGGTGGTGCGGCCTCCGGCATACTGTTCGTCCACCCAGACCTTCAGCTTTTCCACCAGTGCGTCATGCTTGCTGAGCTGGCGGTCGCTGCGGAGCCGGTAGTTCTGGTTGATCCAGTAGGCGATGCCTGCCAGCCCGGAGGTTTTGCTGATGGCTACGGCGGCAGGCCGGTCCAGCAGCTTTTCCGTATTGAAAATGTTGTAGATCTCCTCGTCCTTCAAAAGCCCGTCAGCGTGGATGCCTGCACGGGTGACGTTGAAGTTCCGGCCCACGAAGGGCGTCATGGGGGGGATGTGATAGCCGATCTCGTGCTCGAAGTAGTCGGCGATCTCTGTGATGGCGGTGGGGTCCATGCCGTCCAGAGAGCCACGGAGAGAGGCGTATTCAAACACCATGGCCTCTAACGGCACATTGCCGGTGCGCTCACCGATGCCCAGCATGGAGCAGTTCACGCCGCTGGCGCCGTACAGCCAGGCGGTGGCGGCGTTGGCAACGGCCTTGTAGAAGTCATTGTGGCCGTGCCATTCCAGATATTCGCTCTCCACGCCGGAATAGTGCTGCAAACCGTAGATGATGCCGGGGACGCTGCGGGGCAGGGCCACCTCTGTATAGGGGACACCGTAGCCCATGGTGTCGCAGGCCCGGATACGGACGGGGATCTTGGCCTGGTGGGAAAGCTCCATCAGCTCGTTGACGAAGGGGACCACAAAGCCGTAAAAGTCAGCCCGGGTGATGTCCTCCAGATGGCATCGGGGCATGACCCCGGCGTCAAAGGCGTCCTTCACCGTGGCCAGATAGTAGTCCAACGCCTGCCGGCGGGTCATCTGCATTTTCTTGAAGATGTGGTAGTCGCTGCAGGACACCAGAATACCGGTCTCCTTGATGCCAAGGTCCTTCACCATCCGGAAGTCCTCCCGGGTGGCCCGGATCCAAGTGGTGATCTCCGGGAAGCGCAGCCCCAAAGCCTGACAGCGTTCGATGGCCTCCCGGTCCCGCTTGCTGTAAATGAAAAACTCCGTCTGGCGGATCAGGCCGTAAGGCCCGCCCAGCTTGCTCAGCAGCTTGAACAGGTGCTCAATCTGCTCCGGCGTGTAGGGGTTCATGGACTGCTGACCATCCCGGAAGGAGGTGTCCGTGATCCAGATATCGGCAGGCATGGATGTAGGCACCCGCCGGTGGTTGAAGGCCACCTTGGGGACCTCATCGTAGTTATATACGTCCCGGTACAGCACCGGGTCCTTCACATCCTGGAGGGAATAACGGTAGTCATTTTCCTCCAGCAGATTGGTTTTGGCGGATAATTCAAGCATGGCGGGCTCCTTTCCAGCGATACGCTTGCTGTATACTTGTATACATATATACACCCGTGGCGAAAACTTGTCTACCCCTCCGAACGAACTTCGTGCAGGATCACAAAGGGGTCTTTTAACGGCGGTCATCAAAAAGACAGATGTCCTCAATGCGCGGAGCTTTTGCAAAACGCACTGCATTTTCGTCAGAATTTCTGTGCAGTCCGCGCAGAGCGGGGAAAATTGACCGATTTCCCCCGTATCCGGAAAAATCCCTTGCAAACCGGGGCGAATAGTGCTATGATACCCTTTGTCAACAGGGGAGCTTGCGCAAGCAGGCTGAGAGTGGGATGTATCGCCCAGACCCGTAAACCTGATTTGGATAATGCCAACGTAGGGAGATACCGTCGCTGACACGCTCATGGAGCTCGTAATGCGGATATGTCTTTCAGGCATATCCGCATTTTGTTTTCTATCCGGTCCTTTGTGCCGGACAGACAAGAGCGGTGCCCGCCGGGATTTCAAAAGATGCAGAGGTGTTCAATATGAAATGTGATCCCAAAGATCTGCTGCTGTATGCCGTCACCGACCGGCACTGGTTGAACGGACGGACGCTGGTGGACGTGGTCAAGGAGAGTCTGGATGGCGGCGTTACCATGATCCAGCTTCGGGAAAAGTCTCTGGATGCGGGCAAATTTCTGGAAGAAGCCAAGGAGCTGCAAGCCCTGTGCCGGGAGCGGCATGTTCCCTTTATCGTCAATGACAACGTGGACATCGCCAAGGCCATGAACGCTGACGGCGTTCATGTGGGGCAGGACGATATGGCGGCGCTGGATGCCCGGGCCAAGCTGGGGCCGGACAAGCTCATCGGTGTCTCAGCCCACACGGTGGAGGAGGCTCTGCTGGCAGAGAAGCAGGGGGCGGATTATTTGGGCGTGGGAGCCGTGTTCCCCACCAGCTCCAAGAGCGATGTGGGGGAGATGTCCTACGAGACCCTGAAGGCTATCTGCAAGGCCGTGTCCATTCCTGTGGTGGCCATCGGCGGCATTTCCGGCGAGAACGTAGGCAAGCTGGCGGACAGCGGCATCTGCGGCGTGGCGGTCATCAGCGCTATCTACGCCGCCAAGGATGTCAAAGCCGCCGCCGCTGATTTGAAAGCCACCGTGGAAGAAATGCTGCGGGTATGATCCGGGGGGCCATTTTCGATTTGGATGGCGTCCTGCTGGACTCTATGGGTATCTGGGAAGATCTGGGCGCCCGGTATCTCCGGCAGCTGCACATCACTCCGGAGCCGGGACTGAATGAGGTCCTCTTTCCCATGAGCATGGAGCAGGGGGCGGCCTATCTGAAAGAACACTACCCCCTCCCGCAGAGCGAGGCGGAGATCGGGGAGGGCATTGCCCGGATGCTGGAAGATTATTACTTTTATGAAGTTCCCGCCAAGCCCGGCGCGGCAGCGCTGCTGAATTTCCTGGCGGAGCGGGGCATCCCCATGGCGGCGGCTACTTCCAGCCCGCGGGCGCACGTGACCGCCGCGTTGGAACGGTTGGGCCTGCTGCCTTACCTGCAAGCCGTTTTCACCACCGGCGAGGTGGGGGTCAGCAAGCATGAGCCGGTGATCTACCATCTGGCGGCGGAAGCGTTGGGGACGGCCCCGGCGGAAACGCTGGTATTCGAGGATTCCCTCTACGCCCTGAAAACCGCCAAGACGGCGGATTTCCGCACTGTCGGCGTATTGGACGCCCACGGGGAAACAGATCAGGCGGGGCTGAAAGAGGCGGCGGAGGTCTATCTCACATCCCTGACGGAGTTTCCCGGCCATTGGGAACCGCTCAACAAGTGAATTCGGAACGCTCAGGGCCTTGCCCTGTGTTCAGGCGGTACATTGGGGGCACCACCTTGTATCGCTTTATAAAACTGTGCTGTAAAAGAGAAAGGAAGTATTCACATGAAAACAGCATTGACCATTGCTGGAAGCGATTCCAGCGGAGGCGCCGGTATCCAGGCGGATATGAAGACCATGACGGCCAACGGCGTTTACGCCATGAGCGCCGTCACGGCCCTGACCGCCCAGAACACCACCGGCGTCACAGATATTCTGGAGTCCACTCCTCATTTCCTGGGTGAGCAGCTGGACGCTATTTTTACCGATATTTTCCCCGACGCGGTGAAGATCGGCATGGTTTCCTCCGCCGACCTCATCGTGGTCATCGCGGAAAAACTGAAGCAGTACAAGGCGAAGAACATCGTGGTGGACCCCGTGATGGTGGCTACCTCCGGGGCCAAGCTTCTGCGGGACGACGCGGTGGAGGCCCTGTGCCGGGAACTGCTGCCGTTAGCGGCGGTCCTGACCCCCAACATCCCCGAGGCGGAGATCCTCTCCGGCATGACCATCACCGATGCTACCGGCATGGAGGCCGCCGCCAAGTACATCAGCGAGAAATACGGCTGCGCCGTGCTGTGCAAGGGCGGCCATAAGGTCAACGATGCCGACGATCTCCTGTGGCGGGACGGTTCCGGCAAGTGGTTCCACGGCAAGCGGATCAACAATCCCAACACCCACGGCACCGGCTGCACCCTCTCCAGCGCCATTGCCTCCAA
>ERZ1505072.532-NODE-532-length-9629-cov-4.510132_pt1 | contig 9629 bp, 10 predicted proteins | sample MGYA00571776_ERZ1505072 | MGnify/ENA primary metagenome ERZ1505072 (study PRJEB39906, sample SAMEA3182062) | gut metagenome | biome: human; feature: gut; material: Stool; isolation source: human stools | place: Canada | collected 2013-01-14 ... | reverse complement strand
ATATATGTATTTATTATTAATAAAATACTTAGTGTAAAGAAGGTGAAGTAATGAATTATATATTAATTTTATTAGAAGTTATTTTTACTTTCTTTCTAATGTTTATATTCTATAAAGTTGGTAAAAAGAATGGTTTATATTTATATATGGTATTAATGTCTAGTATAACTAGTATTATTATGTTTAAGACAATAGATTTATTTTCTTTTCAGGTAAATCTTGGTATTCCTATTATTATGGGATTATTTATATGTAATAATATTATTATTCAAAGATTTGGCATTGATGAAGTTAAGAGGATAATGACTACTAGTGGGATAGCATATGTAATAGTGGGAATTATTGTTTCATTACTATCACTTACTATTAATAGTGATTATGTACTTACTAGTAATGAGGTTTTTAATAGTTTATTTGGTTATGATATAAATAATATTAGAATTTTTATTGGTGGTTTTGTATCAATTATGTTGATGCTTTGGAGTAGTAGTTATGTTTATTACTATATTAGAAGGAGTAAGAATATTCTTTGGTTTAGTAATATTGGTACAATGTTATTTATTCAAATGTTAGAAAGTATTATCTTTGTTATTATTTCTTATATTGGAGAATTTGATTTTACTTTGTTATTTGGAATGATTGTTATTAGATATTTAATTAAAATTATGATTGGTATGATAGGACTTATTCCTGTATATACAATTGTTAAGATGAAAGATAAGTAGGTGTATTATGAGAACAAGAAAACAAGAATTAGTTAGTGATGATTTAAAACCTTTTGTATGTAATATTATGAAAGAATATAGAGAGAAGTATAATTATTCTTTAGAGGATTTGGCTAGGGCGCTTAATTATAAGAAGAATAGGCAGACTTTACATAAGTATGAAACTGGTACTCTGAATATTCCTTATGAGATATTTTTTGATATTGCTAATATTTTTAATATTAACTCTGATGTATTTGATGAGATTCCTATGACTAAGGATGAGAAAGATTTGTTTGAGAAGAAAATGATTCGTAGTTATGTTAATACAATGACTGGTAATAATAATATTACTTCTAGAGGAGAAAAGATTGTTAATAGTTATAGGAATGCCTCCTACGAGCCAGTTAGTAAGATGTGTGATTTATCTATTAAGTTGATGGATGATTCGATGGCTCCAATTTATTTGAAGGGTGATAGGGTATTCTTTAGAAAAAAAGATGGTTATAATAGTGGTGATGATATTGTTATTGCTGTTAAGGGTAATGTTTTATCTGTTAGAAGACTATATAAAAGTGGTAAGGCTATTATTCTTCAGGCTATGAATCCTAAGTATCAAACTATTGTTGTTAATGTCTTTTCAGAAGATATGATACTTGGTAAAGTAGAGACTTTAAGTAGAGAGATAAAGTAATTTATTTCTTTTTTTGTGGCAAAAAAAAGAACTTCTTAAATGAAGTTCTTGACACTTTATTAGTTTAGTGCGTCTTTTAATTTGTTTCCAGCTTTGAATCCAGGAACTGTTCTAGCAGCGATTTTTACTGCTTCACCAGTTTGAGGGTTTCTTCCAGTTCTAGCTTCTCTTTTTTTAGCAGTGAAAGTTCCGAAACCTACTAATGTTACTTTTCCAGTTTCTTTTAAACCGTTTGTAACTCCTTCCATCATAGCTTCTAATGCTCTACCAGCATCAGCTTTTGTTAAATCTGCTTTTTCAGCAATGAAATCTACTAATTCTGCTTTTGTCATTTTTATTACCTCCATTATTTTTTCTAAGCAATATATGTTATGCTTACTACATAAAGATACCATAATATCTCAATAAAATCAAGTATTTTAAGGAAATTATAGTAATTATTTTACGAAAATTAACTACTTGTATAACTTTTTACTCACTGTTAATAATATTATTGTAAGTTTTCTTTATTTGTGGTATAATAAGGCTGTTTTTTGAGGGGAGATGTTAGTATGAAGGATAAAACGAGAAAGGATATTATTATAATTATTAGTTATATTGCTCTTGTTATATTTGCTTTGGTTAATTTTAGTAAAATTCTTGCTTTTTTAGGAAAGGTTATTAGTATATTTTCACCATTCTTACTTGGTATTATTCTTGCGTTTGTACTTAATGTTTTGAATAATTTTATTGAAAAGAAGATTTTTGGTAAGATTAAACCTAGTAAGATTTGGAATAAGATTAAAAGACCGCTATGTATTACACTTAGTTTGATATTGGTATTTTTAACAATTTTCTTTGTTATGAATTTACTTATTCCACAACTTAAGAATTCAGCTTCTTTATTTACTGATACACTTCCTGCTTATAAGGAGGACATTATTGGTATTTTGAATAAGTTTGATGTTGATGAGTCTACTGTTAACAAGGTTGGTGAATACTTAGATAATTTTGGTAAAGTTATTACTGATTATATTAAGGGTAATTCTAAGGATGTTATTACTGTTACCACTGAGGTTGCTACTTCGGTTGTTAATATTATTAGTAAAGGTATTATTACTTTGGTATTTGCTATTTATATGATTGCTCAAAAGGAGACTCTTAGTAGACAGATTAATAAAGTTATGAAGGCTTATTTAAAACCTAAAACTATTAATAAGATTAATACAGTTGGTACTCTTGCTAATAAAACTTTTTCTAACTTTGTCACTGGACAATGTTTAGAGGCTTTAATTTTTGGTAGTTTGGTATTTGTTGGTATGCTTATATTTAGATTTCCATATGCTTCTACTATTGGAGTGTTACTTGGTTTTACGGCTTTGATACCTATCTTTGGGGCTTTTATTGGTACGGCGATTGGATTTATTCTTATTATGATGGTTAGTCCTGTTAAAGCTATTCTATTCGTGGTATTTATTATTGTTCTTCAACAAATTGAAGGTAACTTGATATATCCTAGAGTTGTTGGTAAGAGTATTGGACTTCCTGGTATGTGGGTTCTTCTATCGGTTACTGTTGGTGGTAGTATTGGTGGAATACTTGGTATGCTTATTGCTACACCATTATGTTCTTTATTATATGCTTTATTTACTAAGATGGTAAATGATAGACTTAAGAGTAATAAGATTGTTACTAAAGTAAAAGAAAAGGCTTAACTTGATTGTTAAGTCTTTTTATAATACTATGGCTATCATATTTGATGAACCTTTATTGATTATTTTAGTTAGTGTTTGACATAGTTTATATCTTACATTGTCTGGCATCATTGATAGTTTGGCTTGAATTCCTTCTTGAACTATAACATCTAGACTACGACCAAATATTTCGCTTTTCCAAATATCTGTTCCTTCTTTATTTTCAGTTAGATAGTTTATTAGTTCTTTACTTTGTAATTCACTTCCTATTATTGGCTCAAAAGTGCTTTCGACATCTACTTTTATCATATGAATTGATGATGCTTTGGCTTTTAATTTAATTCCATAACGAGAACCCTGTTTAATTATTTCTGGTTTATCCAGCTTCATATCATCTAGAGTAGGGGAAGCAATTCCGTAACCTGTTTGTTTTACCATTTTTAGGGCTGATTTTATTTGATTATATTCACGTCTAGCAATATTTAATTCTTGGAATAGTGATAACAATTCAGCTTTAGATGATACTGAAATACCCATGATGTCATTTAATGTTTTGCTATATAGTCCTTGTGGAGCTTCTAAATTTATGGTTACCTCTCCTGTTGAAGGATCAACTTCGGATATATATGATTTAGCTATATATTCTGATTCAGTAAAGTTGTTATTTATTTTATCTATATCTTTTAATTTGTTTACTTCGGTTATGGCTTCTTTTATTTTGGATATATATTCTTTTTTTAAATAGTGGTCAGGGGCTAATATGGCTATCCATTCGGGCATATTTACTTTTATTTGTTCTATTGGAAATTCATATAGGGCTTCTTTTAGAATATTATACATATCTCTTTCTTGCATTGCTTCAATACTTATTGGCATTACTGGAACATTATATTCTTCTTTTAGCTTGCCTGCTAGTGCTTCGGTATCTGGTAACATTGGATGAACACTATTTAATAATACTATATAAGGTTTACCAACAGTATTTAATTCTTCAATTACTGTTTTTTCAGCTTCAACATATTCACTTCTTGGAATGTCTCCGATGGAACCATCAGTTGTTACTACTATTCCGATGGTGGAGTGTTCTTTTATTACTTTTTCTGTTCCTATTTCAGCAGCTTCAGTAAAAGGAATTGGTTCACTATACCATGGGGTCATTACTAAACGGGGTCCGTTTTCGTCTTCATATCCTTTAGCGGCTTTTACTACATAGCCTACACAGTCAATCATTCTTATATTAGCACTAAAGTCTTCTACTTTTATTTTGGCAGCAGTAGCGGGAACGAATTTTGGTTCTGTTGTCATTATTGTTTTACCCGCAGCAGCTTGTGGTAATTCGTCCAAACATCTTTTTCTTTCGTATTCATCTTCAATATTAGGTATTACTAAATTTTCCATAAACTTTCTTATGAAAGTTGATTTTCCTGTTCTTACTGCTCCTACTACACCTAGATAGATATCTCCTCCTGTTCTTTTACCAATACTTTTTATAACTTCTATTTTTTCCATTAACATACCTCTTTTCTTTTTATCACTAAACTATATGTTATTTATTTATAAATATGAAAAAAGAAAAGAATTATTTTTTTCTTTTCAATACTTCTTTTAAAAAATAGTTATATAAGTTTTCAGTATTATCTAAATCTTCGGGATGAAATTGAACTCCTAATACGAAGTGATTATCATCTACATATTCGATACCTTCTATCACATTATCTTTAGAGACTGCTGATACTTTAAAGGGATAATTTACTTTAGATAGTGCTTCATTATGTCTTGAATTTACTGTTAGGGTGGGGCCAAATATTTTATAGAGAATGGTATTTGGTTTTATTTTTATGTCATGAGTTTTTTCTTTGTTATTGTGATTTGGTATTTTTATTAATGCTTTATCATTGGTAGTGTTTTGACTATAGAGACCTATTATTTGATGTCCCATGCATATTCCTAGTACTGGGATATTATTATTTATGGCATAATTTAGTATTTGAAAATGATAGCGGTATATATTACTTCCTCCTTGAAAGATAATACCATCACATAGAGATAAGATATTAGTATTTAATAAAGAATTATCATAGTTTAGGATACCTATATAGTTACACTTGTTATGTAAATATTTTAAATTATTTTTAGTTACTATTTGTATGAGAGTATTATTTATTTTATCATCTCTTGCTATAAGACCAATAGTTATATTACTCATTTATCTAAGAATTTATCTAAATTTTTTGGTACATTGTCATTTAAGATAGTACTTATTATTTTTTCTTCTTTTTCTTTAGATACCTCTCTACCTGTCATTTTGGCTAAGTCATTTATTACTTCTTTTAAAGTTGTCTCATCTTTCATATTTCCTTTTTGTAATTTATCCGCTAAGGAAAGTATTGTTTCTTTATTTACATTAGTTTTCTTTTCTACTTTTTTAAAAAAATTATCTGAAAACATAAAAAACCTCCTAGTACATTATATGTTAGGAGATTCTTTTTTGTTAATTAATCGTTTTTATTTTTGTATTCTAATTTTATTGGTGTTCCTTCAAAGTCAAAATTTTCTCTTAATTTGTTTTCTAGATATCTCTCATATGAGAAGTGTATTAATTTATTACTATTTACAAATAAAGTGAATTTTGGAGGAACTGTTCCTGTCTGCTGGGCAAAGGATATTTTTAATCTTTTACCTTTATATGAAGGTGGTGCTTTCATCATTACTGCATCTCTTATTACTTCATTTAAAACACTTGTTTTTATTTCACGATGTGAATTTTCATAGGCTTTATCTATTTCTGGCATGATAGTAAAAATTCTTTTCTTAGTTAATGCTGATACAAATGTTACTTTAGCATAAGATAGGAATTTGAATTCTGCTCTTACGAGTTTAGTAAATGATGCTATATCATTTTTATCATTTACGGTATCCCATTTATTAACTACTATTACAATTGGTTTTCCTTCTTCAAGAGCATAACTTGCGATATGTTTATCGTGTTCAATTATTCCTTCTTCAGCGTTTATTACTAGAAGGCAGACATCACTTCTTTCAATTGCTTTCATTGACCTTAGTACAGAATATTTTTCTATTCTTTCAAATATTTTACCACTTTTTCTAATACCTGCCGTATCGATAGCAACATATTTCTTTTTATTATAAGTAAATTCGGTATCGATAGCATCTCTTGTAGTTCCCGCTATTGGGGATACAATAACTTTTTCTTCATTTAGTAGAGCATTTACTAAACTACTTTTTCCAACATTTGGTCTTCCTATTAAACAAAATTTTATGCGGTCGTCTGGTTCTTCCTCTTCAATTATTTCGTTAAAGTCTTTGGTAATACTATCTAGTAAATCAGATAATCCTAGAGAATGTTCACCACTTACTGGTAATACTTCTTCAAAACCAAGTTCGTAGTAGTTATAAATATTTTCTTCTCTTTTAACATTATCTAATTTATTTACTACTACTATTACTCTTTTTCCTGATTTCATTAATATATCTCTTATAACATAATCGTTTTGGTTTAATTCTTCTAATCCATCTACGACAAATAGTATTATTTCTGCTTCTTCAATAGCTATGTTTGCTTGAATTATTATTTCATCATTAAAATCTTCTTCAGATACATCTATTCCGCCAGTATCGATTAAATGAAATTTGTAGTTATTATGAGTTACAGTTCCATAGATTCTATCTCTAGTTACTCCAGGAGTGTCTTCAATTATGGAAACTTTTTTTCCGATTAATTTATTAAATATTGTTGATTTACCAACATTAGGTCTTCCGACTATTGCTACTGATGGCACTTTCATGTAAATCACCTCTTCGTTTAGTATTATATCAGAAAATAAAAAAAAATACTATACTTTTATTTTTAGTCCTTCATTTATTACTTTATAAGTGTCATTATATAGTATTTCTGATTTTTCTAAAATATCTAGGTATTTTCTTTTATTTATAGGTTTATTTAATTCTAAGTAAAAATTATTTTGGTAATAATAAATATTATCTTTGTTATTTTTGGTTATATCAAAATAGTCTATAAAGAAATGGGGTGTCAGTATGAATAGTTATTTTTATTTCTAGTTCATCTTTAGAAGAAAAGATTTTTTTGATATTCTTTATTTCTATTATTGTTCCATAGTTTATATCTTGATATATTTCTAATATGGCTAGACCATATAGTTTGTTATGTTTGTTTATCTTTTTAATTACTCTTTTAGTTATATTTTGTATTTCAGTATGGTCATAAATATTTATTATTTTACTTGGTAGTTTTATTTGATAGTTATCTTTACTTATTTGTGATATTATCATATTTCACTTCCATTATAATTTATGAAAAAAGATGAAAAGGGGAACTCTATTATAGATATTTCTCTATTTCATCATATACTTCATTTTTACCTGTTTTTGTTATACTAGAAAATAATATAATATCATTTTCATTATTTAGGTTTAATTCTTTAATAATAACATTTTTGTTTTTTTGATGATTGTTTTTTGACACTTTGTCTACTTTTGTACATACTACTGTTACTGGTATGTTGTAGTATTTTAAATAATTGTACATTAAAACATCATCTTCAGTTGGCTTGTGACGAAAATCTATTAGTAAGAAGACCATTTGAAGATTACTTCTTGACTTTAAATAGTTTTCTATTATTAGACCAAATTTTTTCTTTAGAGAATTTCTTACTTTAGCAAAACCATATCCTGGAGCATCTACTAGATAGAATTCATCATTTATTTTATAGAAGTTTAATGTTTGAGTTTTCCCAGGCGTAGCAGATGTTCTTGCATAGTTCTTTCTATTGATTATTGAATTAATAAAACTACTTTTACCAACATTACTTCTTCCTACAAGTAGGAATTCTTTTTTTTGATCTGTAGGGTACTGACTTTCACGTACTGCTGATATTATTAATTCGATTGTATTAATTTTCATAATTTTCTCACCGAAATAATTTTATCATAAGATATGAAAAAAAGCAAATTATGGATTATTTGCTTTTTCTTCATTTGGTAAGATATCTTTAAGATTATCATCTTTTTGATCATTATTTTCTTCATTGTTATCATTGTTATTTTTGTCATTGTTATTACTAGTGTTATCATTATTATCTTTGCTTTTATCGTCATCTGGTAAGATATCATCTAGTGAGTCTTTAGTATTATCCGTTACATTATCTTTTGTATCATTATCTTTACTATCTTCTTTTGGCTTTTCAGTATCTTGACTAGGTTCTGTAACTATTACTTTATCGGGATTTTTAATATTTCCTGGCTGGCCATAAGAACTATCTAACTTATCACCCTTTATTACTTTATTTATTAAATTGATAGTTTTATTTAAGCTTTCATTATTTATATTCATAACGTATAATTTTTGGGTTGGATAAGAATATGTATAATCTAATTTTCCTTCTCCTGTTATGACATTTGATGTTACATTCCATCCTCCTAAATTAGTAAGTTCTTTTTTTATTAAGCTAGTTATATCTTTATCAGTTAGATTTGTTTGGAAAGTATTCTTAGTATTTTTAAGAATAGTTGGATAGTTGTAAATTATTTCACTACTAGTGGCTTTTCTAATTATGGCTTCAATTACGGCTTCTTGGTTTCTTCCACGATCTATATCACCACCAGGTAATGTTTTTCTTTCTCTAGAAAAAGCTAATGCTTGCTTGCCATTCATATGGTTATATCCTTTATAGAATTTATAGTTATCTATGTATGATACGAATGAGTATTCTGAATAAACATCTACTCCTCTAAGGGAGTCTATTATTTTTTCTACTGTTGAGAAGTTTACTCTAATATAATAATTTATGTCAATATTTAGCAAATTTTTAATAGTATCAATTGACATGTTTACACCATAGTTTCCAGCATGTGTAAGTTTATCTTTATAACCTTTTGTACCCGCTAGCTGAACATAACTATCTCTTGGTATTGATGTTAATAGTACTTGTTTAGTTGTGGGGTTGACAGTTAGTAATATATTTACATCACTACGTGATACTGTTTCAATATTACCGTAGGTGTCAATACCACTTATGTAAATAGTAAATGGATCTTTAGTTATATCAACTTCCTTGGTATCACTTTTTACTAAACTTCTTATTTTTATTTTATATATTATTTTATAATTATCTGTTCCAGTTTCTTCTGCTTTTATATTATAGTAACTTTCATCTATCAATAGTGAATCAATATTATTGTTACTTAAATCGCTAAATAGTTTATCATAATCAGTATATTCTTCTTTATTCATAGTTACTTCTTTATCTAGTTTTTCTAGTACTTTATTCATATCCTTTAATTCACTATTTATATAACCAATACTTTTATTACTTAAATCTTTTATTTTGTCATATGGTGAATCTTTATCTACTAATACTAAATATGTGTCTTCATTATAATGTATTTTGGAAAAAGAACTAAAGTAGTTTTTGGTTATACCTAGATAGTATGATAATAATAAGTATATTAGTATTATGAGGATACTTAGTATATAACCTATCTTTTTTTTCTTTTTATTTAGAACTAGAAGTAATATAG
>ERZ1505072.518-NODE-518-length-9874-cov-4.205724_pt1 | contig 9874 bp, 7 predicted proteins | sample MGYA00571776_ERZ1505072 | MGnify/ENA primary metagenome ERZ1505072 (study PRJEB39906, sample SAMEA3182062) | gut metagenome | biome: human; feature: gut; material: Stool; isolation source: human stools | place: Canada | collected 2013-01-14 ... | reverse complement strand
TATCATGGCAAGGCGGAGATATCGATGTGCCTGCCCTATCTTAAGGACAAGGCGGAGAGCTTCTCGGACAACATCGTCCGCAACACGCCCAACGGACTTATTCTGCTCAACGAAAAGCTCGAGGTTCAGCAGATAAACAAGGCTGCGCTCAAGATAATGAATCTTCGCTCCCCCTCCGACATTCTCGGAGACGGCGTTGTGCGCGTGCTCGATCCCAAGGATTTCTTAAACGTTCTTCAAACAGGCAGAAATATGCACGACAAGCGCATGTATCTCGCCGAATACGACAAGTATGTTGAGGAGACTATAATATACGATAAGGAATACCGTCTGCTCATATGCATCATGCGTGATGTTACGCAGGAGGAGACTGTGCGCGAACAGAAAGAAAACATCAGCCGCCAGACGGTCGAAATAGCCGACAAAGTCGTTGACAAGCAGATGCGCATCGTTCAGGAGATTGCATCGCTGCTCGGCGAGACGGCGGCAGAAACAAAGATAGCGCTATCCAAGCTCAAGGAGTCGATCAGCAATGAATAACCTCTGCGCCGAGATAGGCTGGAAGAGTATAAACCACGAGGGCGAACAGCTCTGCGGCGATCACGTTGACATAATTGAACAGGACGAAAATTCAACCGTCATCGTGCTCGCGGACGGACTCGGAAGCGGCGTCAAAGCCAGCATTCTCTCCACCCTCACCTCAAAAATAATATCAACGATGATGGCTGAAGGTCTGCCGCTCGAAGAGTGTGTGGCGACCATAGCCGCCACCCTGCCGATATGCTCGGTGCGCGGAGTCGCATATTCGACCTTCACCATCATACATCTTATAAACAACGAGACCGCTGAGATAATCCAATACGACAATCCGCATGTTATAATGATACGCGACTGCGAGCCGTTTAAATATACGGAGACGGAGCTGAACATCGGCGGAAAGAACATTTTCAAGTCGCAGATAAAGCTTCAGGAGGGCGATGTTTTCGTCGCGATGAGTGACGGATGCCCGCATGCAGGAATCGGAACGGCTTTCAACTTCGGCTGGAAGCGCGACGATATCGCGGACTTTATGTCCGGGCTTGTGCCTGTCGGATACACGGCGAAAACGCTTTCGACGATGCTCGTTGACGAGTGCGACAAGCTCTACGGCGGTCATCCAGGAGACGATGCGACTGCTTGCGTTGTCAAGATACGCAAGCGCGAACCGATGAACCTTCTCTTCGGCCCGCCGCGCAATCCCGACGACTGCGACCGCATGATGTCGCTCTTCTTCTCGAAAGAGGGCAAACACATCATCTGCGGCGGCACAACTTCGTCCATCGCCGCCAAATATCTGGGCAAGCCGCTCAAGGCGAGCCTCAATTTTGAACAGAGCGACGTTCCGCCGATTGCGGAGATCGAGGGCGTTGATCTGGTGACCGAGGGAGTCATAACGATAAATAAGGTCATTGAGTATGCCAAAGATGCGTTAGGCAAGAATGAACTGTATGAGGAATGGGGCTTCAAGCGCGACGGCGCTTCGCTCATATGCCGCATGCTGTTCGAGGAGGCTACCGACATCAACTTCTATGTCGGCAGAGCCGTCAACCCGGCTCATCAGAATCCCGATCTGCCCATAAACTTCAATATAAAGATGAACCTTGTCAAGGAGCTCTGCGCCTGCCTCAAAGAGATGGGCAAGAGAGTCAAGGTCAGCTATTTCTAAGGGGGATATCAATGAGAAAATTCGACACTAAGGTACAGTATCTTAAATATAAAGTCCTGCGCGAGGTCGCGCGGCTTGCATGGAATGACACGCTGCTTGAAAATCTTTTCGAAATACCAAAAACTATTGTTCCCGGCAACACGCCGACCATGCGCTGCTGTGTCTACAAAGAAAGAGCGATACTCAGCGAGCGAGTCAAGATAGCTATCGGCAGCAACCCGAACATTATAGAGGTTATCGACATCGCCTGCGACGAGTGTCCCATGGGCGGATACGAGGTCACCAACGCCTGCCGCGGATGCCTCGCCCACCGCTGTGAGGATGTCTGCCGCTTCGGCGCACTCTCCTTTGACCGCGAGCATGTTGCGCATATCGACAAGACGAAGTGCAAGGAGTGCGGCGCGTGCTCCAGAGTCTGCCCCTACACCGCGATTATAAACCGCAAGCGCCCCTGCGAGATGGCGTGCAAGATAAAGGCTATCAGCATGAACGAGAACAAAGCGGCGGCGATAAACTACGACAAGTGCATATCCTGCGGCGCATGCGTCTACCAGTGCCCGTTCGGTGCGATAACGGACAAGTCGTATATGCTCGACGTTATTGATATTATAAAGAAGAGCGAGAACAACACGAAATACAAAGTGTTCGCCGTTGTTGCGCCCTCGATTTCGAGCCAGTTTACATACGCGAAGCTCGGTCAGGTCATAAAGGGACTTAAGGAGCTTGGCTTCCACACGGTTATCGAAGCTGCTCTCGGCGCAGACATGGTCGCATATGCAGAGTCCGAGGAGCTGGCGGAAAAGGGCTTTCTGACAAGCTCATGCTGCCCCGCGTTTGTCAACTACATCGAAAAATCCTTCCCGGATCTCAAGCCGTTCATTTCCCACAATCTTTCCCCCATGGCGACTATATCCAAATATATCAAAGAACATGAGGCGCCCTGCAAGGTTGTATTCATCGGTCCCTGCACGGCAAAGAAGGCGGAAGTTCAGAAGGACGAGGTCAAGCCCTATGTTGATGCGGCGATGACTTTTGAAGAGCTTCAGGCTCTGTTCGACAGCAGAGATATCGATATAATGACCCTCTCCGAAGATGTTCTCGACAACGCATCGTATTTCGGCAGAATATTCGCCCGCTGCGGCGGTCTTGCCGATGCGGTGGCGCAGGGTCTCAAGGAACACGGCATTGAGGACTTCGATCTCAAAGCCTGCTCCTGCGACGGAATCGAAGCTTGCCGCGCAGCTCTGCTCAGGAAGAGCAAGGGTATGCTCGATGCGAATTTCATCGAAGGTATGGCGTGCACCGGCGGCTGCATAGGCGGCGCGGGCTGCCTGACCCACGGCGAAAAGAACAAAAAAGAGGTCGACAAATACGGCATGGAGGCTCACGAAAAGACCATAACCGACGCCATATCGATACTCAACAAATAACAACACCGCCCCGTTCATCAGAGCGGGGCGTCTTATATGAATGATATGTAAAATACGGCGCAGATTTGTTGACACCGCCGCCGTAACGGGATAAAATATAATAAAACAATCTGAAAACAGGTGAAAAAACATGGACGGAGTAAGAATTCTCGAAATCAAGCAGAGCGTGTTTAAAAATAACGACGAGCAGGCGGACAAATTGCGCCGCGAGCTCAAAGAGAAGGGCGTATTCCTGCTCAACCTCATGTCCTCGCCCGGAGCCGGCAAGACAACGACCCTCAAGGCAACTATCGCCGCGCTGAAAGACAAAGTCAAGATAGGCGTTATGGAAGCGGATATCGACAGTGATGTTGACGCGAAGAGAATTGCCGAGACGGGAGTCAAGGCAATTCAGCTGCACACCGGCGGAATGTGCCACCTCGACGCCGAGATGACAAGACAGGGTCTTGACGGACTCGAGACCGGCGATGTTGAACTCGCGATACTCGAGAATGTCGGCAACCTCGTCTGCCCCGCAGAGTTCGACACGGGAGCCGTTAAAAATGCGATGATCCTCTCCGTACCCGAGGGCGACGACAAGCCGCTCAAGTATCCTCTGATGTTCTCTATCTGCGATGTTGTTATCATCAACAAGATTGATGTTCTCCCCTATTTCGACTTTGATGTCGAGAAGTGCAAGGAATATATAAAGCGCCGCAACCCGAACGCCAAGGTATTCATGATCTGCGCCAAGACCGGCGAAGGTGTTGACGAATGGGCGAACTGGCTTCTCGGCGAAGTCAAGAACTGGAGAGACGAGAAGTAAAAGCTACAAAAACAATAATAACCACCGGCTCAGCCGGTGGTTTTGAGCTTGTAAAATAAAGTGTGTAAGTTAGAAAAAAACTTGCACACTTTTATTGACAAAGCCGCTTAATCGGTCTTTCAATCATTAAGCCAAGTGTATGTTTGATTTCAAATCAAACTGCTATATGCCTAGCAGAGCCTTCACTGTGTAGTGAAGAGAAAAATATTCCCTCCTCGATTTCAGAAATTACAAATCCACATATTGCACCATTTAAGTTGATGGTCTTACTTTAGTCTACAACAGCTACCGTAGTAGGATCGCTAAAATAATGGGCAGCTTGGGTGGTAAACATTTTTTTATAAATTCCTGATTCTTTTGCCATAAGGCTCTGATGTGTTCCGTCTTCAAAAACGGTGCCATTATTTATTACGATAATTCTATCACAAAAATGTGTTGAAGAGAGCCTATGAGATATAATAATTGCAGTTTTATTTTCAACCAATTTTTCGAATCCTGCGTAAATTTCATATTCCGCAACAGCATCCAGCGAGGCGGTTGGTTCATCTAAAATAATAATAGGGGCATCTTTATAGCAGGCGCGTGCAATAGCTAGCTTTTGGCTTTCGCCTCCCGATAATTCAACGCCATTTTTATCAAACTCTTTGCTATACAAAGTATCAAGGCCATTATCTAAAGTTTTTAGTCTTTGAGAGAATCCACTTTTTTTCAAGGCTATATTTATGTCTTCAGGATTTTCAGTTTTGCCAAGTAAAATATTATCTTTCAAAGAGAATGAAAATAATTTGTAATCTTGAAACACGGCCGAAATAAATGAATTATATTCTTCCTCATTATATTCATATATATTTCTGCCGTTGAGAAGAATTTGTCCCTCATCTGGAATATAAAAACGACAAAGTAATTTTACAAGAGTGGTTTTTCCGGATCCATTCAACCCAACAATAGCAATTTTTTCCCCCGCATGAATCTTTAAACTGAAGTCTTGCAAGATATATTGTTCCTTGCCAGGGTATCGAAACGAAACATGGTCAAATACAATTTCCATGCGTGATTTATTTTCTGACAAGAAAGGTTTGTTTTGATTTTCAGCTTCTTTTTTTAGAGAAAGATTCACGCAAGTTCTGAAATCGGTAACAAACGTTCCACTCTTCATTAAATCAGAAAAGGCGTTCGAAAATTGTTCGGATATACTTGATAACGATACGGCTGCGGTGATAACAAGCACGGCTTCGTCAATCTGAATAATGTCTTTATAAATTACATATACAACAAACGAAGTCAAAAAAGAAAATAGAAGAAAATTAATTAGAATTGAGAATATGCTGAATTTTCTGCAACTTAGATCATATTTCTTTTTTGTTTTTAGATACTCCGTACAATTTTCTTCTGCTCTGTCATAGAGCCATTCCTGAATTGCATTAATGCGGACTTCTTTTCCGTATATGGGGTTTTTAAGTAGCCCCAAAACATAATTTGTTCGTCTGAGTGGTGGGATAACAAGGTTCTTCCATTTAGTCCAGTTTAAAGCCTTTACTTTTTCGGATAAAAGGATCAATACGATTGCGACAAGCAGAGGAACAATCAATATCTTGTCTACAGCAAGAATGGTTGCAGCAAGACCAATAATTGTAACAAATGTAGAAATGGAAACAATTACATTTTCAAGCACACCAACGAACTTTCCCGGATCTTGTGCCAGTTGAAGCAAATCTTTTGCAAACGGTTTCTCCATTTCAAAATAATCCATTTTTATGGCGGTCATGCCTACTTGCGTGAGAATCTGTTTTTCAAGCAAATCCATATCTTTTCTTAGAATAGGTTCTATCACGGACGAAAGAATTTGCGTGATTCCAAGAGAGACCACAAGCGCTCCAACAAATATAGCTGTCAGAGTCCAGTTCTTGTCTATAATAATGTACTGTACGATATATCGCAAAAAAATTACAGTAGTTAGACTTTGTGCGATATCCAACACCACTTTAAAGATATTCAACGCATAAATCCTCTTATTTATTTTCCATATAAACTTTAGCAAAAAAAACAAATTGGATAAGATGGGAGTTTTTTTCTTGCTCATAAAACTATGATTCCTTTCTCCTGAAAATTAAAAGGCAGCGACAATCACGTTTTATAGTACAGGGATTGCTTCATGAACATATCTTCATAAATTCCTTGTTTTTGTAGTAGCTTATCATGTCCACCAACAGAGTCAATCTTTCCTCCATCAAACACATAAATAGAATCACAGAATTTTGTTGAAGACATTCGGTGCGAGATAAAGATGGTGGTTTTATTTTTTGTGAGTTGACTGATTTGTTCATACATACGCTGTTCTGCAATTGCATCTACTGCTGCAGTTGGTTCATCCAAAATAACAATAGGTGAATTTTTATAAAGAACTCTGGCTAGTGCTAGTTTCTGACCCTCGCCACCTGAAAGCTCAATTCCATCTTCACTAAAATCTTTATTAATATAAGTCTCATATCTGTCAGGGAGTAAAGATATCTTATCTTCAAGACCACTGTCTCGTGTTGCCTCATCTAGCTTTGCTATATCATCTTCACCAGAAAGTATAATGTTGTCCTTAAACGTGAAGGAAAAAATTTTATAATCCTGAAAAACGACAGATATGATTTTTGCATATTCAGAGGAAGAAATTTCATTTATGTCTGTTCCGTTTAGTAGTATTTTTCCAGTTGTCGGCTGATAAATTTTACATAAAAGCTTTACGAAGGTGGTTTTCCCCGATCCATTAAGGCCAATGAGCGCTACCTTTTCTCCAGTGCAAATTTTTAAGCTAATATTTTGCAATGCGAAGGTATTTGAATTTGGATACTTAAAACTTACATCTACAAACTCGATATCATAACTACCTTCTTTTTGGGATGAAGTTTGTGCAAGAAGCGATTTATTAGAAGAGGTTACGTTTTCTAGATATGTCTCGTAATCTTTTACATATACTGAAAACATGTTCAGACGATTTACACTTGCTAACAGTCCTCCAACAGCCTGAGCAAAAGCAAGCATTGTCCCAATATACATTGTCATTTGCCCAATTGAAATAGAGCCATTATATGCAAGATATACAACATATCCATACGAAACGGCATTAATTATCGCTAATAAAACTGTTTCAAAAAAGTTAAGCTGGCAGAGTTTTTTTGTATGTGCACTTAACTTTTGATTATATTCTTTTACCTCTTTATCAATTTTATCGCTTGCCCATTTAGATGCTTGATTGATACGCATTTCTTTTGCATATTGAAAATCAATGAGATAGGTAAGCTTTCTCTGAGTCTTGGAGATATTTTGGTCATATTCGTATTTGTATCGTTCTCTTTTTTTCTCAAATTCATAATTGCATATTGCAATCACAAAGAAGACGAGATAGATTAGAACATGCAGCCTTACCATGATGAAAGAAAAGCCAATGACTAAAAACAGATTAATAAAAAATCCAGACAAATCATCTGCTACGAATCCATTTGCAGTTACATTGCGGCGCAGTTTTTCTTGTGTATTGCGAATTTCATCATTTTCCTGGTCTTTATACTCCATTTTCACATAATGAAATGCGTAATCCAAAGCTGTATTTGCATCACCTTGGTTATACGCCTTTAAAATATAAGGGGTAATAGCGGCTCTGAAAATCTGAATGCCAAAAATTGCAATTATTAATATGGCTAGATGAAACATAGTCTGTCTAATTGATGACCTGTTTGTAATATCATCAATAAAATATTGAGGGAGAAGGATTGAAGAAAAGGTTTTCGCGATTTCAAGAATAACAAGAAAAAATGTAGGCACAAATACTGCGGGATTTAATTTCTTGGTGTATTGTAGCATAAAACGAATTCCATGCCAAAAATTTTTAAATCGTTTTTTCATTATAAAATATATGTTGCATAGCAGCATAAGACTAATCGAGACGTTTGGTCTTGTGCAGACTATGCAATCACTCCTTTCTGTTGTTAAGAAGTGGTTTTGTGTAAATATTACGGTGTTTCTGTTATCTATGATTCTTGGGAAAAATATGAAATAATCTCATTTGTTAAGTCCATCATCTGGGCTTCTTCTCCCAAAAGAAATGTAGGTAAATTAAAATGATCATATAGATCTTTTTTACATTCTGGAATGATTCTTTTGAAATAATATTGCTTGGACCCACGGGTCCCGCCCAGTCAAAGGTCTGTACCACGGGAAAAAGGCAAAGTGCAATTACTTCACATTCAACGGTTGATACGAATGACTGCGAGGGCTTTTTGCAATTCAAAGCATTGCTCAATTTGCCGCACCTAGAAACAATCATAGGAATTGATTTTGATGCCTATTTTGCTCTCTTTTTGAAAAACTCTTGACTTTTCTTTTAATCATTGTCATCTCTTCTAAAACCACTAAAATTTTAATAGTTGTAATTATAATTTTATATTTATTATATCATTTTATCGATTTTTTGTAAATCGTCAATTGTTATAACTTTTCTAATATACAGCAATATTTTGACTATAAGGCGACCCACGGCAGAAAAGATGGGAATGGCGGTCTATCACCTAAAACCCTTCGTCTGCACAAGAATGTTCTTCAGCTTGCCTTTAAGGAGGCTATGCGGCATAAGCTCATAAGGTCTAATCCCTGTGAACTCGTGCGTCTTCCAAAGCTCGAAAGACGTGAGTATGAGTGGTATAACGCCAGTGAAATTAACACTCTGCTTGAGACCATAAAGGACGAACCTTTGCATCCGCTCATCAAAACTACAGTCATGTATGGACTGCGGCGCAGTGAGGTTTTGGGTCTACAGTGGCAAAGCATTGATTTTGACACAAATACTATCCTTATACGCCACACGGTCTCTATGTCAACCAAGGTTGTTGAAAAAGACAAAACCAAAAACAAATCAAGTTATCGGTCGTTTCCGCTGTTTCCTGAAATTAGAGAGCTACTGCTTCAGCTCAAAGAAGAGGAACAGAAGAACAGAGAGTTCTTTGGAGACACCTATGTGGAGAGTGATTATATCTTCAAATGGGCGAATGGCGCAATGTATGACCCGTCATATATATCGCACAAATTCGGAGACCTATTGAGAAAATATAATCTCCCGCATATAAGATTCCACGATCTAAGACATAGTTGTGCGAGCCTTCTTCTCGCCAAAGGTTGTTCGCTCAAGGACGTCCAAGATTGGATGGGTCACGCCGATATAAAGATGACTTGTAATATATATGGACACCTTGATTTGTCGAGGAAAAAGATGACCTCTGAAATTATTCGCGAAACTTTAGCTCAGGCGTGTTAGACAAAACGTTAGACGCATGGGAATTTCGAGCTATTTTAGAAAAGGGAAAAGCCCTGAACCCGTTGAGGCTCAAGGCTTCTGAGATGGCTCCCCCTGTTGGACTCGAACCAACGACCCTTTCGGTCAGAAACATAGTCGCCTTGCTCGCTTGGAGCGCTTCGCAATGCTCGTTGTTTCTTCCTGCTCAGAGCACCGCTTCATCTGCCGCAGGCAGCGCGGTGCTCCGAGCCAGTTAACAGCCGGTGCGGCTGTGTGTGGCAGGGTCGACGGTTTGGGTCAGCAAGTAAAGTGAAAAAGAGCAGGAAAACTGGTGTCTCCCTGCTCTTTTCGCTAAATGTGATTGCTATTTCAATTCATGGAAGTGTTTGCGTTGCAAACATAAAGCGACAACTTCGTTGTCATGAAGTGCTCGCTATGCTCGCAGGAAGTGCGCACACTTTGCTTTTCATGCGGTTTATCGCACTTCATTAGCGAAGCGCCTTCATTTTTCATGCACCGAAGGTGCGCTTAATTGAAAAAAGCACTTGCATTTGCAAGTGCTTTTTCCTGGCTCCCCCTGTTGGACTCGAACCAACGACGCATACGGTCAGAAACATAGTCGCCTTGCTCGCTTGGAGCGCTTCGCAATGCTCGTTGTT
>ERZ1505072.515-NODE-515-length-9887-cov-3.267189_pt1 | contig 9887 bp, 3 predicted proteins | sample MGYA00571776_ERZ1505072 | MGnify/ENA primary metagenome ERZ1505072 (study PRJEB39906, sample SAMEA3182062) | gut metagenome | biome: human; feature: gut; material: Stool; isolation source: human stools | place: Canada | collected 2013-01-14 ... | reverse complement strand
GAAATGTGCGCATGGAGATGTGTTCATAGTTGATTGGTAAGCGTCAAGTGTAGCGGCGGATTGAAGGTTACCCGCGAAAATGAGAGAATAATGTCATGGATGGCGTATACTGATTTTTTATCCCGGCTGCGAATTGTAGCCGGGATTCTTTTGCCACTCAATACCAGAACTCTTTTATTATACCCCGGAGGACGAGACTGTATAGGCACCGCTGGAGTTGACGCTTACGTTGATTGCTATCATGCTCCATGATATACAGAGAAAGGCAGGGAGCCTCAATAGAGGCTCCCTGCCGCTTGGGTTCTTACTTGCCCTGATAGGCTCTGAAAAGAAAAGTAACGATTTGTGCGCGGGTGCAGTTGTTGTCAGAGCCGAACAGACCGCCGCCGATGCCGCCGGTGATACCGTTCTTCTCCGCCCACTTGACTGCCGCCGCATAGTAGGCGTTGGTTGCCACATCGCTGAAGGCTGCATTGCCGCTGACAGCAGGCATACCGGATGCGCGATAGAGGAAGGTCACAGCCTGTGCGCGGGTGCAGGTAGCATCGGGGCTGAACTTACCGTCGCCAGTGCCGCCGGTGATGCCGTTTTCGACAGCCCATGCGACTGCCTTGGCATAATAGCTATCCGCAGGAACATCGGAGAAACCGCTCATGGTCTTGGGTCCCGGGCTGCCCGCCGCGCGCCACAGGAAGGTGACGATCTGTGCGCGGGTGCAGGGATCGTTGGAGCCGAACAGCTTGTTGCCGATGCCCTCGGTGATCTTCTTGGCGACTGCCCAATTGACTGCCTCGGCATAGTAGGCGGTGTCAGGCACATCGGGGAAGGTCACCGGCTCATGGCTTTCCTTGTCGATCACGATGGCGTAATCGGATGCATGGTCAAATACCCAGCTTGCCTTGCCGCCGCTGATCATACCAGCACTTTGGAATTCCAGCTCGCCGCTCTTGGGATTGTAGATGTAAAGGTTGGCGTACAAACCGTCGTGCTTCTTGCCGAGGTCAACGGAGAGCTTCAACGACATACCGAAGGGACCGTTGTGGTTAAGCTGAAGCTGAATTGTCGTCGCCTCGCCAGTCAGGGCGTTGATGACCTTGGCGGGAATGGTCTTTGTGCCGGTCTTAACGCCGAGGTTAAGGCTCACGCCGCCCTTCGGAACATCCAGACCGTTGAAGGACCAGACCATGCCGCCGCCCATATCCAGCTCAACGGTGACATCCTTGCCTGCGATTTCCTTGGTAACGCTGGCAGGAAGCTTGGTTTCGCCCTTCATGTCAATGGCGACGGTGGAGCCTTCTTTGGCATTCTTCAGCTCCTTAGCTGCCTTGTCGGAAACAGACGGGGTCGCCGCACTGCCGCCGCCGCCACCGCCGGAGGACACCGCATAAGGCGTAAGGGAGCCGGTCAGAGCTTTGTAGTTGGCCGTATCAGCCGGGGTGTAGGTCCAGCCGTAAGCGGTGTTCGCCGCAACGATTGTGTTAGCAGCCATATCCCACGCAAGCGTACCGCCTGCGGGAGCGATGGTGCCGATGGCCAGCGGCGCGTCTGCCAGCGTCTTGCCGCTGGTGGTGATCTTGGTGCAGGTGGGCGCGCCGGTGGGCGTTGCCTTGCTGACGGTCAGCGTGGCATTTTTGGTGCCGATGTGGGCATCATCCTCATACTTGGCCGTCACGGTGTAAGTGCCTGCGGTCTTGGGGAGGCCCGCGCTGTCCAGACTGGCGCCGGTACCGGAGTTGGCAACATAGGTGTAATTCCATGTGCCGCCGCTGACGCCGCTGATGGTGGCCTTCTCGTATTTCTGTCCCGCGCCGTTGTAGGTCAGGGTGCCGTTGGGGAAGGTGATCTGGGCATTGACATCGGTCTTATCCACGGGCTTGAAGATCAGCTCGGCGGTGGTGATGTCCGTATAGTTCTTGCTGCTGATGGTGACGGTCCAGCTCTCATCCGATGCAGCCGTGATGTTCGTCTTGCTGGCGTAGGTGAAATTGCCGGATGCATCCGCGCCCGCGAGGCTCATCATGTTAATGGGGGTAGAATCTGGATGCGCAGCCGTGATCTTCGCCTCGGCAGGAGCGGTGGTGAAGAAATCGGCTGCCGTCAGCGTACCCGTCTGTACACCGGCATAGTTCTTCAGAATATTCACCGTCTTGGTGGGAGCGGAGCCGCCGTAGGTTCCCTTGGTGATCTCAAAGGTAACCACTGCCGTGTCCAGCACCAGGTTGTAGTTGGTGGCCTTAAAGGTACCGCTGTCCTTGAGTTCCAAGCTACCCTTTGTGATGTCGTACTGACCCACATCCTCGCCCGCTTCTCTGCTCAACGCACCATCGAAAGCTGCAGTCTCGCCAGTGACTGTACCGGTAGAAGTGTAGGTCAACACAGGATCGGGGGTGGTGCCATAGCTTTTGCTCTGACCGCTGTTGGGCTTAACCGTCAGGTCGCGCACCGTGATGTTCGCTGTTGCCGTGGCCTGATTACCGCTGGCGGCCAGCACGTAGTTGCCAGCACTGGTACCGTCCAGCGTCAGGGTACCGAGTGTGACCGTTCTGCTGCCCGCATCGGCGCTGTCGAAGGTGGAGCCAGTGGCAACACTGACCGTCAGATTATCGCCGTCCACCTTGCCGGTAATGGTCGCGCCGGAGGCGTTGACCGTGGCGGTGTTATTGCCGTTATACTCTTTGTTCGCGGCGGTGATGCCGGAAACGGTGACTTCCTTTTTCTCCACGACGGCGTTTACGGTCGCGCTGCCCTTATGGGTGCCGCTCTCGTAGGTCGCGGTGATACCCTTGCTGGGCGTACCGGCCTTGATAGCCTGAAGCGTGATTGCTTCGGTATTTGCATTGGGTCCTACCTGCTTGAAGTATTCTTGGTCGTAATCCCAAGTCCACTTTTTGTTCGCGCTGGTCGTGTCACCGGTCTGCGATGCCGCCAGGATGAACTCCTGACCATAGGTTACGGTGTCAGGTAGGCCAGTGATGGTCACAGTGGCAGTGTTCTTGTCCGCGACCTTCACGGTGAAGGTCTGCTCCTCCTTGTTGTAGTTGCCTGTTTCTTCGGCGGTGACCTTGATGGTGATGGTCGTACCCGTAGCAACACTGCTGTCCACAGTTAACTGGTTGCCCTCCAGCGCAACGCCGGTATAAGAGCCTTCCAGCGCATAGGAGAGCGTACCGGGATTGCTACCACCGGTCACGCCCGCGACGGTTGCCCAATCGGAAATATCCTCGGCAATACCGTCCTTGACGATGGTCTTATCTGTGGGAACGATGATGGTCTGCGTTGCCTTACCAATGGTAAACTTCCAGCCGTCTGTCGTCAGGTTGTCAGTCGTGGCATTGTAGTTCGCACCCTCCGCAACGGAAACTTTGACCGTGTAGTCACCTGCGTCCTTCGGTTCAGTCTTCGCACCGTTTTTGAAATACTTCACCGTGACAGCGCCCATGCCGTTGATGCCGGTATTCGGTTCGACCGTGGCGGTCTTGGCGTTTCCGTCATAGGTCAGGGGAGAGGGCGCGGCAAAGGTGAAGTCGCTTGCCTTCGGGTCAGCCCTTTGGATTGTATACTTCACGCTGGCGGTGGCAGCCTTATTGCCCTCGCCCAGCGTGATGCTGGCGGTATAGGTGCCCGCATCAACAGGCACTGCGGACAGGGCGCTGCCGTCCTTCTGATAGACGATCTCGCCCACATCCGCCGCCGTCCACCCGGTCGTAGTCAGCTTGGCCGCCTTGGCGCTGCCATCGTAGATCAGCTCACCGCTGGGCGGCGCGATGGTGACGCTGCCGCCGTTGGTATTGCCGCAGAGCCCGTCCGCATTGCCGCACACGGCGCTGATGGCCGTGCCGTCGCTGCCCAGCGTATAGCTCCAGTCGTGCTCATGGCCCCGCAGCACCACGGTCTTGCCCTCATCGATGCGGCTGACGGCGTACTTGCCGGGGGTCCAGCTGACAAAGCTGCCCTCCTTGATCCAGTCGGCATTTTCCGTGGTGGCGATGGTCACGGGGCTGCCGGCGGCGGGTGTGTCTTTCGTCTGGACGGTGATGCTGCTGGCATCGGCCAGCTCGCCCACCACGGTGATGGTCATGCCCGTGCCGAGATACACATTCTTGGTGACATTGACCGTGCCGCTCAGGTTCAGCGGGCCGAAGTTGTAGACGCTGTATTCGCTGCCGGAGGCGGTGAGCGTGCCGTTGACCGTGACTGTACCGCCGTCTCTGTTATACAGGCCGGCGGTCTGCCTGCCGCTGGCATTTCCGATGGCGGTCAGCGCGCCGTTGACCGTCAGCGTGCCGCCGTTATTATACACGCCCCCGTTCTTCTTGCCGGTGGCCGTCAGCGTACCGGCGACTGTCAGCGTACCGTGGTTGCTCAGGCCGTCGCTGTCGCCTGTACTGGTGAGCGTACCGTTGACAGTTATGGTACCGCTCCGCGAGTCCTCGACCCGATTGGCCACGCCTATGTTGCCGCCATCCGCCGTCAGCGTACCGTCAACATGCAGCGTACCGAGATTGTTCACGCAGTAACGTCCGCTGTCGACGGCATCGCAGGCGGCCTTGACCGTACCGGCGATGTTCACCGTACCGGTGTTGTAGATGGCGGACCTGGTGCCGGAAACGGTGCTGTTATACAGGTTGACGGTATTGCTGGTGTAGTTCTCGACACCCACGCTGGTGCCGGAAAGGGAAATGCGGAAGATATCGGCGATGCCGTTCCGGGAGATGCTGGAACCCGAGGATTTCAGCGCCGCACCGCTGGTGTTGGTGTTTCTGATGGAGCCGCTGGCCCGGCAGTCGGTCAGGAAAATATGGGCATCAGAATCGATCCGCACCGCCGTAGACCAGCTGCCGGTGATCTTGTGCCCGTTCAGGCAGAGGATGGTGCCGTCCTTCGGCGCCCATGGGTATGCACCCAGATCCACGTCGCTTGTCAGGTAGTAGTAACCCGTCGCATTGGGCAGGGTATCCGCCGCCTTGTATGTGGTGTTGCTGCCGTACTGCTCCTTCACCAGCTCATCTGTCCACGCCACGAACTCGCGGTCCACGTGCTTGGTGTGATCGCCGATGCTCCTGGCGTACTTCCCCTTGTGGCCGCAGGCGCAGTGCGTGTGGTCGCGGATCAGGTGCAGGAGGACGTCGTCATCGTTGAAGGACAGGTCATAGGTGCCGTCATCATCGGGAAAGAAGCATACCAGCGATGCCGCGCCGCCCTCGACCACAGTGATGGCCGCCGTATCGGCGAGGCTGCCCTGCTTTTCCGCCGTGATGCCGATGCGGGCGCTTTCATCCAGCTCGCTGTTCAGCGTGATGGTCGTTCCGGCCGTCAGATAGACGTTGGGGCTGCCGCCCGTGACCGTCGCGGTGCCGCCCACGGTCAGCGTGCCGTTGTTATACACACCGCCTCCGCTGCCGTTGTTGGTGATGAGGCCTCCGTAGAGGTTGCACACACTGGCGTTATACACGCCGCCGCCCCGGGCGCTGGTACCGTTGTTGCTGATGGTGCCGCCGTACATATTGAATGTACCGTTGTTGTAGACCGCCGCGCCATCGGCCGTGCTGGTGGTGCCCCGCAGCCGTCCGTTGTACATGTTGAACGTACCGCTGTTGTTCACGGTGTGGACCGCTCCGCTGCTGGCGCAATAGATGTACCCCTGGATAGAGGCGCACTCCGTCAGAGAGAAGGTCACGCCGCTGTCAACGGTAATGGCGTCAAAGTCGGGCTTATTGATAGCAAACTCTCTGACGGTCTGGCCGTTCAGGCAGAGCACCGTGCCGTCCGCGGGAAGCCATGTGTCGCTGTCGGCCAGCGTCACGCTGGTCGTCAGATAGTAATAGCCCGAATTCTTGGGCAGGGAGTTGGCCGCGGTATGGCTGCTGTCGCCGTACTGGCTGGCCGCCTCGTCGTTCGTCCACGCGGTGTAGGTCACGTCGCTGTGCTGCAGATGGCCGCCGGATGTGGCGTCGCCGCCGCAGATGCAGTGGACGTGGGGATACAGGCTGACATAGCTGCTGCCGGTCTTCCGGACCTGGGCATGGCTCCGGTCCAGCACGGGGGTCGCGTCGCTGTTGTCACCGGCGTAGCAGTTCTGCCGCCAGTCGTCCCGGGCCGTGCCGCCGTTCAGGAGATACGCGACCTCGCCGCCGCAGAACTGATCCTCCGTCTTGCCGCCGTAGCCGTCGTCTCTGTCCGCGCCGTAGTAGCAGTTGGAGACCTTGCCGCTGTTGTTATAGGCGATGGCGCCCCTGCCGATGATGTCGCGTACCGTGCCGTTGGACTGGGCCTGCACTATGTCGCCGTAGAAATAGCTGTTGACGATGGTGCCCGTGTTCTCATAAGCGATGCCGCCCGCCCAGCCGCCGTTGTACATCTCGATGCGGCTGCCGCGGTTCAGCCTGCCCGCGTACACGCAGCAGGCCTCGATGGTGCCGCTGTTGGTATAGACCAGACCGCCCAGGCTGTCCTTGGCCGTTATACCGCCGCTGTACCGGCAGCGGGTGATGGTGCCGGCGTTGCTGCGCGCCAGGGGAGCGCTGGCGCTGATGGAATAATTCTTGCTCTGGTGCTTCTGCACGGCGATATCCGTCAGCTTCGCGTCCGCGCCGACATAGCCGAACAGGGCCTGTCCCCAGCCATCCAGCCACACACGGATCGTGTGGCCGTTGCCGTTGAAGGTGCCGGTATACGGATGCTCGCTGGTGCCGACGGGCGTCCAGACCTCATCCACGTACTCCACATCCTGCTGCAGCTCCGCGCAGGTGTTCGCCTCACCGGCGTTCACCGCGTTCCGCAGCCAGATGAGCTCCGCCGCATCGGTGATCTGATAGGGGGCCTCCGCCGTGCCGCTGCCGCTGGGCTGCGTGCCGGCGATGGCGGCCAGCAGCGCGGGCTCGTTGGCGTCAGGCTCTCCCGCCAGCGCCAGCACCGCGGCAGCCGCCGCGTCGTATCCGGTCAGGTCCAGCCGGGCCGCCTGCTCCTCCGTCAGGGCCTGCTTCGCCTCGTCGATGGCGTCCAGCTGGCCGGAGACCTTGTCCGCGTTGGCGTCCGAGATGTCCTCCGCTGCCGGTAGCGCGTCGATCAACGCCTGTACGGTCTGCACCGCCTTGTCATTCTCACCTTTGCCCTGCACAGCGGTATCTCCTTCGATGGTGTAGCCATCACCGACCTCGGTACTGTCCTGTGTTTCCTGCGCTGCGGAACTTGCCTCCTCCGCCAGTGCCGTCGTGGGCAGCAGCGTCAGGCAGAGCGCCAGCACAAGAAACAGGCTTGTGATGCGTTTTCTCATGGGTATGGTTCCTCCTTCTCCTGATTGGTTCGTTTTTCAGAATGGTATCATCCCGTGGGTACCCACGGGATGAGGGGCGCGCCCCTCATCATAAGTCATTCGTCAAGCCTTTTATATTCAGTATTTCACAGCCGCCGTATGCTACAGCAGGCCGATCGTTTTCCCACGGTTGACTGCCTGCTGCCGATTTGGTACTTGGAGTTTTCGGAAAATACTATTGCTGTGAAACTTCACCGTGCCCGCTTTCCGGCCCAGTTTTTCCGCGATCTCATCGTTGCTCATTCCCAATGCCATCATCCGCAGCACCTTTTTTTCTGTTTCGGTCAGTGTTTCGTAGTATTCCGATGGCCCTTTCAGATAATTGGGGAGGTACCGGCTCACGCTCCCGGCCAGCTCCATGATTTGGTCGGTAAAGGCATCCGCACCCTTTTCCCGCTGGTAGACGGACAGCATCTGCACCATACAGATCCCCTCGTCCGCCAGCAGTCGGATATACCGGTATTTTTTCGCCATTGTCAGGGTTGTTTCAAGTTCCTCACACATGCGGTCTTGATCGCCGGATTTATAGTAGATGATGGCCAGAAGCATATGACACTCGCATAGATCCATACGCCGCTTTCCAGGCTCCAGGAGGGCAATGAGCTGCTTGACCAGAACGTAGGCGGCCATATTTTTCCCCACCTGCAAGTAACAGCGTACTTTTACCAGCCATGCAAACATATCCATCATATAGATGTCGCCGTTTTCATCCGGAGCGGTCTTTTCAAGCCACTTGATGATCGTCTCCTGCTGCCCATCATAACAGGCCGCAAGACATTCCAGGGCATTTAAGCTGGAGGTCAGTTCCTCCCAGCCCGTTTCATGAATACGGTTCCGGATCTTTTCGACCAGCGGCTTGGCCGATCCTGCCTGCCCGTTCATGAGCAGGATCCTCATCTGTAATGCCAGCGCCACAAACAAGCAGCGCATATCGCTCTCCCGCTCGATCAGCGGAATTGTTCCGGTCACAAGGATTAGTGCATTAAAGCAATCATTATTTTGATAGCACCATTCCGCCAGCAGGATCTCATATACATTCTTTCCCACGCTGCCGTATAACTGATGAGCCATCTCGGTTATCGTATCTTTGTACCGTTTCAGATGTGGGCCAAATCTTGTAAAGTCCCGGAACCCATTCAAGATACTGGGACGACAGGCGGACAGTGTAAGCGATCTGACCGGCACCATGCCTGCCTTTACCAGGAAGAACATAATTCGCAGGAACATTCCGTCGCTTGTATAAGGCATGACCAGTTCCGTGTTGATCCGATAATAATCTCTTTCATGAAAGCCTTGCAGATTCCAGTGCCGTGGCATGTTCCCCAGCATACTCACATAATCCTTTGCCTGATCCAGGTCTCCCCCCATGGCCGAAAGCAGGGCAAGCATCGGCAGCAACGCTGGATGACTGTTGCAATCCTCTATATCAAGCTGATGAAAGTACCCCCTGCAGGCCCACAAGGCGGGCATGGAAAAAGGGTGCTCTGCAAACTCTTCTAAGATGGTTTCCAGCAGGTGTCCCTCTTCTTCCGCATTCTCCATCACACAGACTAATTCTTTTTGAGGACGTGGATATATCACGTTTTCTCTTTCGTCCATGGCTTTCACCCTATCTGTTCTCGCTGTACTTCTTTTATTATATATTATAATTCATTTTGAATCATTTTCATAGCAAACTTTAGTTGTGAAAAAGTCAAACTTTTAACCAAACTTTCCGTCAATTAGACTGCTAAGCGGTACAACGGCACGCTCAGTTTGGGTCGAAGGTTGGGATATACTGAGTTTGTCAAGCAGACGCCCGCCGATACCGTGGTGCTGACATTGGCCTGCGGAGAATACCGCTTCAACGACCTTGACCTCGGGACCATTGGCGGCCTGCCTCGACTCATGGACGTGGGCCAGTGCAACGACGCTTACGGAGCTGTCAAAATCGCGCTGGCCTTGGCGGAGGCGTTCGGCTGCGGCGTGAACGATTTGCCGTTGTCCATGGTTCTTTCGTGGTATGAGCAGAAGGCGGTGTGCATTTTGCTGACGCTGCTGTATCTGGGGATCAAGAATATTCGCCTTGGCCCCACGCTGCCGGCGTTCGTTTCGCCCAATGTGCTGAACTACCTCATAGAGAATTTCGGCATTGCTCCCATCACCACCCCGGAGGAGGATTTGAAACAGCTTCTCAAATAACAGTGCCTCAGGCGGCGGTGTAAGGGGACGTGACTCCCTTGACGGAACGATATGACGAAGCATACAAGGATGGAGATTGCAGTGATTTTTGAAATGAATATTGATTTTTCTGAGGCCAAAGCGCTATAATCGGTATATACCGAAAACAGAAGGAGGAAGGCGTCCATGCCAAGACCGCCACGGTGCCGTCGGATTTGTGGCGCACCGCAAGTTGATACCTTCTGCCCCAACGGGTGCGAGGATGCCGAGCCGATCCTGCTGACGCTGGACGAGTACGAGGTCATTCGGCTGGTTGACCTGGAGCAGCAAACCCACGAACGGTGTGCCGCGCAGATGGATATTTCCCGCTCTACCGTGCAGGAGATTTACGAAAGCGCACGGCGCAAGATCGCAG
>ERZ1505072.461-NODE-461-length-10712-cov-3.579901_pt1 | contig 10712 bp, 12 predicted proteins | sample MGYA00571776_ERZ1505072 | MGnify/ENA primary metagenome ERZ1505072 (study PRJEB39906, sample SAMEA3182062) | gut metagenome | biome: human; feature: gut; material: Stool; isolation source: human stools | place: Canada | collected 2013-01-14 ... | reverse complement strand
ATTCAGTCTGCAGATTCCTTCCTTTCTATCACCGTTCATCATAGTGTTCACCTCCTATTTGGATGATACCTCCCCAGATAAAACGCAAAGCTGCCCAGTAAGAACCGGACAGCCTTTCGCTCTCGTTGACCGTGCAGATATAGACTGTACGGTGCAGAATATTCATTTGTGTTGACCTAGTGCCTGCTAAGCAGGAATCGCTGACTCCAGGGAAAGGCATTCACAACTCAATGCTCGTCATGAGCTTTTTCGATGATGTCAACCAACTGCCTCAGCAGATCGCAGGTGAGTATCTTTGTTTTCACAGGGAATTTATCAATGCGCTCATAAAGGTCGCGCATGATGACCTGTTCCGTATAGTCATAGGAATCCAACAAAAGCTGATCCACTGTGGTGTGCAGCATGTTTGCCACTGAAACCAGCAGCTCAATGCTGATCCCGCCCTTGCCATTTTCGATTTTGCCGAGGTGGCTGTTCGTGCAATTCAGCCGTTCAGCGAACTCCTCCTGCGTCATTCCAAGGTTCTGACGCATCGCTTTTATGCGTCTTCCAAGAGCTACTTTGTCCACCAGCATCGTCTCCTTCTATATTATTATTTTACAAAAAAGAGGCGTGCTGTTGAAGTTACTATAAATCCATTATCCACCTTAATAATGCGTATTTACGCTTTGAAGTGGTTTTGTATTCATCAAAACAACAGAAAAGTAGATTCACAGTTTTGTAAGTTCTTAAAAGTCAACCATCAAACAACTCCAGATTACTGATCATTGCCGCAATGTCCACGTTCAAATCTTCCTGCATTTGTATAGATGGTGTTTCAACGCCTCCGGCAAGCAACTGACCGTTTGCGATTCGCTCGTCAATAATGGATCGAATCATTTGCTCAAGCGCCTCACGCCTTATCCCGCCGTCAATTTTAACACTTACCGGCGCAGGTTCAGCAAGCTCGGGATGTGCAGCAATATATGCATTCAGTGCGGCTATGACAACTGCGCTTTTTCGGTTTCCAAGACGCTCTAAAAGCTCTCCTGCCTGCACCTGTTCTCGCGTTTCCGAACCGAACTGCAGCGAAAAACGGTATTTCCCATCCCGCTTCACAACGGAACCCTCATTATTGTACCGTGCGCATGGCCATCTGTCCTCGCGCAAGCATCTCATAACCGATCGCGTTTGCCTTTGGATCCTCGATGAAGGTAGCCTTCGCCACAAGCGGGGTATGCTCAATCAACGGTCTGAACAGGACGCTTCCGCCTCCAATAAAGATGGCGGGATTGGTACGCAAATCCACCTGAAGCTCACGCAGCTTGCCCAAAATATCTTTTGCGTGCAGCTGAGCCGCATCACGAATCGCCTTTTTTACCTCATCTGGCAGTATCGTTTCCTGCCCCTGCAGCACTGCACAGATATGCTCGTCTTCAATGCGCATGTCGTGCTGCGCGCTGATTTTGCCAATGATATCATTGTTCATGGTGATGACTCCGCTCTCTAAACTGCGGCAGAATTGCAGATCCGGCTTTCCGTTGCGAAGGAGAAGCACATCGGTAGTATATCCGCCGATATCCACGATAAACATCCGCAGCGTTTTCAATAGCTGTCCGCTTTGAGGAACAACAGCGGCATACGCCTGCGGATACACAAAGACATTTCGGATCACAATGCTCATAGGACGGTTGTTGTAAGCAAAATTCACTGTTCCAAACCGCCTGAAATACTGCGCGAAGCGTTCTCTCAACATCCCGTAGTGTTCCGGCGGCAAGCCAACCGCAAGGTCGATCTGCTCAAACGCCGTATTGGCACCGGCAGCGGAAAGCTCCTTAGCAATGGCAAAGAGCGACAGGATAAAGTATCGATCATCTCTGGTCTTGTCTCTCATATAGGGCAAGCGCTGCCCGGTGAGCGACCAGTATTTCCCGTTGTACTCCAAAACCTCCTCTGCCATAGGCGGTTTTACGGTGTGTTCTGTCAGCCCGGAAATGAAAGAGAAATGCGGGGTTTTAACGGCATAATTTCCATGATCAATGGCGATCAACATAAGAGTACCTCCCATTTTGGTTTATCTAATTACACGGTTTAGCATGCGTATTTACAGCAGAAATACGCATTGAGTCAATAAATACGCGCGAAACGAAGGATCAGGCTTCTGGCTCTCCGTGGGGGAAAAGTCTCTGTTTCTCTCTTGGAAGAACACAATTCGACGCATTTACATTATTTCTTCCATAAAAGAAACTATTGATATTTCCAGCTGCTTGTGCTATGATAAAAGAAAACTCCGGAGGTGACCTGCCATGATCGTGCGTGAACGATATATGCGGCTGATCCGTGATTTTATGGATAAGCCTGTGATTAAAATCATAACAGGAATGCGGCGGAGCGGCAAAAGCGCTCTCTTGGAGCTTACGCGTCAGGAGCTGCTCGACCGCGGTGTTGACAGGAAGAACATCATTTTCATCAACTTTGAATCCTTGCGCTATGAGGCGCTCAGGGACTATAAGGCGCTGTACGCAGAGATCATCAAAATCGCTGGACAGACAGAAGGACGGATCTACGTCCTTCTCGATGAAATCCAAGAAGTGAACTCTTGGGAGCAGGTCATAAATTCCCTCCGCGTAGATCTTGACTGCGATATCTATGTAACAGGCTCAAACGCAAAGCTCCTCTCCGGGGAACTCGCCACGCTGTTGGCTGGGCGGTATGTGGAGATACAGGTCTATCCGCTGGATTTTGAAGAATATCTGGCATTCGCAGCAGAGAATGAGGACGAGGCAAATCTCTCGAAGCGGGAACAGTTTGCTAACTTTCTCCGTTTTGGGGGACTGCCCGGCATCCATCAGCTGAAATGGGATGAGGATCGCGTCATGCAATACCTTCATGACATCTATAATTCCGTTCTGCTGAAGGATGTGATTGCACGAAACCGGATACGCGACACGGCATTACTGGAGAGTATTGTCCTTTATCTCATGGACAACATTGGAAACACTTTTTCCGCAAAAACAATCTCTGATTTTTTAAAAAGCCAGGGGCGAAAGCTAAGCACGGAAACCGTCTACAATTATCTGAAGGCATTGGAAAGCGCCTTCCTGATCCACAAGGTCGTCCGCTTTGACATCAAGGGAAAGCGGATACTGGAGACGCAGGAAAAATACTATCTCTCCGATTTAGGTCTGCGCCACGCCGTTATTGGCTACCGGGACAATGATATTGCCGGCGTTCTGGAGAACACTGTATTCCTGGAGCTGCTGCGCAGAGGTTTCTCCGTCAACATCGGAAAGCAGGATGTGGCCGAGGTTGACTTTGTCGCAAACCGGGCTGATGACCGTCTCTATATCCAAGTCTGCTATATTCTTACGCCGGAAAATACGGATCGGGAATTTGCGCCGCTGGAGGCCATCTCGGATAACTACGAAAAACTTGTCCTGTCCACGGATACGCTGCTGCGGGTCAATCGTGGCGGGATCCGTCAAAAGAACATTATTGACTTTCTGTTGGAACATTAAATATGCTATAACACAAGAACGAGAAAAGGACGGTACAGCCGAAGCTGAACCGCCCTTTTTCACTAAGATAATTGCCGCTGGAAGCAGTGCTCCCAAACATAATCATCAAGACCTTTGTAGCGTGGATCCCACAGATAGGTGCCATAGCGAAAACCTGCATCCGAAAGCAGTGAGACCAGCGTCCTGTATCCGCCTTGCACATGGGGGTTCTCCATGAAATCCATGTCGAATGCAGTCATGATACGTTCTACACCTTGCTCATACAGCTGCGGCAGGATAAGCTCCAATTGGGTCAATGCATTTACCCCCGCAACTGCGAGTACCGTCTGTCCTGTCAGGTAATGGATGACATCCGCTTTCATGGGACCCTCTGTGAGCAGCACCATATTGCGCGGTTCCCCCGCAATATGTACCCATCCCTCCGCCTTACAGCCGTCTGTGCGGCCGCTGCTGGATACCCAGCGAAATTTGCGCCGTGCCGCATTATCCCGGCGAATCTGCATGCCTTGAATACGGCCTTTGCTGTCTCGCACCGGAATCAGAATACCGCGGCTCTCACAGGCAAAGGACCATTTCCCGTCTTTTCGGTAAAAGCCGGGTACACCGGACAGATAATATCCGCTGGATTGAAGCTGCCTTGCAATGGTTTGCATCCCCACCACCGGAGTGGTCCCTGTCTCTTATACACATCTCCGAGCCCACCGGAGTGGTACGGTACCCAAGCCTGTCGATTTCCTCATCTGATAGGCCTCGGTTTCGCAGGTTCTGCCGATGGTCGGAGGCCAGCGTCAGCTTGGACAGAAGCCCGGTATAGGTGTCGCTGCGTGATGCAATATCCGTCGGTGGGACTTCTGCAACCACGGGCACAGGAATGTGCTCCGGCTTCGGTATACTGCCCTGCACATCCAAGCGTGCGATTAGCGCATCACGGACCTCCTCGCGGGCAATCCCCGTATAGTATGCATACAGATCGAAAATACCGCCGGAGAACCCACAGCGCGGACAGCGAAATACATCCTTCTGCAGATTGATGTTGAGATGTTTTGCGTGCGGCTCGTCATCACAACACGGGCAGGGCACATTGTAGTTGCTTCTTCCGTATGGCGGGTATGGAAGCCCAATCAGCGGAATGATATCTGACATATGAAAGATGTCCATACAGCCTCCTTTCCGGGGGACGGTTTATCCGTCCCCCGTGATGATATCCGCATCACACGGATGCCTGCTGCATGGCATGTTCACAAATCAGCCTTGCCGCGTCAGACAGCTCCTGATTATCTTTGTATTTATTGGCCACCCATGCAATCGCGTTTGGATCCATCGCTAACACCTCGCCAAGCGTCTTGCCGCTGTACTTTTTGATGGGGCACGGCTTCTGGAAAGCCTGCTCCAATCTCTGCTCCTCCGTTAGAACTGCCGGTTCGTATGCCGGCTCAATCTCTGCCTGCACAGGCTGCTCCATAGCCGGCGACTCTCGGCTCGTGTCCATCTCGCCGACAGGCAGTTCGTCCGGAGCCATGTCGGGGAAATCGTCGCCGGCCGCTGAGAACTGAAGCCCAAAGCCTGCGTTTCTTAGTGCAATGCCTACCGCTGCCGTCTGCGCCCATTCCCGCGGTGACACAGATGGCTTGGAGGCATCCGGGCCCCTTGACGCTGTAGCTTCTGCAAGATAGCAGTCAACCGGGTCCTTGTAGCTGGGATAGATGCGCGCCGTTGCCACAAAACAATCCTTGCCGGGCGACACCTGGATGGCGATACGGCCTTCAGGGTATTTCAGGCGGAACCATGCCATTTGGATCATGACAGGAAGACGCTTTCGCGTCTCCTGCGTATTGAGATCCGTATAATCCACGGCAAACGGGGAAGGGTCAAAGCCCTCCACCTTGTGGATGCTGTCCAGCTTTGCCAGCATAGCTGTTTTGGCATTCGAGTTGTTCTGACTCATGATAAAGCCCTCCTCTTATTTACTGATGTTGATGTAGGTGTTGCGCAGCTTCAGCCAAACCGGTAAAACGGTGTTGATCAGGCTGCTTACACCCTTGCGATACTGGTTCTGATCTGTTGGGGTGAAGCTGGAAAACCGCTTCCGGCAATCCAGAACGACCTTGTCAAGGGTCTCGGACGCCGTCTGGCGCTTGGCCTTCAGATTCTGATCTGCAGGCTGTCCCAGCCGCCGTTCCTTGGTCAGGCACTGGATATAGGCGTCTACCAGCTGGTAATGGCCGGACAGAACGGCTACATCCGTCGTGACCGGTGCCGTCTGGCAGAATGCCTGACTTGCATAAAGCACCTCAATACGATACAGCAGCTCCTGATACAGCATCAGCTGCTCCAGGGAGGCATGTCCTGCACCGATCTGCTTTTCCATCTCGTTTTTCAAGTTCTTGTACTCACTGAGCCAAGTTGCCATTGTAATGATCTCCTTTCACATTTGAGATTAGCTCTTTGATTCGCGCCGAGAGCATCGTCCCGCGCTGTTCCGTATCTGTACGCTTGATGGCAATGCATAACGCTCTCCGCTCTCCTACGATCAGCACGCGCTCCTTTGCGCGTGTAATTGCCGTATAAACAAGCGGACGCACCAGCATGACCGCATGGGCGCACTGCAGGTTGATGATGACAGACTTATATTCGCTGCCCTGGGACTTGTGGATGGTGGAGGCGTAAGCCAGATCCAGCATTTCAAGGTCGCTTCCGTCATACTCGGCAATTCGGCCATCGCCGAAATCAACGGTCAGCACACTGTCGGTGTCATCGCGGGTGACGGATGTGATATAACCGATATCACCATTGCTGATGTCCTCGCAGTTTTTTATCTGCATGACCTTGTCTCCCAAACGGTATATCCGCTTTCTGTATGCAACCTCCGGCTTTTTCCCGTCCTGCGGATTGAGCTTTTCCCGAAGCCGTTCGTTCAGCGCATTCACGCCCGTCTCCGTCTTTTGGCGGTATGGGGTTAGAAGTGCCACATTGTCAACACCGTATCTGGCGGTTTCCTGTAGATACAGTGTCTCGATCTGCTGTGCGGAAGTACTCATGTCACAGGAGTCATAGAACTGGAAATCCTCGCCGTATTCCAAGCTAAGATTTCCGTGTCGGATGAGCTTTGCATTAGCGGCGATACGGCTACCATAGCTCTGCCGGAATATGCGATCCAGCCGCACTACCGGTACAGCGCCGCAGGCGATGATCTCGCTCAGCACGGCGCCGGGCCCGACGGAGGGAAGCTGATCCGCATCGCCAATCAGCACAAGCTGACTGCCGTGCGGTACGGAGCGGAACAGATGGTTGGCAAGATAGATATCCATCATGGACACCTCATCCACTACAATCAGATCCGCATCCAGCATCTCCGGTTCACAGTAGTCGCCGTCCTCACCGGCCAGAAGCCCAAGCGCTTTGTGGATGGTAGTGGCCGGGAACCCGGTCGATTGCTCCATCCTGCGGGCTGCGCGTCCTGTAGGCGCACAGCAGATAATTTTTGCTCCGCGGTTTTTCCTGCGATAGATATCCAGCAGGAATCGCTGGATCAGCGTCTTGCCGGTACCGGGTCCGCCGGTAATCACACTGAGCTGTGATGTCAGGGCCGTCGTAACTGCGTGCCGCTGTTCGGAAGCCAACTGTATACCCTGCTTTTTTTCTTCTGCGGAGATCTCCGTATCAATGTTGACGTGAGACCCCGCTTTCTCATAAGTAAGCATTCTGTAAACGGCCCATGCAAGGCTCTGTTCCGTTCGCGCTGTGACTGCGCGGTATACCTGCCTGTCGTAGGAGGCCAAGCGGCCGGACTCAAGCATTCTTGAAGCCCGTACTGCCAGCATCTCTTCCGTCAGCCATTCGGTATCCAGCAGTTTCAGACATTGCTTGAGAAAGCTGTGCTTTTCCATACACAGATGTCCTTTCAGCTCTGCATCGGTCAGCGTGAATATCAGCCCCTCATCCACACGTTCCGGCGAAAGAGGGTCAAAGCCCATGCTGACAGCAATACGGTCAGCCGTCTTAAAGCCGATGCCCACCATCTCACACAGACGGTAAGGGTGATTCCGGACGATGTCCATGGTATGCTCTCCGTACTGCTTGTACAGCTTGACCGCCCTGTTAGGCGTTACACCATGTGGCGCCAGAAAGGCAACCACATCGCGTGCGCCGCGGGAGGCAAGATAGGAGTCGCAAATCTTTTTGAGCTTTGTTTTGCTGATGCCAGACACGGCAAGCAGTTGTTCCGGCTCATGATCCAGCACGGTCAGCGTGTTCTGCCCAAACATGGCATAAATCTTTTCCGCGGTTTTAGGACCGATACCCTTGATCTGCCCGGAGCACAGGTAAGCGATGACGCCTTCCTTGCTGGGTACAATCACTTCATCGAAGCCCTCGACTTCAAATTGGATGCCATGCTTGGCGCTCCGGCTCCAACGTCCGCGCATATCATAGCGCAGATTATCTGCCGTCGGCAGGCAATAACCCACCGCCTTGATCTCAGAAACCACATTCCCCGCCGCGTCCATGACCTTCTCACAAGGTCGGTACAGGGCGATCATGTAGCTGGCATCACCGGCCGTAACTGCTTTCGGGTAGATCAGCCTTTTGAATTGACATATCAAGATCGATTCTCCTTTCCTTTTGAAATCGGGTAATCAGTCAAAGTCAGGCTCCTCAAAGACCATGCCGTCGTAGTCACTGCGTTCTTCGGCATTGGTGGGGCTCCAGTCGTCTGACCAGTTGACATGATCGGTTGTGAGATGGTCTGCAAGATCCATGGCCGCAGCCAAGGTAGCTGCTCTTACGAACACGACACCTGTGCGGACGATCGTGACCTCATAGATAGACCCGCTAACGGGGCAGTCATCGGTCGCTTGATTGTCCAATGGCGTGTAGTATTTCAGCAGCTCGCTCTCCGGCAGCGTCAGATCCTTGTGCATGGGCAGCGTTCCGAATTTAAGCGCACGGCTGATGGTCACAATGTCTCCTTCGACCTTTTTGACTTCGCCGCGAATGCAGAATTCCGTTTCCGGCTGTCCTTCTGTTTTGCAGATCAGTTTATCTCCAACATTCAGCATAAATCTGCTCCTTTCTGTTATAGGGTCGTGACCAGCACCTTGCGGGTCTGTGGAAGAAAATACTCCTCTTCAATGACCTGTGCTTCTCTTGTAAGCCGGAGCGCCAGCTCAACCATACGGTCTGCCAGTTGATCCAGCTCCTGCACGAGTTTTACACGTTCACGAAGCGCGTGCATGCTCCAATCCTCGAAATCCTCGCCGTCGTCAGTGCCACGCCCCGGATAAGTTACCACCTGCATGTGGGTCTGCGAGAAATTGACCCGAGTGGGTCTTCCGCAGACACCGCAAGTACAGTTGCCATCGGCAGCAAGCCGGTAATTTCTCTGTCCGCAGTTAGTGCAGTAGGACTTGTAGCCGCTCGGCCGCTTTTCTCCCTGATAGAGAACCAGATACCCGCCGCTTCGTCCGTTCATCCCTGCCTGCCAGAGATAGTTGTGTTTCGCAGCAAATTCCCATTTACACTCGTCCATGGCATCAAAAAACTCCTGGGTCTGGATCATATCGAACAGCTTGTCCACCACCTCGGGCGAGAGCCCAAGGTGTGTGATTTTTAGGTTACAAGCATACGATGTGGATCTGTTCCAGGAGTTTAATGTTGGATATCGAAAATGTGTGGTCAGATACTGCGTCATTTCCTGTCGGGACCGGAGATCTACCGGCTGATAGAATCTACGCAAGGCATCGCACCTCCCAGGACCGGTCTGCTCCCGGCTCGTTGGAGGCCAGTGCCGGATGCGTTTCGTCTATTGTGACTAACTTCTTATCCGCTCCGGCCTGTGTCGCCAGCTTGCGAACATCCAAATAGAGGTCTTCGCAGTATACGATAATGGGGATTCCCAACTGGGCGGCATGATGGATTTCGCCCTTCATACCACGGCTGATGCGATCCCCGCAGATCAGCAAAACCTCGCTCTGTTCCAAAAGCTGAAGCCCAAATTGCAGAGCCAGTGCACGCTCCGCCGCTACATGGTCACACAGGAGCATGGGCAGATAGGCGTGAGGGGCGCGTGCCAGGTATCCCAGCATGGTGCGGGCATAAAGCATGTATGCCCGAGCACGCCAGATGTTGCTGAGTTCTTCTTCCGCCGTGCTCCCGCTCAAAGGTGAGCAGATATAGGCGCGTTTCCGGTAGCGGTCGTTTTTCAGGAACTGCCGGTCAAGCTCGCGCTCCCAGCTTTCGTGATAGGCTTTCATTGCGTCGTGCATTACTGATTCTCCCTTCTTATGTCGGTGTAACCGATACTTTTAGTTTCCGGCTCTCACTGGTCTTGAGCACATCCGCATACACGGTGGGATACTTCTCTTTGAGAAGTTTCGAGTCGGGACGTTTGGTTGTTTTGGTGACAAAATCGATGAGGAGCTTGTCGCCGGTCGTGCTCAGCACGCCATGCTCATGCGCCTGCATCAATTCTGCGATTCGCACGCTGTGTGCAGCGATCTCCCTTTCATAGGTTTTGATCTCCGCATTGCAGTCGGAGATTTTCCCCTGCAGCAGCGCGATCTGGCGCAGCGCCTTCTCATACTTTGCAGGGAATTCAATCGTGGGGAGTCCGGGCTGGCTGGCGCCGTAAATGCGCGCCAGGGATTCCAGTGCCAGTGCTGGCTTGACATCCGCCATCGTAGGTGGCTTGTCATGCTCCAAGCTCCAAATCCATTCCTCAAGCCGCTGGAAGATCATATCCTCCTTGGCTCGGTCACGGGTAAGCGCCGGCATTGCCAGATCATGTTCCGGATTGTTTCCCCAAATAGTAGAAAACGCGCCAATCTCCACATCCGCCACAGCCAGATAGAAGCGAAGCTGCAGCTCATAGTAGATGGGATAGGCATCGTCAGCCCAATCTCCGGCTTTGTGATAGGTGCAGCTTTTGCACTCCAAAATGCCGGGAGCATTGTCCTCCTTACGGGTAAAGCGGCGGTCAAAGTCCGCAAGAGCCCACGGGTGATCTGCGTGCTGATACATATAGGTATCGTCATAGACCGTATTGCCGGTTTTTTGCTGATACCAATAGGCCGCGATAGGTTCCAGAAGATGCCCCATTATCAGCTGCTCCTGATTGGATTTCACAGGCGCCTTCATTCGGCCCTTTTTGATCATCCATAGCTCCAGCGGTGTTGTCCACGGCGATACGCCGAAGATAGCAGCCACATCGCTGCCTCC
>ERZ1505072.443-NODE-443-length-11036-cov-3.471177_pt1 | contig 11036 bp, 10 predicted proteins | sample MGYA00571776_ERZ1505072 | MGnify/ENA primary metagenome ERZ1505072 (study PRJEB39906, sample SAMEA3182062) | gut metagenome | biome: human; feature: gut; material: Stool; isolation source: human stools | place: Canada | collected 2013-01-14 ... | reverse complement strand
GAACAGTTCTCCGTCCTTAATGTCCGCAATTTTAAGTCTGTCAAAATCAAGCTGACCGCCGTTTGTAAATCGGAAAGCCTGCTTTTCGGTAACTGCGGCTTCTCTTAAATAGGATACCGCCCGTTCCTCGCTTAACAAATGACGGCTTATGCTTTCCTCTGTCAATTCTTCAAGCGGTACGCACTCGGAAAGCGAAAAACCGCCCGTAAAGGTTCTGCAAAGCGCCGAAAGGCACGCTCCGCACCCCAAATACTCGCCTATATCTCTTGCAAGAGATCTTATATATGTTCCTTTAGAAACATGAAAATTTACGGTAAATTCATTGTTTTCTAGAGGTTTTATAATTTCAGCGGAAAAAACCTCGACAGAACGCTTTGGAATATCGGTAAGCTCGCCCTTTCTTGCAAGGCTGTAAAGCCTTACTCCGTCTTTTTTAAGTGCGCTGTAAAAAGGGGGTCTTTGCATAATTTCCCCCGTAAAATGCTTTACCGCATCGGACAGCTCGTCCGCCGTTACACAAACGGGCTTTTCTTCAAGCACAGTACCGGTTATATCGTCTGTATCAGTGGTTACTCCGAGCCGTACCGCCGCCGTATACGATTTGTCCGCATCAAGCAAAAGCGAAGACAAAGCGGTAGCTCTCCCCAAAAGCACAGGCAACACGCCCGTAGCCATAGGGTCGAGTGTTCCCGTATGCCCCACTCGTTTTTCCTTTGCGGCTCTTTTTATGCGCGCTACTGCCCCGAACGAGGTTATTCCGTCAGGCTTATTTACGAGTACAAGCCCCTGCATAAGCTTCCTCCATAACCTCTTCTACGGCAGCTAAAACCTTCTCCTTAACTTCGGTCAAGGTTCCGGTAAGCGACGCTCCCGCTGCTCCCTTATGACCGCCGCCGCCTATCTTTTTGCATATCAAGGAGGCGTCAAGCGGCGGATAGGTACGCAAAGAGACCTTAAACTCATAGTCATCCGTCTGCTTTACCGTTACGCCGGCGACAACGCCTTCTACGCTTCTTGAAATAACCGCGATTCCCTCAAGCTCTGTGCCGCTGCAACCCGTTTTTTCCTGCATTTCGGCAGTAACGGGCAAAAGTATGCACCTGCCGTCGAAATGAAATTCGGAGGCGTCAAGCACCATTCTTTCAAGCTCCAAAAGCTTACGGGACTTCGTATCGAACATAAGCCTGTTGATTTCGGGTGCGTCTATGTTGTATTCATATAACTGAGCGGTTATAATGTGTGTTTTTGCCGTAACATTTGAATACTTAAAACAGCCCGTGTCCGTGGCTATACCGGTATAAAGCGCCTTTGCCGTAACATCGTTTATATTTACTTTCATAATGGAAAGCAGTTCATACATACTTTCCGCCGTAGCCGCGGCGTCTGCGTCAAGATACAGGTTTTTCGCAAAACGGACATTTGATATATGGTGGTCGATATTAAGGTCGACTATATCGCCGAAATCGTCCTGAAGACTGCCGAGCAGTTTTTTATCCGCGACATCTACCGCTATTACCGTAGCGTCGTTCCTTTGCACATGGTCGGTCGGTCTTGCAAAATAATTATACTTTTCGGGTATTACATCGGGACAGATAACGCAAGCCACCTTCCCTATTTCCTTAAGTCCGTAATACAGCGCAAAAGCCGAACCCAAGGTGTCGCCGTCAGGCGACGCGTGGGTAAGAATAATATAATTATCGTGCTTTTTTAAAAATCTTGCGGTCTGCCGCAGTGTCAGATCACGGCAGCCGTCATTATTTTTATTTCTCATTTTTTCCTTCCTCGCCGAATGATTCGATTATTCTCGAAATATTGGCGCTTTGTTCAATGGAATCGTCCGCCACAAAGCGCAGCTCAGGCACCTTTCTTAAGGTGAGCCTTGCCCCAAGCTCCCTGCGTAAAAAGCCCGAAGCGCCCTTTAACGCCTTTACCGAACTTACGGTTTGCTCATACCCCTCTATTGCGCTGACATAAACGGTAGCGTAAGAAAGGTCGCCCGAAACACTTACCTTGACTATGCTTAAAAGCCGGCTTACGCGCGGGTCTTTTATTTCTCTTAAAAGCTCCGACAGCGCAATTTTGATATCTGACTCAATACGGTTGATTCTGTATCCTGCCATTAATCTCTGTACTCCTCCATAATAAAGGCTTCAAACTGGTCGCCCTCTTTAATATCGGCGAATTTTTCAAGTCCGATACCGCATTCGTAGCCCTGTGCCACTTCCTTGACATCGTCCTTAAAGCGGCGCAGAGAATCTATCTTATCTTCGCATATAACTATGCCGTCGCGCACAACACGGATCTGACAGGAGCGTGTAACCTTGCCGTTTGTAATATAACATCCCGCAACCGTACCGACATTGGAGATTTTGTAAACGGTGCGGACCTCCGCCGTACCGAGCTGATTTTCACGGTATTTCGGTGCCAGCATACCCTTCATTGCCGATTTGACCTCTTCAATGCAGTCGTAAATGATACGGTACATACGCATATCAACGCCGTCACGCTCCGCCGCGGCCTTTGCAACGCCGTCCGGACGGACATTAAAGCCTACTATAATAGCGCCGGAGGTCTGAGCCAGCATTACATCCGATTCGTTTATAGCGCCCACACCACCGTGGATAACATTTACTCTTACCTCGTCATTTGAGAGCTTTACAAGGCTTTCTCTTACCGCCTCAACACTGCCCTGAACATCGGCTTTAACAATGATGTTAAGCTCTTTAAGGTCGCCCTCGCTTAACTGTTCAAAGAGATTGTCAAGCGTAACCTTTTGTTTTGCGTTAAATGCCTCTTCCTTGGCCTTTTGTTTTCTCTGCTCAACAAGCTCTCTTGCAAGCCTTTCATCGGAAACCGCGTCGAACACATCACCTGCGTTCGGAGTTTCGGCAAGACCTGTTATCTCAACAGGAACCGACGGACCTGCGTCCTTAAGCTCTCTGCCGTTTTCGTTTGTCATAACGCGCACACGACCGACAGATGTGCCCGCAACGATTATATCGCCCGTATGGAGCGTTCCGTTCTGCACAAGAAGCGAAGCTACGGGACCTCTGCCCTTATCAAGACGGGCCTCGATAACAATACCCTTTGCCCTTCTGTCGGGGTTTGCCTTAAGCTCCATCATTTCAGCCACAAGAAGTATATTTTCAAGCAGTTTATCTATGCCCATATGGGTCTTTGCGGAAACGGGAACACAAATAACATCGCCGCCCCATTCCTCGGGTACGATACCCTGCTCGGTGAGCTGTTGGAGAACTCTGTCGGGATTAGCCTCCGGCTTATCCATTTTATTGATTGCGACTATCATCTGAACATTTGCCGCTTTTGCGTGGTTTATCGCCTCAATAGTCTGCGGCATTATACCGTCGTCCGCGGCGACAACAAGCACGGCTATATCGGTAGCCATTGCGCCTCTCTTACGCATTGAGGTGAATGCGGCGTGACCGGGTGTGTCAAGGAAGGTTATATCTTCTCCCTTGCAGTTTACCCTGTAAGCGCCGATATGCTGTGTAATTCCGCCTGCCTCGGTATCCGTAACCGCCGTATTTCTTATAGCGTCAAGCAACGAGGTCTTACCGTGGTCAACATGCCCCATAACAACCACAACAGGACTTCTGGGTTTAAGGTTCTCCGCATTATCCTCGGTATCATCCATTATCTGTTCTTCAATGGTAACGACCACCTGCTTTTCAATCTTAGCGCCCATCTCGGTTACAACTATTTCGGCGGTATCGTAATCTATCACCTGATTAACGGTTGCCATCATTCCGAGCTTAAGAAGCACCTTAATAACCTCTGCGGCGGTTTTCTTGAGTGCGGCGGCAAGCTCGCCTACTGTTATTTCATCGCCCACCGTAACGGTTATCGGAGTCTTCTTTATGCGTTCAAGCTGAAGTCTGCGCATTTTGTCCGCCTCGGTCTCACGCTTTACGCCCTGCGGACGACGGTAATCCTGCGATTTTTGTTTTATCTTCTGTTTGCGTGAGAAATTGTCGCGCATTGTGTTTGCGGGAGCTATTCTTTCGTACTTTTCATTGTATTTGTCAATGTTGACATTTGAAGTACGGGTATCAATATGGCGTATTTCGGCAGGTCCTCTTTTGGGAGCCTCACCGGGCTTTTTATCCTTTTTCTGCGAAACAAAGGGCTTGGGATCCGAAACGCCGTGTTTCTTTTCTTCGGGCTTCTTCTCTTCTGTTTTCTTTGCCTCGGGCTTTTTGGCAGCCGGCTTTTCGGCTCTCTTTTCAGGCTTCTTTTCGGCAGGCTTTTCTTCCGATTTCTCGACAGTCTGAGGTTCCTCTTTTTTCTCCTTTACCGGCTTTTTAACCTCCGGTTCCTCTTTTTTCTCTTTTACCGGTTTTTTAACCTCCGGTTCCTCTTTAACAGGAGCCTTTTCGCCGTTCTGAGCCGCGGCAGCCGCTTTAAGCTGTTCAAGAATAGCCATTTTCTCGGCAAGCTTTTTATTTTTTTCTTCTTCTCTTGCCTTTTTTGCCGCCGCGCGGGATTCCGCGCCGGTTGCAAAGTATTCGTCAAGGCTCTTAACCTCGTTTTTATTAAGCAAAGCGCTGAAAACCACGCTTATTTCCGTTTCGTTAAGCACCGCTCCGCTTTTTTTGGCGACACCCGTCTTTTCCGCCACAATATCCGTTATATCCTTTGAACTGACATTAAAATCCTTTGCAAGATCACTGATCTTATATTTATTTGTCATTAGCATTTCCTCCTTCAACTACGCCTTTAAAACGGCGTCGGCAAAACCGCTGTCATTAACCGACAGTATTCCGCATCTGCGGCCGACTGCGGCAGACACCGCAGCTATATCCAACTCTTCAAGAACAAGCGTCCTTACATTTTCCTTGCCTGCAAAAAATTCCGCTTCCTTACGGCTTTTATCCGAAACATCACTGCCGATTACTATAAGCCGAGCCTTTTTTTCCCTTACGGACTTTAAAGCGGCGTCCGCTCCGTAGCTGAGCCTTCCCGCCTTGGAAGCAAAACCTAACAGCGCAGTGATTTTTTTACTGTCCACCGTTAAGCTCACCTTCTATTTCGGAAAATACGCCGTCGGGCACCTCACAGCCGAACGCTCTTGACAGAGCGCCCGATTTCTGTGCCTTTTTAAGACATTCCGGCGATTTGCATATATATGCTCCTCTGCCGTTAAGCCTGCCTGTCATGTCAAGCTTAATCTCACCCTCCGGTGTTTTTACAACTCGTATAAGCTCGCTTTTTTGCTTCATTTCACGGCAGCCCGTACACATACGCATAGGTATCTTTTTTGCTGACATAATCCCGCTCCTTAAAGATTACTCGCCGAAAAATCCACTTTCGGGGTGAATGTCTATCTTCCAACCCGTAAGCTTTGCCGCAAGTCTTACATTCTGTCCCTTATTGCCTATCGCAAGCGACAGCTGCGCTTCAGGTACGCTTGCCTTGCAGACTTTCGGCTCCTCGCTCTCTATTTCTACAGACACTACCTTTGCCGGAGAAAGCGCTTCGGATACGAACTCCTTGGGGTCGTCGCTGTATCTTACTATATCTATCTTTTCGCCCGCAAGCTCCTCGACTATCTTATTTACGCGAGCGCCTCTCGGTCCTATACAAGCGCCTACGGCGTCAATTTCGGGATTTGCGGACCATACGGCTATCTTTGTGCGTGAGCCTGCCTGACGGGAAACCGCCTTTATCTCAATAGTACCGTCGAATATTTCGGGAACCTCTGTTTCAAACAGGCGCTTAACAAGACCCGGATGTGTGCGTGAAAGCATTATTCTGGCTCCGCGCTCGGTTTCCTTTACATCGACAACATATACCTTAATATGCTCGCCCTCTGTAAGGACCTCATCAGGCACCTGCTCAAGCTTCGGGAGAGTTGCCTCATTATGTCCGATTGTAAGTATTGCGTTGCCTGTCTTGGGGTCGATACGCTGAACGACCGCGGTTACAAGCTCACGGTTATGGCTTTGGAACTCTGCCAATACCTGACCTCTCTCTGCTTCCCTTACGCCCTGGCGGAAGTTGTTTTTGGAATTCTGAGCTACCACACGGCCGAACTTCTTGGGGTCAAGCTTTATATCCACAAATCCGTTTTCCACTGCACTCGAATCAATTTTAGCCGCATCTTCCTTTGAAATCTCGGTATACGGGTCCGTCACCTCGTCAACAACGGTTTTACGGGCGGTAACGCTGAAAATTTCCTTTTCCGTATCGATAACGCACGAGACAATATCGTTTCCGCCGTAATCCTTACGGGCAGCCACAACAATGGCATCCGCAATTTTTTCCGCTATAAATTCCTTCGGGATACCTCTTTCCTCTTCCATAAGCTTAAGGGCGTCGAAAAACTCCCTTGTACTGTCTGTTTTTGCTTTTGACGATTTTCTAACTGCCATTTTTCTTAATTCCTCCGAACATTACTGTATATTTGCTTTAGATATTTCTTTAAAATCAAACGCATATTCCGTGCCGTCGGCATCTATTACAATGCCGCCGTCCGCCGAAATTAACCTGCCCGTAAACTCACGCACCCCGTCTTTCGGCTTATAAAGCTTCAAATGCACGGTGCTGCCCACCGATTTTTCAAAATGCGACGGACGGGTAAGCTCCCTTTCTATTCCGGGAGAGCATACCTCAAGATAATACGAAACATCAATCGGGTCTGCCGCGTCTATAATAGGGTCTATCGCGTGCGACACATTGGTGCAGTCGTCGATACTTATACCCTCCGGCTTATCTATAAATACACGCAGATACCATGACGCTCCTTCCTTTAAAAAGCGGACATCCCAAAGACTTACGCCTTGTTCCTCTACCGCGTCCTTTATAAGACCGTAGACCTTTTCGGCTGAATTTGCCACTTAACCATCTCCAATACAGATGCGCAAAACAAAAGTGAGCGGGTCGCCCCACTCACCTTTCTGCTTACTTAATGCAAACATTATAACACAAGCGTTATAAAAAATCAAGTACCTATTTTAAAATCAACCCACAGACGAGCCGGAGGAAGCCGAGGAGTCAGAACCTCCGTATGAATTAATGTATATCTTCACAGGTGCCTCCGCACTTATTTGCGTTCCGTATTTAGGCTCCTGCTCAATAACCGTTCCGGGATCCTTGTCCTCGTCATACTTTTCGAGTACCTCTATATTGTCATACAAAAAGCCCTGCTTTAACAGTTCTATCTTAGCGCTGTTTTCATCAAGACCCTTAACATTCGCAATCTTGATTTCCTTAGGCCCGAGGCTTATTGTAATCTCTATTTTAGTATCTCTTACAACATTGGTGCCCTCTGCTAAGGATTGAGCGCATATCTGTCCTCTGGCAAACTTATCGCTGTATTCCTTGCCCTTGATTACGAACTGGAATTTTTCATATTCGGTATTTTCGGTATTGTCAACAAGCTCGGCATAGTATTTACCCGTAAGCTGAGGAACAGGGAAAAGCACATCCGAAACCTCCGCTCCGCTGTCGATAGCGCCGATGGAATCTACCGACGGCGCTTCCTCCGAAGCGCTTACGCTCTGCTCCGAAGAATTTTTCTTTCCGAATATATCCTTTTTAAACACCGTTAATATAAGCGCTGCCGCAACAAGAAATACCGCCGCGGTACACGCCGATGAAATCACAACATACTTAGCGGTGCCGCCTTTCTTTTTGGGTCTTACGGCGTTTTGCTTGCTTCCGTTTTCCTTAACGCGTTTTTCGGGTCTTTTATCAGCCGCCGTTTCGGCGTACACAAGCTCGTTCTTAAATTCCTCGATATTTCGCGTGCGGTTTTCGGGCATCACCTGCAAACCGTTGGCAAGTGCAGACAGCACATGACGGGGAAGCTCCTCGGCAAATTTTGCCGGAATGGACATCGAATCGTTTTTAAGCCTGAGCGTTGCTTCGGGCGGAACAGTGCCTATAAGCACATTAAAAAGAACGGCGCAAAGCCCGTAAACATCGGTATAAGAATCAATATGAAGTTTTGATGAATCATATTGTTCTATTGCGGCAAAGCCTGAAAAGACCTCCGATTCAAGCTCGCTGTCGGCACAGCGGAATTTTCTTATTCCGTATCCCGAAATGCGCAGTTTACCGTCACGCCCTACAAGCACGGTTTCGTTTGAAATTCCGCCGTGAACAATGCCGGCGTCATTCATACCTTTTACCGTATCTATAAGAGGAAGAAAAAGCGGTCTTGCCTGTTCCCATTTAAGAGCGCCGCCGTTTTTGTTTAAAAATTCTCGCACCGTAATATACGATATGTTCTGCATAACGGCGTAGACCGTTCCGTTTTCCTCAAACGCGTCGGTCACAGGCATAAGGGAGGGAAGCTCGGAATTGACGATAAAACGGTTAATATCGATAAATTCCATAAGTCCCTCGTTAAAAGTGTACTCGCCGCCCTTAAGCATTGAAACGGCGCCGCCGCTCTTGCGCTCGCAAAAGCCCACGGGAAGGTACTCCTTAATTTTTACCGAGGTATTTTTTGAATTGTCCCAACCGATATATACGGTTTCCGTGCCGTTGTGCGACTTTATAAGTCCCACGGAATAGCGGTTGTTAAGCAAAAAGCCTACCGGAAGATAATCCTGCGGATTTTGCGAAGCCGATTCACAGCCGCAAACGGGGCAAATTTTCTCGCCGCCGTTGTCGCTCATACAGCCGGGGCATAATCTGTCGGTATTGAACATAAACTTCCTCCGAAGAAAAATTTGGAACCGAGACGGCATTGATTAAAATATACCGCCGCCAGTATAGAATAATTATACCATATATGTCAAGCGTCGGTGCCGACAAGCTCGAATCTGTTATTATTTTCACTGCCGGACTGCTTTTTGCCGGAATCCTTTATAGGTATCATATTCTTGAAAACGCAGGTGTGGCGTTCGGTTATTACCCTATCCTCATGCAGGGAGCCGAAGTACCAATGCTTAAAATCGCACGAACGCCCGATCTCCTCAAGATAACCGTTAAGCTTATTTACACGGTCGGTGTCCCCTCTGCGCATAAGTATCGCGCTTTTAACGAGAGACGGCGGTTCGTGGGTTATTATATAATCGACCTTAAGACCCGCTTCGTCAAGCCGTTTTGCTCCCTCTGCCATTTCGGCAGGTGTCGGTTCCTCCTCTCGCCACCAGTTCCCCTGCTCAAGGCGCATATCCTTATCCGTGCTTTCTCCTCCGCCGAAGGTGAAAAAGCTGTTCCCGTCTATTTCAAATATCTGACCGCGCATAAGATGAATAAGATTACCCTTTATTCTGTGAACCATTCCACCGTGCCAATATGTAACCCTCGCTTTACAGATGGTATCGAGATTATCGTGCGTTCCGTCCACAAAAGCGGTAACAAACCGCCTCGTTGCAAGAAAATCTATAACCTGACGCTCGGTTTTTCCGCCCGAAAAAATATAACCGAAATCGCCGCATACAATAAGTATGTCGCCGCTTTTCAGTTTTCTGAAATTTTTATCGTAAAGTCGTTCGAGACAGCCGTGCATATCTCCTGTTATGTATACCGTAAAATTCACCTGCCGAAATTCAATTTAAGTCTTTAAATAAAAATAGAGTTGTGATATAATACGATTATACAATATATTCAGGGAGATTTCCATGCTAAAAAAGATTTTTTCCGTAATTTTCATAATTTTTTTGACAGTTTCAGTAATTATCGTTCCTCTTAACGCCTCGGCGTACGAGGTTTCGGGTTTCGATATAACCGCTAAGGCAGGTATGCTTGTATCGCTTGATACGGGTGAGGTGCTGTACAGCAACAACATAGATAAAAAGATGTATCCCGCGTCACTCACCAAAATAATGACGGTAACGCTGATGCTTGAAAGCGAAAATTATAATCCCGACGGTAAGGTTGCCATGACAAAAGAGGTTCAAAAGCTCGTTTCGGGAACCGGAAGCTCGGTTTCAACTCTTAAGGTCGATGAAGAGATAACCCAGCTTGATTTGGTCTACACCGTGCTTATGTCCTCGTTCGGTGACTGTGCCTACCTTGCCGCAATTTATTACGGCGGTTCAGTAGAAGCGTTTGTCGATATGATGAACAATAAAGCCGCCGAACTCGGACTTTCCGGCACACATTACGCAAACCCCGTAGGCTTACACGACGAGAACAACTACACAACCGTCCGAGATGTATACACCCTTACAAAATACGCGCTTAAAAACGAAACCTTTAAAAAGGTATGCGAATCGCCGAGATATACGATAGAGGCAACCAATATGTCGCCTGCGCGCACAATATCAACCACCAATCTTATGCAGGACACAACGACAAATTATTATTATCAGTACGCGCACGGCGTTAAAACCGGTTTTACGGATGAAGCGGGGCGCTGCCTTGTAAGCACCGCCTCATACGGCAATTATAACTATATGTGCATACTTATGAATTGCCCCAATAATCTCGGCCGCCGCGTCGAATTTATAGAAAGCGCAAACCTGTACCGCTGGGCATTTAACAATTTCTCATTCAAAGAGGTTGCCGGTTCTACCGACCCGGTATGTGAAATGCCGGTGGAACTTTCGTTTGATACTGATTTTGTGGCGCTCTACTTTGAAAAATCCTTTAAAACCGTTTTACCAAACGGAGCGGACGATTCAACAATAGTTGTAAAGCCCAAGCTTTCAAAGGAAAAAACCGAGGCGCCCGTTAAAAAGGGTGAAATTCTCGGTACAGCGGACATAATATATGCGGAGCAGGTCATCGGAACGGTTAATCTTGTGGCGGGGAATTCGGTAAAAGCAAGCCGACTGCTTATAGCTCTTAAATATGTCAAGCGGTTCTTCTCGGCGTATATGAAGATAGTTTATATTGTAATAGCTGCGGCTGTTCTGATATTTATAATTATGGTTGTGAGACTTAATATTTCACGGCTTAAGAAAAGGCGTGTTAAATATATACCGTACGGTAAAAAGAAAGGTGACAGAAATGAGCATTAAAAGAACGGCGGCGATACTTTTGTCGGCAGTGCTTTGTCTTTCATTTGCCTCCTGCGGCAAAAAGGAAGCCGAAACCACGGATGATACCTCCTCGGG
>ERZ1505072.409-NODE-409-length-11456-cov-3.327866_pt1 | contig 11456 bp, 9 predicted proteins | sample MGYA00571776_ERZ1505072 | MGnify/ENA primary metagenome ERZ1505072 (study PRJEB39906, sample SAMEA3182062) | gut metagenome | biome: human; feature: gut; material: Stool; isolation source: human stools | place: Canada | collected 2013-01-14 ... | reverse complement strand
GTCTTGACCAGGTGCAGGGTGCCGAGCGCCTCCATCTCAAGCCGAAGATAGGCGCTGACAGGGTCTGACACATTTTCGCCGTAGGTGACAACGTCCTGAATGCCGGCGCCTTTGTTGCCGTCCGTCCAGACGACCACACCGCTTCGCACGCCGTTGGTCTTGCTGGCGCTTACGCGGATATCGCCTGCAATCGGCGTATCAGAGGTGATTGTCAGGCGGTTCCCGCTTCGGGAGAAGCTAATTCCGGGTTCCGAGGAGCTGAACGAGAAGTTCGACAGCACTCCATTGGTATCCGTCAGTGTCACGGTATATCGCGTGCCGTCGTATTTGAGTTCATAGCTGCGTGCGCTGCCAATGCTTCGTGCGCAGAAGCTGGGGATCTCTGCGTGACTCTGCACGCTGGCGGACATGGAATTATAATAGGAGCGGATCTGGCTGCGAAGCGGATGCTCGTCCCGGATATAACTCCAAACCGCGCTCTTCCCATAGCCGGAGGGATCCACCTTGTTGAAGCTTGCGTCACGCTCGCCGACAACCGTCTCCCAGACCAGCAGCTGCGTAGCGATTGCATGGCTGAGCGCAGCTGCATCCGAGGCGTTCTGAGAACGCCAGGATGTGGATACATTGCCCTGATAGCCATACTGCATGATCCGGCCAAGCAGGACCTTGATGGTATCCGGGGAAATGGTCGGATTGAGGTGGCTGGGGTAGTTTTCCCAAAATGTCTCATCCTTGTGGGAGAGAGTATCGCCGACATTTTGCCCGATGCCGGGCTCGATGCAATACGAGACTTGACCGTTATAGGTGCCGATGCTATGCACCGTTGTGTATTTGTTGTTGAGAAACCGCCAACCGCCCATCAGAGACGTGGCAGAGTGGCCCCACGCCGTCGCAGAGTAGTTGCTGTCACCGTCGCGTGGGAAATCCACCATGTAAGCGTCTACCGTCGTTGCGGCAAACACAGGTGTGCTGATAGACAAAAGCGTCATCATGCACATGAGCAGGGACAAGAATGCCGAAAAGGCTTTCTTGAGCGTTTTACGTTTCATCGGTCCTTTACCTCCTGTTTTTTTGCAGCAAAGAAGCGCACCGTTTCCGATGCGCTTCTCGTTGCGTGATGTGGTTTGGCTCAGGTGCAGCCGATATACAGATCGTATCACGCTTCTGTTCTCAGCTGCGCCCAAACGCAGAAATATATGATGCCGTCTGCTGCGTACAGTTCCAGCCGCGATTTGATATCCCGCACCGGATGGATGGATATATCTCCGGCGATAATGGGGATATCCCGGCGTCCTGTTGCGGTAGAGTCATAGGTGAAGCCAACTCCAACGCCGCAGTTTCGCGCAAATGCAGTTCGTTCATGGCCGGCTCTTTGAGTATGGCTGGTTCTGATTCCGGAGGGCCTGACGGCTGTAAGGTGTACTCCGGAGTGCCGCAGTATGGCTCCCGGCTCTCACCTGAGACTTTCCCCGGGCACTGCCGGGAGGCGGTGGGGTTGCCGGTACGCGGATACGCACTGAGCATTACGGCAATATACTCATCCTGCCAGATTGAAATAGCCACGATCCGCTTCGTCAACGCAGCGGCTGAGTATCTCGAAAAACCGTTCCGGCGTGAGCTCCGTATCCAGCCAGTGGGTAGCGCGATAGGAATAACAGCCGACGTCCTCGTTGATGGCGTGGCTGCCCAGCACGCTGTGCAGGTTCAGTTCGTTGGCAAGCTGCTGTTTTCGTGCGCCATCCGGGTTTCGGATCGCCTTAGCCAGGCAGACGACCAGCAGCGGGTGCAGCGGCGAGAACGAGATCTGCATATAGTAGCCGCGGTGATCCAGCGTCAGCGAAGTTTCGTCCTCTGCCTCCACCTTCATGTGGGACAGGATCATCCTGCGGGCTTTTTGCGCAAGATCCGTTCTTCTGACCTGCTCTGCGCGGGTCAGATCGTAATCAAGCATAGTTGTTCAACCTCCTTGTCATTTTCTGTTCGCTCCAGTCATCTCGGGGTAGCGATGTGTGTGATCGCTCCCCAGATTCGATTGGATTCGTTGTTGATGCCCAGAATCCGTACCGTTACGCGAGAGCCTCTGGGCGGGCGCCCGCGCTTAGGATAGCTGCACAGACAGTCGATGCCGCCGTCCAGTGAGACGAACACGCCGTTCATGTCCACCATACTGACAGTACCTACATAGCGGTTGCCCACAGAATAACGCCGCAGCGCCTTTTCATAGGGATTCTCTCCGGCCTGCTTGATGGAGGCGCTGACCCGGATACGGGTTCGGTCACTGCGGTCGATGCTCAGGATTTTAACCAGAATGCGCTGCCCGGGCTGAAAGCTGTCCTGCGCATCCAGCATACGCTGGTAGCTCAGCTCACGAAGCGGGATGTAGAGCTCCAGGCCGAACAGATCCACGAAGATGCCGGCACGAATGACGGATACGACGCGAGCTTCCGCACAGATACCTTCGTAGAGCAGATTGTTTCCATCCCGGTCTGTACCGAAATAGTACGCACGGCGCTTAGCGGACATAGCCTCAAGACGGCTGCCGACTGCAACGCCCGCCTTGGCGTCGATGCCCTTGATGATGTAATCCACTTCCGCCCCCAGGCGCTTGGTGACCATATAGTGCAGCACATCCTCCGGAAGCCTGCCGCGGAAATCCTCCGGCGGCTCCACCGCCTCCTCCGCGGGAATAATAACCTTGATATCGCCATGATAAATGACTGCAAGAGAACGCGAGGGATGGTCAGCGGGGCGTTCGATGCCCTGAATGGTCCCGGTCAGGATCCGTTTGGTCTTTAATGATTCTACCAGGTCCAGCAAATCGTTGCGGGCTTTGTCCGCTTCCGTTTCCACACTGGGGCGCTCGTCGATGGATACCACCGGCGACGCCGGTCTGGCAGCGGCGCGCCTGCGCGGCTTCTTCTCCGGAGCTGCGACGCCGTCGGATGCATCCCCGGGCGGTTCTGCCGCTGCTGTGTCAGACTCACTTTTCTTGGCTCTTGGTTTTCTGGTTCGGCGGGCCGGCGGGCTCTCTTCAGGTTCTTTCTCCTCCAAGTCGGAATCGGTCTGGGATACCGGTGCTTCCGGGGTGTTGCGCGCGGCGTCTTCGATCGGCATCCCTTCGGGATTCGCAGATTCGGAATCAGTCTGGCAAATGTCGATGAGATCAGCGTCTCCGGGCGCCCCTTCAGCGCTGAGCACTCTATCCGGCTCAGGTTCAGTTTCAGTCTGATGTAATGCGTGTTCATTGATGTTTTCGTCCGTCGCGGCCGCAAGAATTTCTTCTTCCGGGATCACCGCCGTTTTTTTCGTTGCCATTGTTTGATCCTCCGTTTCTTTTGTTTGAATATAAAAAGAGCGTCCCATTTCTGAGACGCCCATCTGCCGGTAATGTTTTTTATTTGTCCAGGATATACGCCGTAAGCAGCCTTCCCGTTATTTCCTCCTGCGACGTTCCTCGTATTCCAAGTGCCTTGAGGTCAATCGATTCTTCGCGCATTGCGGAAAGGAAGCCTTTCATATCATTGCGGATCGCTTGCGGCAAGTCAAGCGTATCATTTTCTCTCAACAGCATGCTGAGCCGGATCACGTCATTTTTGTGCTTCCGGATGTTTTTGCTGTCAACCTTTGCGCCGGCTTCCTTTCGCTGGCGAAGATCCAGCCACGCCTTGGCCTTGAATGGGATGAGGTGCATTGCGTCAAGAATCGGTATCCCATCTATTATGGTTTTCCCCTTGCGCAGGAATTGGTAATACGCATCATCCAGCAAAATCGCCGACAGGCTGGATATTTCATGGTCCAGTGGCAATGGCGTAAGTATCGCATCATCCGAAAGAACGATTGCATCAGCGCGACGGGAAAACAGCTCTATCATGTAGGGATAATCCCGGCTCTTCGGATTCGTAAATCGGTAAAACTGCGGTTCGCCGGTACTTTTATTTCTATGCTCGTACCCTGCGTCTCTGATATATGACCAAAATCGTTCTCCGAACTGCGGCGTCAGGCTCTCTACGATCAGCACCATATCAATATCTCGCGTTGCCCGAAAATCCATACCTTCCTCGCTCATGAGCAGGTCGCATGCTGTTCCGCCGATAATTGCATACTGCTCGCTGTACTCGGAAAACCACCGCTTGAAGCTCTCAAATCCGGTTACCATCTTTGTCACCACACCTTTTCCAGTATTTCTTCAATACATTGCTCTACCCGCTCGTCCATATCGTCTGCTAAGCTTGCCGCCAGCGACAGTACATCAACTCCGCCTGTCTGACTGATACGGCGCGGATCATAGCGCCAGAGCTGCAGGGCGCATTGCTTTTCAGAATCGATCAATTTCTGTGCCGATCCCTTAATTTTGCCGCCAACCATACCCCATGTTTCGACCGCCGGCGGATTGAGCATGCTCATTTCCGAAAGCGCACTCAGCCCTGCGGGAAACATATCCCGGGTCAAAGCGCTCTTTTCGATGAATACGGTTGTCCGGACAGGCTGGATGAGGTAGGGGACGGCTTTTTGATATAGTCCCTTCGTGTCGAGTTCGGTGCAGAGCATTTTCTGCGCTCCGACGGAGCAGGACTTGTTAAGAAGTCCAAGCGCTACCAATTGATTTGCCGCTCTCGTGATCGTCATTGCGGAAAAGGCAAACCGCTCCGCAAAAGGCGTCATGGGCATAGGCTCGTTCCCATTCAGGATATAGGCAAACAGCAGCATCTGCGCAGACGGCTGCAGCTTCTCTGCGCCCGTCATGAGTCCCTCGCTATCGCAGCGCTCTGTAAGCAGAGCCCCAAGAAAGGGAAGATACACCTGCTTTTCCGGCACGACGAACGCCAGCTTCGCATCAATGAAGGAGTTGCGGCGCTGCCGGGATATGGCCGTTAACTCAAAAACGACCTGTCGCCCGCTTGCTGCATGCAGCCTCGCAACATGCTTTTTAAGGGTATTGATCGTATCGAGTTCCCCCACAGGATGAACAATAAGGCACGCTACTCCGCCAACGTCCGCTTGTTCAAATGTATATTTATCGTTCAAAAAAAGCGGCAAGGCTGCCTGCTGCTTCCACTCTGTCCGTATTACCGGGACGCCCAGTGTTTTTGTGATATAGTCCATCTGCTCACCACCAATTTAACTTTCTTTCGGCATTATAACATCACTAAAGTTAAATGTCAACTTTTTAGTTAAATCATTGAGTTCAAAACTCGCTCGGCGGCTTTGCGGAGCTGTACAGAGTTCTGCGTTTTGAGGGTATGGACGATGTGTGCGGCCGCTCCTCAGACACTGCGCGTGGCAAAGTCGTCTCGGCCTGGAGAAAAGGCGCTGCCGCGTGCGGGGGTGTGTAGTCAAGAATGCTGACGGGAGTCAATTCCTTGGCCAGCGGGTGGTCAGCATAATCAAACTTTTTCAGTTTCAGGACATTGTGTCCTCGGATGACCACCAGCAGTTCCTCGTTTGGGATGCGCAGCACCTCGTCCGGAGTCAGCAGCCGTCTGCGCCCCTGGCCCTCCGTCTGACGGTATTGGGGGATGACCTGCGCTACGGCAATGGTCTTGCGCACGGTCATGGTGGAGTTGATCTCCACCGACATATCACCGCTCCGCGCGGAGAAGTATTCGGCGCTGACCTCATCGGTACAGCCCAGCATAAGCTGCACGTCCAGGTTGCCGACGATCTCTGCCCAGAGATTGTTGGGATACCGGTTCTGGAGCTGACCGAGGCTCTGCACGGCCAGCATCACATAGATCGCACGGCTGCGGATAACGCTGAGCGTACGGGCAAAATCCGAACCGTCCGCTGCGCCGCCGAGCTTGCCCACATTGTTGAACTCATCGAAGATGAGGTTGACCGGAACTTTGCAGCGCAGCTCCGGCGTGCTGTCGGCATAGCGCACCAACTTGATGAATAGAAACGAAAAGAACAGCGAGGACAGAAACGCCATCGTTGCGTCCTGATCGCTGAGTATGACGAAGTAGGCGCATTTGCGCTTGCCCGGCGCCGTGAGATCAATATCGCTGCGGCTGATGATGTCCCGCACAGCCTCGTTCTGTAAGACCTGTAACCGGGTGCCGAGTCCAAGGACGATGCCGGAACGCACCGTATCGCTGGCCTGCGAGAAAAGATTGAACGGCGCACGGGCGGGGTGATCCAGCGGCAGCTTTTCAAAAAGTGCCGTCAGCTGCCGTTCGCTGTTTTGGGTCAGGAGCTGGTAGGCGGCCGCCAGGTTCTTCGTCTCCGGGCTGCGGCTCCTGTCCAGATCGATATAGAGCACCAGCGCTTTGAGCAAATTGGCCTCGCCGTTGTCCCAGAAATGGTCGCCCTTGCCCTCACTGGTGTTGGAGATGATGACATTGGTCAACACCTGCGCCAGCAGGGTATCGCCGTTCAGGTCTGACATGCAGTTCCATGAGTCGCCATGCCGGGGGTCTACCAGGTTGAATACTTTTACCTCATACCCGTTCTTGCGGAACAACTCGGCGGTGTCGTTATAGAGCTCCGCCTTCGGATCCGTAATGACTGCCGACTCTCCGCGCTTGAGTATGGTGAACAGCGCCGGACGGATCACGCCACGGGATTTCCGGGTACCTGATGCACCGAATACGGCGATGTGGCGGTTCAGTCTGGTGTCTTTAGGTAAGCAGACGACGCTGCCGTTTTTTTCGCCCAAAATGATGCCATCGGCCTGCGACGGAGGCTTGATCTCCAGAATTTCTTTCAGTTCCTTGTCCTTCATCCATGATGCGGTGCCGTAGGTTCCGTACTTGCTGCGGGTAAATCCGCGTTCATCGTAGTCCTTGGAGCTGAATTTATCGTGGAAACGCACATAGGCCGTGATACCGACCCCGGTCAGCAGCAGTATACCGATGCTTTTTAGCCCCGGGATACTGAAGGCGCTGCCCAGACACACGATTGGATTCCAGTCTACGGCGCCGATGGTCGTTTGCCCCGTAAGACCGCCGGAATTCATCCAAAGCTCGTAGTTTATCAGCAATTGGCCAAGCACTCCGCCCAGGTAAAGCAGGGTGATGAGTCCCGGTATGGAGACGGCGATGATGGCTGCTGCTCGCTTTTTATTCAGAATGCATTCCTCCTTTATAGTCCCAGTTCTGCTTCTACTGTGGCAGCGTCGATGGTTTTGAGTGTGATATACGGACCAAGGTACTCTCTTAGAAAGGGCGCTTGATCGTCGAAGCAGAGTACCTCGAAGCTCCCTGCGCCGGTCTGCATTGCCTCACGAAAACGGATCAGGCGTGCGATGTCGCCGTCAAGATGTGAGAAAACACAGGTACCGCCGATACTGGCGTCGTATTCCATGAATCCCCGGTTATATGACCGGACGTCTGGGTCGAACAGCAGCTCAAGCAGCTTTTCTTTCCAGTCTGGGACGGTGAGCAATCTGAACTGCCGGATGCCGCCGGCATTCATGGGCACAAAATAGATGTGCCGATAGATGCCGTCAAACCGAAGTTCCAGTCGCCGGTTTTTATCCGACTCCAGCAGTGTGGTCAGCGCCGTATCATAGGACTCGCCCAGCAGGATTGCGGAGTCGATGCTCTGAACCCCGGCATTCATGCGGGCAAGCTCTGTCAGGCTGTGGAGCGCCTTGAACTCTCCCATGCCGTTCCATTTCATCGCGGCGTTCCGCGTGTTGTAAACGGCGTAACAGCCGCCCGGATAGAAGATTGCGCCGACGATGCGTGTAAACATGGTTTTGTTCTGTTCCGCAGGAGAGATCTTCTTGAAGTCCCGCGCCAGATAAAAGGCAGGCGTGTCCGATGTTATCCGAAGGATAGCCCGGTTTTGCAAGGCGGGGAGTAGATAGGCCCTTGTCTCGATACCGGTGGTCAGATGCATCCCAATCGTCTCGGCAACCCGAAGGTTACGGTCCCGATGCGCCATACCGCCGGGGAATCTATGATTGTAAAACGCGGTCATATAATAGCCGTATGCGTCCGGATGTATCCATTCCAGTATGGGGAGAGCGCCCTTACAGAAACGAATCGCTTTGGCATTCCCAGTACCGGTCAGCTGCAGCAGCTTTACCCTCATCCGCTCGCCGGTATCCGGATTACGAAGCTCCTGTGTTGTGGAAAGTTTACCCACCAGCGCTCTGAGAGTACGCTCGTTTCCCAGCACGCCAAGCGAACGGACAGGGTATTCGCCGGCGAGCCCAAGCACTGTGATAAGCCGATGCACATGACTTCCCGTCCGAACGGTAATCATTGTTTCAAGCCCCGGAATGCAGGAGCTTTCCGACAACATGACTGCTCTCTTTGTCGGAAACCGTCCGCGCAAAATGCCTGAAAAATATCGGTTTCATCGGTGTTTTCAGGCTGTTAAAAGATATGTCATTTGGGAGGAAGGTTTTCGCCCTGTTTTTACACATGTTTTTGACGCCGCTCCGGCACATTTTCATGGAGCATCACCCCCTCGTCCGGGATCAGGGGCTCCAGCACCAGCCACTGGGGAAAATCCCGTGCCGGGACCACATACACCTCCGTACGCTCCTGCGTGGAGGCCGCGCTGCAGTAGAAATGATCGCAGCACGGCGGCGCGTCATCCGTAAGCACATACATGGCGACGGTATCGGAGACCATATTGATCTCAATATTGTCATGATCCCGGTACCGACGCTCCGGCCTGCCTTTTTCATATACATGGCGGAATATCATAATGCTTTCGGGGTATCGAACCGGCGCTTTGCCCTGAAAGAAGCTCCTGAGCGCCGGGTACAGGATGCCCCGAATATAGGAGGCGGAGCCCCTCTCCTTTTTGGGAAGCAGCAGAGGCAGCCGGATGCAGAACCAGCCTTCGATGGTAAAGCCCGCTTCTATTGGAACCGACTCTGCTGCAACCGCATCCACATCCTGCAGTGCCCGTGGATTTCCCGTGTAGGCGGGAAGCGCTCTGGTCAGCAGCGTCAATTTTTCACTTTCCTCAGCCAGCTTCAGCGCCATGGCATACGCCAGCTCCATGCTTTTCCCTCCGGTCAGACAGCGGAGATTTTTTATGGTCATGCCGAGCCGTCGATCCTGCGTCTCTATTTTATCCAGCAGATGAATGAACGAGCTTATCGAGTCCATCGGTTGCAACCTCCTCTGTGTAAAATGTAATGTCCGGTTCTTCCTGCCCGGCAAAATTGACGGTTGCAAACAGGCAGGGCGCCTTGGGGAGCATCATCTGGGATGCCATGGCGATATTGGGCAGGACAAAGATATATTTCATCTCGTCATCCTGCGGCTGCAGCAGCTTGCTAAGGTGCTGCTCGCCGTCATACAGCACAACGATCTCATAGCCGGTGTTTTCCTTCAGAAAAAAGATTTGGGACGGGTAGACCGCAGGATAATGCGCCATGGGATCCACATAGTCGATAAACCGCAGCAGCACCCATACGGCAAGGATCGTCCGCTGATCCGGCTTGCATAGTCCATCCAAAGCCAGATAGTAGCCACCGGCCACATCCGAGATTTGATGCTCCCTTTTCAGATTGCGAAGAATCTTCTCCGCCGTCTCCGGGGTTTTGTCCCGCAGCAGTCGGATCACCTGTGTTTTGGTCAGTGCGCCGTACTGCGACAACCATTTGATCACATGGCGCTCATCATCAAGCAGCATGTTGTTCACCTCCTTCTGCGTGTGCGTATTCTTTGCGAAATGCGTATTCTACGCTGAATGCGTTTTCTCCCTCTGCCGTTCTTTGAGGATTGCCTCCAGCTCGGCGCGATCCGTGGTGATCATTTCCTTTTCCAGCTTGGAGGCCTTCACCACCACGGGCACTTTGTTGTTGTTGGAGCTGATGAGCGCCTCGCCGCGCTCGAAGCGGGTGATGGCGCGGATCTCCGTGCGGGTGAGCTTCAGCGTTTCCTGTACATAGCGGGCCTCGTCCGGCTCCAGGTTCAGAATGATCTTGTTCTTGGAGTTGTTGATGATCGCCCTGCCGTACTTGCCGTCCTCCAGACCGAAGAAATCCGACAGATCCTGCGTTGCGGAAATGGCCGCTCCGCCGAAGCCGCGGATAACCTTGAATATCTCAAGGCAAAACTCTGCGGCCATGCGGTTGGAGCTGGCGCCGATCAGCTGCCAGATCTCGTCGATAAAGATGGCTTTGCGTTTGGTGCGGTCAGACTTTATCTGATCCCACACATAATCCAGTGCGATGAACATGCCCACCGGAAGCAGTTTGCCCTTCAGCTCCGACAGGTCAAGGACGATGTATTTATTAGAGAGGTCTACATTGGTCTGTCTGTTGAAGCTTTGGGCGCTGCCGGTAACAAAACGGCTGATGATGGCCGCCAGCCGCTGGGTCATGGGATTCTCCTGCAGGTGCTTATGCAGGTCGCCCAGGATAGGCATCTGCTTCATTTTGGGCGGAGCGGAGGCCATATCCGTATAGATGGAGTCGTTATCATGGGTGATGCCGAAGTCCGCATAGGTTCGGATCAACGCTTCATCCAGCATCTGTTCCTCTTCATTGCTCATATCGGGGATCAGCAGGCCGAAGAAGGTCATGAGCTGCTGAATTTTTCGAGCCAGCATGGAGCCCATCTCCACATAATCAATCTCGTCAATCAGCTCCATCTCCGGCGACATGGTATGCCGTATCTCCATTACGTTGATGCAGTGGGGGGAACCCGGTGCGATCTTGATAAACTCGCCGCCGATCTTATTGCAGGCTCTACGGAATTCGTGTCCCTTGATGGGCGCCAGAATGTAGCACTGAATGCCGCGCATCCGCATCCGAAGCGCCAGCAGCTGCATGGTGAAGGTCTTGCCTGCGCCCGATGTGCCCAGCAGGTTCAGGTTGGCATTTTTATTGATCTTTGTGTTGAACAGATCCACGATGCACAGGGAGTTGTTGTATCGGTTGATGCCCAACAGCACGCCATTGTCATCCGACAGCTCAAAGCTGGTGAAGATATAGCTGGATGCGGCGCCGCTGGTCAGCACATTGCGCTGCGCCTTTTTCTCCAGCTTGGGCGAGATTTTCAGGAACGGCATCACCGACTGCAGTGCGGCCTCCTGCTGAAAGCTGCACTCGCTGGTGTACATATCCATGGATTTGAGCATATCCACCATCTGCTGCTTGCGCCAAAGCAATTCCTCGTAGGTTTTGGCCGATACGGTGATGAAAACGCTCATGTAAAAGAGGTCCTCGTTGTAGTTGGCGATGCCATTCTTGATAAAATAACCCGCCTGTATGGAATTGGTCAGCTCCTCATAATCGGTGCTGGTATCCTGCATGCTCTTGAGCTTGGTGCGGTTGAGCCTGATCCGCTGGGCGACCTTATCTATGGTGCGGCTGCGGTTCTCACGGCGGAGATGGACGTCGATATCCACTCCTTCTCCGGCGTTGATGAGCGAGGACATCCAGCCGGCCCGGACGCGGCTTGGATATCCGCCTGCCTTGATGTAGAGGAAGGAATAGTACAGCCCGTCCATAACGACATAGTTATAATGGCTCAGGTCGATGC
>ERZ1505072.400-NODE-400-length-11675-cov-5.303787_pt1 | contig 11675 bp, 9 predicted proteins | sample MGYA00571776_ERZ1505072 | MGnify/ENA primary metagenome ERZ1505072 (study PRJEB39906, sample SAMEA3182062) | gut metagenome | biome: human; feature: gut; material: Stool; isolation source: human stools | place: Canada | collected 2013-01-14 ... | reverse complement strand
GCAGAGGGCTGAGTTTTAATCTAAGGGTTTACATTCAGTTACAGTTTTTAGATAATTTCGGGATCACCGTTCAATATCAAGTCTGCATATCCAATCGGATCATTGTAGATCAGATAGTCCAATTCTGACCGCTGATACATATTATCGGCAACCTCATTCTCCACGGCGATGGTATCAATGGCAATCATGCTGCCATTTGCAAATTTTAGTTCCACACAAGCATTATCCATGTTGAACTCACAAGAAATCAATCTATCCATAAGAAACCTCCATTTTGCGGGATGTTAGATCATCCCAAAATATTTGAATGCTTCTCGGATTGCTTTCTCTTTTTCCTGCGGACACTGGGGCTGTCTGGAATCCTCGGACTTCGGCAGATTATAGTTCTTACCAACCCCAATCCCACATTTTCGTTTAATCTGTGAGATATAGAGGTTGGACACCTTTAACCCGGTATGCTCCAACACATACTCCTTGATCTGCGGATAGGTTGCCCCATCCTGAAATTCGGACATATCCATATCTTCCAAAGAGAACTCAACCCGAATCTTTTTCGAGTCGACCTCACCCTTGGAAAGCAAGACAACCGTCTCCACATGCGCTGTGCCGGGGAACATATCCACGGCGGCGGCCCGCTTGGCTTCGTAGCCGAACTCCCGGAAGATCTTCACGTCCCGGCCCAGTGTCGCCGGGTCACAGGAGACATAGACCACCTTCTCCGGCCCCATGGCTGCCACGGAGGCGATGACCTCCGGAGCCAGTCCCTTCCGAGGCGGATCCACCGTCACTACATCCGGGCGCAGGCCGTCGCTCTCCAGTTTGGCGGCGATGTCCGCCGCATCGCCGCAGAAAAACTCCGCGTTTTCGATGTGATTGCGGAGGGCGTTCTCCTTGGCGTCCCGGATGGCGGGGGGCACGATCTCCGCGCCGATGACCCGTTTGGCTGCCTTCGCGAGACACAGGGTAATGGTACCGATACCGCAGTAGAGGTCCAATACCGTTTCATTCCCGGTAAGGCCCGCGAATTCCAGCGCCTTGCCGTACAGCACCTCCGCCTGATCCCGGTTTACCTGATAGAAGGACGGCATGGACAGCTTGAATTCCAGTCCGCAGAGGGTGTCCATCAGATAATTCCGGCCGAACAGCATCCGATATTTGTCTCCTAAGACCACATTGCCCCGGCGGGTGTTGCTGTTCAGCAGGACGCCTACGGTATGGGGCACAGCGGCGGTGACATAGGCCGCCAGCTCCGGCTCCCGCGGCACCTTATTGCCGTTGACCACCACGCAGCAAAGGCTTTCGCCTTTCCGGTTCACCCGGACGCAGACATGGCGCACGAGGCCCTTTCCGGTGGTCTCATCGTAGGCGGAGATCTTGTAGCGGCGCATCCACTCCCCCACCGCTTGGGCGGTGCGGTCGGCGGCCTCCGTCTGGATCAGACAGCGGCGGATGGGCACAACCTTGTGGGTCCGAGCCTGAAAAAAGCCGATGGAGCCGTCAGCCCCCACGGGGTACTGGCTCTTGTTGCGGTAATGCTCCGGGTTTTTCGCCCCCAAGATCTCCTCCACGGTCAGTTCCAGCCCGCCGATGCGGGTCAAAGCGTCCTGCACCCGCTGGCGCTTGGCCCACAGCTCCTCCGGATAAGTGAGGTGACGGTAGGCGCAGCCGCCGCACTTCCCGGCATAGGGGCACTCCGGCTCCATGCGTTCGGGAGACGGATTATGGATCTTTACAATTTCGCCGGCGCAGGAGGTTTTCATCACCTTGGTGATCCGGAGGTCGATCTCCTCCCCCCGGACGGCGTGGGGCACGAACACCACCGCCCCGTTTACCCGGGCGATCCCCAGCCCCTCGCTGGAATAGCCGTCAATAACGGCGGTATAGACGCTGCCTTTTTCCAATGCTTCCATGGCTTTTATCCCTTTTATTCTCAATTGAATTCAGATGGTTCTCGATTCCGCAGCGGCAGGGATGGATGTGTACGGGAAAGACCTGTTTGGGTTTCCTGCACCACTTGAACCAATCCGTTTTTGGTGGCTTACAAGTCTCGAAAACGCACGGCAGCGGGGAGCATCGCCCCCGCTGCCGTGCGGCGTACCCTGCGGGTAGGTATATTCTATCAGGATTCCTCCCACTTGTCCAGAAGCTGCCGGAGCTGATCCGCCCAGCGGCCAAGGGTCTTGTTGTCCCGGCCCTTGGAGCGGCGGATGACGTCTACCATCCGCTGACCCAGCGCCACCAGACGCTCGTAAGCAGAGCTGACCCGCTGGCCGCCCACAGCCTTGGCCTTTCGCTCCGGCAGATAGCCGGGAGCCACGATCTGATCCTCGATCAGATCATAGACCTCGGTGTACTGGGGCGCATGGGCGGTGAAGCCCAGCTTTTCCACGCTCTCGGCGAAATAGGGAGCCACCTCCCGGTCGCCGTGGACGATGAACACGTGCTGGGGCTTGGGGGCCTTGATGTCCGCGATCCACGCCAGCAGGTGATCCCGGTCGGCATGGGAGGAAAGGCCCTGGAAGTTCACGATCTTGGCGTGAACGGCGATCTCTTCGCCGAAGAGCTTCACACTTCTGACGCCCTCCAGCAGGGAGCGGCCCAAGGTACCCTCCCCCTGATAGCCCACGAACACGATGGTGCACTCCGGCTTCCAGAGGTTGTGCTTCAGGTGGTGACGGATACGGCCCGCGTCGCACATACCGGAGGCGGAGATAATTACCTTGGGAATGCCGTCCTCGTTCAGCCCCTTGGATTCCTCCACCGTCTCCGTCATGCGGAGGTTGGAGAAGTTGAACATGTGGGTGCCGTCCTGCACCAGCGCCAGCGCGTCGGCATCCAGATAGCCGTCCAGATCGCCGGTGAAAATGGTGGTGGCACGGCGGGCCAGAGGCGAGTCGATGTAAACCGGGAAATCCGGGTTGGACTTCACCAACTGCTTATCCTTGATCTCCCGGATGAAGTACAGCAGTTCCTGGGTGCGGCCTACGGCGAAGGCGGGAATCACCACGTTGCCGCCCTTGGCCATGGTGTCATCGATGATTTTCGCCAGATCCTCGGTGTAGCTCCACACCTCGGTGTGGTTGCGGTTGCCGTAGGTGGACTCCATGATGACGTAGTCCGCGCCCCCGAAGTGGCTGGGGTCCCGGATGATGGGCTGATCCACATTGCCCAGATCACCGGAGAAAATCAGCTTCTTCGTCACGCCGTTCTCCGTAGCGGTCACGGTGATGCAGGCGCTGCCCAGCAGATGCCCTGCGTCGTCAAAGCGGACGCTGACGCCCTCGCACAGTTCCACATCCTCGCCGTATTCGCAGGTGGTGACGTACTGCTTCACATTTTCCGCATCCTCAATGGTATACAGCGGCTCCACCTTGGGGGCGCCGGAACGGGCCGCCTTGCGGTTTTTCCACTCGGCGTCGGACTCCTGAATGTGGGCGGAGTCCAGCAGCATGATGTCCATGAGGTTGGCCGTCACACGGGTGGTGAGGATGCGGCCCTGGAAGCCCTGCTTCACCAGCATGGGCACCCGGCCGGTATGGTCGATATGGGCGTGGGTGATGAGCACGAAGTCGATGCTGCCGGGATGGAAGGGCAGGGCTTCGTTGTTTACCTCGTCCCGTCCCTGCTGCAAGCCGCAGTCGATCAGGATGTTTTTGCCGTTGACCTCCAGACAGTGACAGCTGCCGGTCACGCACTGGTCAGCGCCGTAAAAGCTTAGCTTCATAATGGGCCTCCTTCTGTTTTTCATCCGGGTTTTCCGCGTTGTTCTCCTGTTAAGATCATCTTAACACAAGGCCCCGGAAAGCACAAGAAAGGTTTCGTGAACTTCTCCGGTCATTTTATCAGATTTGCCGGAGTGCGCCTGTGTTTTTCTCGGCTGTTCTCACCTTTCTGCACAAAAAACAGGATAGAGTGGCTGCGGCACGGTCCCGTAGTCCGCCATTGATGGATGTCGATTCAAGAAGAAAATTGAAAACTTCTCTCTGGCAAACTCCGTATCCCCGCTGAACGGTCCACACTTTGTAAACTTTTTTCGTATCTTTCCCATTTTTCTTTGCAATCCCGGAGCGAATATGATATAGTATGCTTGTTTTACTGTGGGTGCTTATGTGCGCACCCACTTATACATGGTATATTTTCCTTCCGCCCGGAAACGGACGGGAGTGCGAAAGGATGTTTTATAACCTATGGGACTTTTGAAATCCATCTTTGGTGATTACAGCTCCCGGGAGCTGAAATCCATCTACCCCATTGTGGACAAGATCGAGGCGCTGGGCGATGAATACAAGGCCCTCACCGATGCAGAGCTTCAGGCCAAGACCCCGGAGTTCAAGGAGCGTCTTGCCAACGGCGAGACCCTGGATGACATTCTGCCGGAGGCTTTTGCCACCGTGCGGGAGGCCGCGGACCGTGTGCTGGGTATGCGCCCCTACCGGGTGCAGCTGGTGGGTGGCATCGTGCTGCATCAGGGCCGGATCGCCGAGATGAAGACCGGTGAAGGCAAGACCCTGGTGGCCACCCTCCCCGCCTATCTGAATGCGCTGACGGGCAAGGGCGTCCATGTTGTCACCGTCAATGACTATCTGGCCAAGCGTGACTCCGAGTGGATGGGCAAGGTCCACCGCTTCCTGGGTCTGAAGGTGGGCCTCATCATCCACGGCCTCACTGCTCAGCAGCGCAAGGACGCCTACGCCGCCGACATCACCTACGGCACCAACAACGAGATGGGCTTCGACTACCTCCGCGACAATATGTGCATCTACTCCAGCGAGCTGGTGCAGCGGGGCCACAGCTTCGCCATCGTGGACGAGGTGGACTCCATCCTGATCGATGAGGCCCGTACTCCCCTGATCATCTCCGGTCAGGGCGAAAAGTCCACCCAGATGTACGATATGGCGGAGATGTTCGTCTCCCGCCTGAAGAAAAAGGTAGTTGTGCAGGTGGACGATAAGGAGGAAGAGGACTCCCACATCGATGCCGACTATATTGTGGACGAAAAGGCCAAGACAGCCACCCTCACCGCCTCCGGCATTGCCAAGGCGGAGGAATTCTTCCATGTGGAGAACCTGTCCGACCCCTCCAACGCCACGCTGAACCACCACATCAATCAGGCTTTGAAGGCCCACGGCACCATGAAGCGGGATATTGACTACGTGGTGAAGGACGGCGAGGTCATCATCGTGGACGAGTTCACCGGCCGTCTCATGTTCGGCCGCCGGTACTCCAACGGTCTCCATCAGGCCATCGAAGCCAAGGAGCACGTCAACGTCAACAGCGAGAACAAGACCCTGGCCACCATCACCTTCCAGAACTACTTCCGCCTGTACGATAAGCTGTCCGGTATGACCGGTACCGCCATGACCGAGGCAGAGGAGTTCGGCACCATCTACAATCTGGACATTGTGGAGATCCCCACCAACCGCCCCAACCAGCGTGTGGACCACCACGACGTGGTATACAAGACCGAGGCTGGCAAGTTCCGGGCGGTCATCCAGCAGGTGAAGGAGTGCCATGAAAAGGGCCAGCCCGTTCTGGTGGGTACCGTGTCCATCGAGAAGAACGAGCTGCTGAGCCACCTGCTCCAGCGGGAAGGCATTCAGCACAATCTGCTGAACGCCAAAAACCACGAGAAGGAAGCCGAGATCGTGGCTCAGGCCGGTAAGCTGGGCGCCGTCACCGTGGCCACCAACATGGCCGGCCGTGGTACGGATATTATGCTGGGTGGCAACGCCGAGTACCTCTCCCGGGCCGATCTGGTGAAGGCCGGCTACTCCGAGGAGGTCATCGTGGACGCCACCGGCTACGCCGACACCGACAACGCCGATATTCTGGCCGCCCGGAAGCTGTTTGCCGAGCGGATGGCCTATCACAAGGCCATCATCAAGGAGGAGGCTGAAAAGGTCCGTGCGGCCGGCGGCCTGTTCATCATCGGCACCGAGCGCCACGAATCCCGCCGGATCGACAATCAGCTCCGTGGCCGTGCCGGCCGTCAGGGCGACCCCGGCGAGACCCGGTTCTATATCTCTCTGGAAGATGACCTCATGCGTCTGTTCGGCGGCGACCGCATCCAGAACATGATGGAGAAATTCGATCTGGACGAGGACACCCCCATCGAAAACAAGATGCTGACCCGTGCCATCGAAAACGCCCAGACCACCGTGGAGAGCCGCAACTTCCAGTCCCGTAAGTCCGTTCTGGAATACGATGACGTCATGAACAAGCAGCGCGAGATCATCTACGCCCAGCGCCGTCAGGTGTTGGACGGTCTGGACATCAAAGAGACCGTGCTGAACATGATGCACACCTCCGTCAGCAACCATGTGGCGCTGGCCTTCGGTGAAAATCAGCATCTGGATGCCGCCCAGTATCACGAGATGCTCAAGGGCATGGAGGGTATCTACTTCGCCAAGGGCGCCGTGGAATTCTCCGACGAGGAAATTCCCTCCAAGACCCAGGAGGACTTCGACGAGGCGTTTATCGCTGCCGCCGAAAAGACCTACGAGGCCAAGGAGCAGGAGGTCACCACGCCCATCATGCGGGAGCTGGAGCGTGTCATCATGCTCCGGGTGGTAGACGAATATTGGATGGATCATATCGACGCCATGGACGATCTGAAGCAGGGCGTCCGGCTCCAGGGCTACGGCAACAACAACCCCGTGGACGTCTACAAGCGGGAATCCTTGGATATGTTTGAGGAAATGGTCTCTGCCATTCAGGATGAGACCGTCCGTCGGCTGTACTCTGTCCGTCTGCGGAAAGACGAGGAGGTCAAGCGGGAGCGTGTCGCCAAGGCCACCGTGGAAAACGTGGGCGGCGACGGCACCACGCCTAAAAAGCAGCCCGTGAAAAAGACCGTGAAGATCGGCCGCAACGATCCCTGTCCCTGCGGCAGCGGTCAGAAGTGGAAGAAGTGTACCTGCAAGGAGTATCACCCGGATCTGTAAGATTCCGTGCAAACCGCGCCGCCCTGCGGCGTTGATCAGTTCCCCGTTTCCCTTTCCCACTGCCGAAAGGGGAACGGGAACTCCAGAAAATATCATATCCCTGCCCTCTGGCTTTCCAGAGGGCATTTTTTAAGAGAACAAGCGAGGTTAACTATGCCCTTTCAACAGCATGAGCAAACCGGTCTGGTGTGGTTCACCGCCGATGTTTTGAATGATGTCCCTCACGGCTTTTCCACCCGGAAGGGCGGCGTATCCCCCGCACCGTGGGACAGTCTGAACCTCCGCCCCGGACAGGGGGACGGCCCGGAAAAGCTGTGGGAAAATTACCGCCGCTTTTTCGCCGCTTTGGGCCTGGACGAGACCCGTGCGGTCCTCAGTCAGCAGACCCACACCGCCAATATCCGCACCGTCACGGCAGAGGACGCCGGGAAGGGTCTGCTTCGTCCCCGGGACTACACAGATGTGGATGCTCTCATCACCAACGTCCCCGGTCTGCCCCTGACGGTCTTTTCCGCCGACTGCGGCACCGTGCTGCTGTACGATCCTGTCCATCAGGCCATCGGTGCCGTTCACGCCGGTTGGCGGGGCTGTGCCGCCGGGATCGTGGAGAAAACCGTGGCAGCCATGGGTGCGGCCTATGGGAGCCGTCCCGCCGATCTGCTGGCGGCACTTGGCCCCTGCATCGGCCCCTGCTGCTTTGAGACCGATGGGGATGTTCCGGAGGCCATGCGGGCCGCGCTGGGAGCGATTACCAACGCCTATATCACAGTGAAAGGCCCTAAATTCCATGTGGATCTGGCCGGGCTGAACCGCCAATGGCTGCTGCGCGCCGGTCTGCTGCCGGAGCGGATCGAGGTCTCCGGCATCTGCACCGCCTGCCGCCCCGACCTGTTCTGGTCGCACCGGAAAATGGGCGATCAGCGAGGCGTCCAAGTGGCCGTCATTTCTCTGAAGGAGGGCCTATGAAACGAATCACCGCCTGGGCGGCGGTCCTGACTCTGACCCTCTCCCTTCTGACCGGCTGCGCCCAGATCGACGAATCCTCCGCAGATGAATTGCCCTTTCCGTCGGAGGAGACCCCCGTAGAGGAAGAGCACAGCGGTCTGCCCGCCGTGTTCGCCCTGCCCTATTTAGAGGGACAGCCGCTGAATCCCCTCACCTGTCCCGACGGCGTTCAGCAGACGGTGGCCTCCCTCCTTTATGAGGGACTGTTCCGGCTGGATCAGACCTTCACGCCCCAGCCGCTGCTGTGCGCATCCTACACCTACGATTCGGAAACGCTGACCTACAAGCTGACCCTCCGTGACGGCGTGGTGTTTTCCGACGGATCTCCCCTCACCGCCGCCGACGTGAAGGCCACCCTCACCGCCGCCCGCAGCTCCGCCCGCTACGCCAGACGGCTGTCGGATGTCAAAAGCATTTCCGCCGGGGACGGTACGGTGACCCTGACCCTCAACCGCCCCAATACTGGTCTGCCCGCTCTGCTGGACATTCCCATTCTGAAGTCCGGCACAGAGAAGCACAGCGTCCCTCTGGGAACCGGTCCTTACCTCTATGACGAAAGCAGCGAAAGCTGTCTGATCGCCAGCCAGAACTGGTGGCGGCACCTCAGTCAGCCGGTGGAACGGATCTCCCTCACCGGTACAGCGGATCAGGAGTCCATGCTCTACCGCTTTTCTTCCCGGGATGTGCAGCTGATCGTGGCAGATCTCACCGGCACGGACCCTGTTGCCGTTTCCGGCAGCGTCAGCTACGATGATGCCGACACCACCGTGTTTCAGTATCTTGGGATCAATGTCTCCGCAAAGGGGCTGGACGATGCCGCGTTCCGCCGCTGCCTTTCTCTTGGCGTCAGCCGCAGGGCCTTGGTGAGCAGCTTACTTTCCGGCCACGCTAAGGCAGCGCAGTTCCCCGTTTCTCCGGTGTCCCCTCTCTATCCGGCAGACTTGGAGCAGACAGATTCCGTGGTGGCCTTCACCGATGCTCTGAATGTCTGTGAGACCCGGCCCAGCCGCACGCTGCGCCTGCTGGTCAACAGCGAAAACAGCTTCAAGGTCTCCATGGCCCGGCAGATCGCCGCCGCATTTACAGCTGCCGGCGCTGCCACAGAAACCGTGGAGCTGCCTTGGGAGGAATACACCGCCGCACTGACCGCCGGCCGCTTTGACCTTTATTACGGTGAGGTACGGCTAACGGCGGACTGGGACGTTTCCTCCCTGCTCGCCACCGGCGGCAGTCTCAATTACGGTGGATGGAGCGATCCCCAGTGCGATCAGCTTTTGGAGGGCTGCCGCTCCGGAGGAAACCGGGAGGCAGCGTTCCGGGGTCTGTGTCGGTACCTGCAGAGCCAGGCTCCCATCCTGCCCATCTGCTTCAAGACGGTCTCCACACTGTACGAGTCTGATGTGCTGGAGGGGCTGACTCCCACCGCTGCCGAGCCATTTTACGGGTTGGAAAATATCTCCATTCACCTCCGGGCGAACTGAGCGAACTTTTTCCATTGAAGGTGCACCATGGAAAAGATTCCTTGCGTGACATTTCTCCCGGCTTCTGATAGGCTGACGGTGAGGTGAGGCATGATGCGTGACATTGGAAAAAACATTCGGGATCTGCGTCAGCAAAAGCATCTGACGCAGGAGGAACTGGCAGAGCAGTTGTTTGTCACCCGGCAGACGATCTCCAACTATGAAAACGGCCGCACCCGGCCCGATGTGGATCAGATCCTGCGGTTAGCGGAGATTTTTGATACAGACGCCAACACTGTCCTCTATGGCCCGCCGGTGCCGGAAGGACGAAAAACCGCTCTGATCCAAGCTGCGGCGGGCTGTGGATTGACTGCGGCCATCTATCTGCTGTATCGGTTTTTCCTGCCCACAGCCCAGGATATCCAAAGCTTTCACTATGACCCGCGTTGGACCGCAGCTTTGATGTATGTGGTGCGGCCCGTATTCTTATTGCTTCTGGGCTGGTCGCTGGTACAAGTATTGTCTCTCGCCGCGGCAGTCAAGCTCCCGGAAAAGCCGTGGGTTCGTTGCCTTCGCCGGGCTCTTTTGACCATTGTTCTCTGCGGTATCCTGTCCTCACTCTTTGTTTGTATCGCCTTCTTTGTGGATGTAGGGAATGTATACTCGGTTCTCAGGCCGTTTCTCTATCGGATCATAAAGTGGAATCAAAAACCGATTTTCCATCCCCTTTTGGGTGCGCTTCTCTGTCTTCTGGGCTTTCCGCCGAAGCGAAAGGCCCCGGCAGAAAAACAGATTTCTCAATAAAAGCCACGGTGCCGTGAGCAATGCTCACGGCACCGTGGTTTTTTTGCGCTCTGTGACGAACACCTCAGTTCCCGGTTCTTTCGCCTCATTGCGCTCATATCTTCTCTTCTTGCATAGCCGCTGTCATGATCCGCTCTATCGGTAAGACGCCATTGGTCACGGAAACATGGACAATATAAAAGCTGTTGTCATAGGGCTGTTGTTCTTCCCGCTTCGTGGCATAGTGCCTGTACACTGCCTCCACATCTGTTATATCTGCCCGGGCCGATTCCGGCAATGCGGCCCAATAGCTTGCCAGCGCTGCTACCATTTTCTCCCGGAGGGCCGTCTCTGATTCCGGGAATGGAACGGTCTCCGGCTCTCTGATCTGCACCTTCAATACAAACACCGGCCGCTCCGGCATATCATATCGCCACTGGCAGCTTACATTGCCGTAGCTTCCCTGTTCCAGCCGGTTGAGTGCCCACATTACTTTTGAGATATGATTGTTCTGCATCCAGCGTTCCGCCCGGAGCGGATCGCCGATCAGTCCGTCATAGCCGCACCCCAGTTCCACTTCTTGCCCGGAATCTCCTGTCAAAACCGCATCATACGGCGCTCCGCACGGATTGAAGTACACCTTTCCACAGTGAAATCCCGGGTACTGTTCCTGTGCATACCGGTCCATGCGGTAAGCGGCGATCCACTTACCGGTAAATGGCAGGTATTCCGCATAGTACGCCGAAAAAGCCAACAGCGTGGAGATGAACACTCCCAGAGCCAAGCGTTTTTTCAGGTTCATGGTGTACCTCCTTCGATCAGCGCCAATTTCCGTTTCCGGGGCAGCTTTTTGATAGCCGCCTCCCGGCGCTGGGCGGTGGAGCGGTCCGGAGCCTCCTCTGTGTAGGCCAGCGACACCGGAGGCCGGGCGCGAGTGTATTTGGCCCCGGTCCCGTTCTGGTGCTCCCGGAGCCGACGGGCCACGTCGGTGGTGGAGCCGGTGTACAGGCTGCCGTCCCCGCAGCGGAACATATAGACATACCAGGCCATTCTCCCACCCCCTTTTCTGCCATTTTAACACGCCGTCCCCGCTACCGCAAGACATAGGGATTTCCCTTCCCGTCATAAAGGCCGCCATCATCGTCGGCAAGAAGGTACTGGACGCCGCAGAGACTCAGTTTCAGGCAGTGGAAAGCCCCGCCTCAGGTGGCAAACATCCACACCAAGCCGGAGGACCTTCCCGCTGTTATAGAAAAGGCTCTGGCGGACATCGACGGCCCGGTCTGGCCCTATCCCGTCGCCCAGCAAATACCGATTGACGCGGTGGTGGAACAGGAGCAGGTTGGCTGATTTGGCAGAACAGAACCGCTCCGACACAAAAAGCATAAGGGACAACGAGAACCAAGCTCTTCTCCGTGAAACATTCTCCTGCGTCATTAAGATCGTCAGTATATCGCCAAGCGCTATATTCCCTGTCTCTTAT
>ERZ1505072.361-NODE-361-length-12513-cov-4.650666_pt1 | contig 12513 bp, 11 predicted proteins | sample MGYA00571776_ERZ1505072 | MGnify/ENA primary metagenome ERZ1505072 (study PRJEB39906, sample SAMEA3182062) | gut metagenome | biome: human; feature: gut; material: Stool; isolation source: human stools | place: Canada | collected 2013-01-14 ... | reverse complement strand
GTGTTAAATTTAGAAATTAAAGTTTCTTCAAGTAATAAATTATCAACTTCATATTCATCTTTCTTTTTATATAATTCATCTAATTTAATTTTAATATCATCAATATCTTTCTCTATATTAAGATATTTATCTTTAGCAACTAAATATTTACAAATATTATTATATCTCTCTTTATACTCAAGTAAATTATCTTCAATATTATTATCTTCCATATACTTAATTAACTTTTCTAATCTTACCTTCTCTTCAAGAGTGGTCGCAGTAATATAATCGTACTTATTCATCTTCTTCCTCCCTTGTAGATATTTTCTTAAAGTTTTCTACTGTCTTCTTAACCAATTTTTCTTTCTTATTTTTTCTAAGTTCATTAGCTTGTTCAATCTCTATCTCATCTATTTTATCTAATGCTTCCCTAGTAATCTGATTTCTTATTACATTTTCAGCAGCCCTACTAATACATTCACACATCTTAAGTTCATACATGATATAAAAAGTAAGCAAACTATATAACATACTAGTAATATCAGTTTCTATAACAAAATCATTCTTAGTATCATATTCTCCATCAAAATTAATAGGAAATAAAGTAAGTTTTTTAAATTCAAACGAAGTACTAGAATTATAATGATTATAATATAAATTAATTTCACTATAAGAAGAATTTCTAATAGCTTCATCTATAGTTTTTTTTATTTTTTTAAGTTCTTTACTAAAATCATCTTTATTTATTTTAAGTATTACTTTATCATCATTATATACTATTTTTTTTCCTATTATAATTTTATAATCATCTTTATCTTGTCTTATTTGTCTAGCTATCTGCGAATTAAAATTACCACAAAAACCATAATCATTAGCTATATATATATTTAATTTATTATTATTAGGATTAGGCATTATTACTTTTTTATCTAACACTAAATTCTTATTATATACAATAGTCTTAATAATCTTAGTAATTTCATCACCTACATTACGATAACTTTCTGCCTCCCTTTTAGAAGCATCTACTCTAAGTAAAGAGTGGAAGTTCATGACCTTAACTACGTTCTTTATCCTCATGATTACCACCCTTTCTTATATATTTATTAGCTATTACCACATTTTTAATATTCTTAAGTAAAGTATAAGATAAATATAAAAATAAGAATAACATTACAAATACTAATAATAGTAACATCCACATATCCATATATTCATTAATAATATAATCATGAATTAAATATACTACTTTTATTCCTACTAAAGATATAGCACTAAGTATTAAATCAATAATAACTTTTTTATTCTTAATAAGAATACCACTAACAAGCGTTAAAAACAATACAATAATAGCAATATAAATATCTAAATCAATAAAAGAAGCCATCAAATATATCATAAATACATAACTAATTATTGAACACGATATACTAATTATTTCTCTATTACTCATACCCTGAAGTATACCATATAATTTTACTTTAGATTCTTCAGGATTAAATTTTTTAATTAATATTTTAAGAATAATATATAAAGAAACAACAACAATTATACCAACAAATGCAAAATAAAATATATTATTCATACTATCCCTCTTTTATCATTAAATTAAATTCATTATTACTATTCATATAGAAAGCCTTAATATCTTTAAATGATAAATTTACTTCATCATTCTTTATATCTACACTACCTTCTATTTCTCCTATTATTGGTAAATAATCTTTCATAATAAGTAAGTTATAATCTTTGCTAATAATTCTAATTATCTTAATATCTTTATATTCTCTTAAACCATTTTCAATATCAAAGATTCTAACCTTTATTCCACTCTTGTCCATCACATTTACCTATATATCTAAACTTACTCTCATCAATATTATCATATTTACCATTTAATATATTTTCTACATCATTAAGAACATCTTCTATATCAACAAATATACCTTTAATATTAGTAAAAGCTTCAGCAACAAACATTGGTTGTGAAAAATAATTTCTAAGTTTTCTTGATCTATAGAAGACAAGTTTATCTTCTTCTGATAACTCTTCAATACCAAGTACTGCTATTATCTCCTCTAATTCTTCATATCTAGTTAAATTAGCAAGTACTCTTTCTACTAAACTAAAATGTCTTTCCCCAATCTTATCTTTGTCTATTAACCTAGAAGTAGATTTAAATACATTAATAGCAGGATATAAACCTAATTCAGCAATTTTTCTATCAAGAACAATTTGACCATCCATATAACTCATAACAGTTTGAACAGCATCATCAGTTAAATCATCAGCAGGTATATAAATAGCTTGAAATGAAGTAATAGAACCCTTATCAGTAGAATTAATTCTCTCTTCAATATCACTTACTTCCCCAGCCATATTAGCAGGATATCCATTTTCAATTAATAACTCTTTTAAGTCAGTAGAAATCTCTGCCTTAGCCTGAATAAATCTATATATATTATCAATGAATATAAGTACATCTTGTCCCTTTTCATCTCTTAAATATTCAGCCATTCTAAGTCCAGTAGCAACAGACTTACTTCTTGATACTGGATTATCTCCCATTTGACCATATACCATAGTCATTTTATCAAGTAAGTTAGAACTCTTCATATCATCATATAATTCTCTACCTTCACGGCTTCTTTCACCTGCTCCTACAAAAACAGCATTAGAATTAGAACTAGCATAAATATTATGAATTAACTCTTTAATAAGTACTGTTTTACCAACACCAGCACCACCAAGTAATCCCATTTTAAATCCTTTTTGTAAAGGAGCAAAAAAGTCAATTACTTTAATACCAGTCCATAATGGATCATTTTCAACTTTAACTTCTTTTAATGATACCGTATTATGACTTACTTTAACTTTCTTTTCACTTTCAAAAGGAAGACCATCAATAACATCACCATAAGAATCAAATACTCTACCTAAAATCTTATCAGAATATTCAACTTCTAATCCATCATTCTTCTTAATAACAATACTACCCTTTTGTAAACCTCTAGTACTATATAAACTTATACAAGTAGCGGATATATTATTAATTTCAACCACTTCAAATACATACTTATTATTACCTTCTACTTCCAAAATATCCCCTATTTTAATATCATTACTTGATAATATAATTTCTACAGAAATATCATTAATAGTAATAATTTTACCTATTTTCATTATTATCACCTTCCTCTAAGAACTTATATAACTCAAGCATTTCTTCCTTACTTTTAGGAGAAAATTTATTCTGTTTAAGTTTATCAAGAATAACTTTTCCTTCTTTCATCCTATGCTGTAATTCTTCACTCATTTCATCAATATTAGCAAGTTCATATATATCTCTAACTTCCAAATATTCAAGTAATTTACTTCTAACTAAACTACCAAGCCTCTTAACCTCTGGAGACTGTACTGCTCCACCCAATCTAGATACAGATAATCCATAATCTAATGCCGGTTTCTCTCCTTTAGCAAAGTTCTTACTAGATAAAACTATCTGCCCATCACAAATAGAAATAATATTAGTAGATATATAATCAGTAATATCTGAACTCTTAGTCTCTACTATTGGAAGTATTGTAATAGAACCACCATTTTTATGTTGACAACCTTTTTCTAGCAATTTACTATGTGCATAAAAGATATCCGATGGATAAGCATCTCTACCAGGAGTCTTCTTACTAGCAAGAGATATTTGTCTATATACATCAGCATGTTTCTTTAAATCATCTATAACAACAAGGACATCATAAGAATCCATCATCATAGACTCTGCTATTGATAAAGCAACATAAGGAGTTAAATATGTTCTATTAGGAAGCTCATCATGAAATGATGCAATAATAATAGTATATGATGCAGCCCCTCTCTTAGTAAGATCATAATAAATATCTTTAACTTCTTTTTTAGTCTTACCTAAAGCAACATATATACATACCATATTCTTATCTTTTTGATTAACAATAGCATCAAGAGCAATCTGTGTTTTACCAGTCTTTTTATCTCCAATAATTAATTGTCTCTGTCCTCTACCAATTGGATATAACATATCAATACTAGTAAGTCCAGTTAAAAATTCTCTCGTAACAAGACCTCTATCCATAATAGGAATAGGTTCATTTTCAATAGGAACTTCAACCAAATTATCAAATTTTTTACCCGCTATTAAATCATTCCCAAAGATGTCAATAACTTTACCCATAGAATCCATACTAAATAAACATTTAAATTGTTTCTTCAACGAATATACTTCATCACCAGGATTAATCTTATCATTAACATCAACTAAAGATACCGTAATATTATTCTTTCCTACAGCAAAAACAAAACCTTTAGCCTTACCAGCAATATCAACTTCTTCATAATAAGTAATATCATTAAGACCAGATACAATAACAGTATAAGGATTAACTTTTATAACTTTACCAACAGAATAAATATTGTTATTACTTTTAATATCTTCAACTTTTTTATCTACCTTTTTAAGTTCCATATCACACATTCCCTTCATTTAAGCTAAAGTCATATACCTTATTTCTATATAGTATCTTAATTCCCTTATAAATACTATCACTTACTTTAGTCTTAATATTTTTATCAATATAATCATAATTAACCTTATCATTAGGTACAAGAACCACTACAGTAGGATCATTAAGTTCAATAAGTCTATTTAAATAATCAATAAAATCTTCCATATTAAATTTATTACTAGCTAAATATATTTCATAAACCTTATATTCTTCCTCACTAAGTGTCTTCTTTAAATATGCATTTCTTTCTTCCGGTAACATTAGTTCAATATTATATATTTCATCCGGAGTAAATTTATTTCTTAATTTAACACAGAAATCATATCTATTATCTCCCTTAATATTAGACAAGAAATCTTTAATTAAATCTTCATAATTAATAATAAATTTTTGTTCTATTTTCTTATTAAGTTCAAATATATTCTTATCAAGATAATTAGTCTCAGTAAGTAAATCAATAATACTAGTATCAAAATCATACTTAGGTCCTGATTCACTTAAACTATTATCATTTAACCCATTCTTTCTTTTTAAAAGTTCACTTTCTAATTCAGAAAGTTTCTTTTCTTTTTCATCTATTAAATAATCATACTCTTTTAATTTATCAACAAAATATGACTTAGATTTTTCATCAACCTGTTTAACAGCATTCTTAAGTATTAAACTCATTACCACTACTAAAAGAATGATAATGACAAAAGAGATAATAAAGTATGTCATATTATCCCACTAATGGATTAAAGAATAATAATAAGAAACAAAATGCAAATAAGAATAATAAAAATATTGCAAATATTATTAATATAGTCATTATTGAATGAACAACATCATTCTTAGTTTCAGGATTTCTACCAACTGCCTCAGCAACTCTCCCTCCAAGTAATCCTATTCCTAATCCTAGTCCTAAAAAAGCTAGTCCAACCATAACTCCTATAGCAATCGCTGTTGCCGATAAAATACTTTCCATAAAAATTCCTCCTTCTATAACTTACCTATTTTTTTATTTATATATCCCATATTTATATCAGTATTAGTATAATAACACACTTTATTAATTTCATATTTTCTAACTAAATAATATACTTCATTATTTTCTATATATATATTCATAACCTCAGGTAATTTCTCTCTAATTCTAATAATATACTTCTCACTATTATTATTAAATACACTACTACTTAATTTCTCTTCAGTAATAGCATCTACTACTTCTCTATTATTATTTATTTTAATATACTCATTAAATATATCAGTAGCAATATCCTTATAACTACCCTTAACCATATCTATCATATCATCATTACTAAGTACCTTATTATTCTTTAAATCAATATTAATAGTAATAACATCTTCATAATTACTAAGTTCTCCATATAATACATAACTAATCTTAATAGATAATATATCTTTATATATTCCCTTAGTAACACTCATATCAATAACATTATTTTTTAACACTTCTTTTTGTTTATTAATAAAAGTATTAATTATTTCCTTATCAATATTTTTTAAATATACATAATTACCATCAGTATCAACATAATCACTTACTTTATAACTAATAATCTTATTATCAAAGTAATTCTTTCCATACTTATGCTTATATGCATACATCCAATAAGTACTCATAGATATAACTAAACAAAACATCATTGTAAACACTAAAATAAATCTTTTATTATCATACTTATAAGTATTCTTCTTTTTATCCTTTTTCTTCATAGATAGTAACCTACTTTCCTACTATATCAAGTATATCATTTTACCATTTCTAAGTCAATTATTTTTAGAAAAAAAAGAAGAATATTCCCTATTCTTCATGTGCATCAATATATTCTTTATTAGCATTGTTGTAGCAGTCAGTCCAATTAACATCTTTAGTAAGATCTCCCAGTAAATGCATAACTACATTAACAATCCATGGTACACAAAAGACTAATGCTCCATATATTAATCTCTTAATAAATAGATTCAAATTCTTCTTACCATCTTTTTCATCACCAGAAGCAACTGACTTAGAAAAATCGATAAGACCAAATACAATTAAACCAATAGGAACTGCTATAAAAGCAATATTAAGAAGTAACTTAATAAAATATATAACTTTAAGTACACCCACATTAGTACAAGCATCCATAGTATCAGCTAAAACAATATTAATATTAAACAACATAAAACTAATAATACTAAATATTAAATATTTATATCTTCTCATATTCTACCTCACACTATAATTTTATCATATCAATAAATAGAAATCAATAAATACAGAAAAATTGGACAAAAAAAATTATAATTAATAAACCAATTCATAAAAGAACAGTCTTTATTTTTTTAACACTAATTCCATAATTATTTAAACATATTAGATTCTTAATTATGTATTTATTCCCTAAAAAAATTATTCATAACATAGACCTAGGCTATGTTATGCCTATGAAAACCCTAAATTTCATAGGATAAAGAAAAAAACTAATATTAGTTATTAGTCTTTTCAAATTGAGAATTATATAAATTAGCATAAAACCCATTCTTCTTCATTAATTCATTATGATTACCCTGTTCAATAATATTACCATCTTTCATAACAAGTATCAAATCAGCATTCTTAATCGTAGATAACCTATGAGCAATAATAAACGAAGTCTTATTCTCCATAAGTTTATCCATAGCCTTTTGAACTAACTCTTCAGTTCTCGTATCAACATTACTAGTAGCCTCATCAAGTATCAAGAAAGGACTATCACTAATCATACCTCTAGCAATAGTAAGAAGTTGTCTCTGACCAGAAGATACCGAATCATTATCAGATATAATACTATCATAACCATTAGGTAAAGTCTTAATAAAATGATCTACTCCTACTACTTTACATACTTCTTCTACTTTTTTATTACTAACATTTTTCTGATTATAAATAATATTTTCCTTAACAGTACCATTAAATAACCAAGTATCCTGAAGAACCATCGTAAATAAACTATGAATATTATCTCTCTTAAGTTCCCTAATAGAAGTACCATCTATCAAAATATCGCCATCATTAATATCATAAAACTTCATAAGCAAATTAACCATCGTCGTTTTACCAGCCCCAGTAGGACCAACAATAGCAATCTTTTCTCCCGCCTTAACCTTAGCAGTAAAATCATTAATAATAATCTTATCCTTATCATAACCAAACTTAACATTCTTAAATTCAATATTACCCTTAACCTTATGTTTATCTAATTTCTTAGTAATATCATTTTCACTATCCATTTCCACTTCTTCAAGTAAACCAAACACCCTCTCACTAGCAGCAGCAGTACTTTGCATTGAAGTCATAGCTTGAGCAATTTGTGATAAAGGATTAGTAAATAATCTAACATACATAATAAAAGCCACTATCACTCCAAAAGATATCACACTCTTACTAACAAGTAAAGCTCCTACTATACATACAGCAACATAACTAAAGTTACCAATAAATCCCATTATCGGTTGCATAAGTCCAGATAAAAATTGACTCTTTCTATTACAATCATATAACTTATCATTTAACTTATCAAATTCATTAATAGTCTCATCTTTAGCATTACAACTTCTAACAACATTAAGACCACTATAAATCTCTTCAATATAACCATTTAATTTACCAAGCTCCCTCTGTCTAGCAGTAAAATACCTCTGTGACTTATTAAGAATAATAAACATAAGTATAAATCCAATCAAGCTAGACACAATAGCAGTAATAGCCATAATATAATTAGTAACAAACATCATAATAATAGAACCAATAAATAAAGTAATCGAAGATACTAAAGTAGATAAACTATTATTTAAAGATTGAGCTATCGTATCAACATCATTAGTAACTCTAGATAAAATATCACCAGATCAATTATGATCAAAGAATTTAAGAGGTAATTTATTTATCTTCTCAGATATACTACTTCTAAGCTTTTTAGCATATCCATTAGCTACTTTAATCATAGATAAACCTTCAACATAACTAAATATAGCACTAATAATATATAAACAAGCAAGTAATATAGCAATGCTCTTAATCTTATCCATATCCATCTTAGGTCCAATAACCTTCTGCACACTAATAGGAAGATTCTCCATAACCTTATACATCTCATTAACTGAAGAACTATCACTACCAGCCATCAAAGTAATAAACTCTACTTTATCATCAGTACTAATCTCTATCCCATCAATCACAGTATCAGGAAATAAAGCCTTCTTCATACTATCAGGAAAACTACTAATACCATTAAATTTCTTATTATCAACATCGATATCACTAAAAGCCCTAATAGTCGTGATCTTATCCTCTTTACTAATATAAATATCATTATAAATACTATCACCAATAATAATATCAAGAACACTATCAGGTAACTCACTAAAATACTTAAGTATCAATTCCTGGTTACTACTAATACTTTTTAAAGTATCATTAAATTTAATCTTATCTTCACTACTAATACCAGAAGAATTAACCCTATATATCATCTTTTCATCTAAATTAATACCTAAAATATTCCCAATATCACTAATATTCTTAGTAAGATCCTCTTCTAACTCTTTCATATTAGAAGTATTAATCGTAATACCCTTAGTAATCTCATCAGTCAAATCAGATAACTTGTTCGGAGCAATAAGTGAAAGAATAGAAGATAAAGCCGCTAATACAAGAGCAATAAATATAAGTACCTTAAAACTACTAAGACTCTTCATAAGTTTCTTAATAGAACCCATAAAATCCTTTGGCTTTTCACTTACTCTCATTGGTCCATGACCTCTAGAATGACTATTTCTCTCTTTTTCATTACTAGACATTTTCAAGTTCCTCCTTTGATACCTGCGATAAAGCAATCTCTTTATATACTTTACACTTCTTCATTAATTCCTTATGTGTACCAATACCAACACATTTACCATTATCTAAAACAACAATCTTATCAGCATTAAGTATCGTACCAATTCTTTGAGCTACTATCATAACCGTAGCATCTTTAGTATATTTCTTAAGTTCACTTCTTAAAGTACTATCAGTCTTATAATCAAGTGCACTAAAAGAATCATCAAAAATATATATTTCTGGATCCCTAGCAATCGTTCTCGCTATTGATAATCTCTGCTTTTGACCACCACTAACATTAGTACCACCTTGAGCAATATGTGCTTTCTCTTTATCATCTAATTTAGATACAAATTCTTCAGCTTGTGATACCCTAATAGCAGCCTTTACTCTTTCTTTAGAAGGTTTACCATGTCTATTCTTACCAAAAGTAATATTTGATAAAACACTTCCCGAAAACATAACAGCCTTCTGTGGTACATAACCTACTATATTATTCAAATACTCAAAATTATAATCCTTAACATTAATACCATCTACTAGTATTTCCCCACTAGTAGCATCATAAAATCTAGGTATCAAATTAATTAAAGTAGATTTACCACTACCAGTAGAACCAATAAAAGCAATAACTTCTCCCTTATTAACCTTAAACGATATATCTTCAAGAACATACTCATCAGCATCAGGATATTTAAAAGAAACATTCTTAAATTCAACAGTACCCTTAATATCACTATTATTCTCAGTAACAGTTCCTTCTTTAACACTAATAGGAGTATCAAGTACCTCATTAATCCTCTTAGCGGATACACTAGCTCTAGGTAACATCATAAATATCATAGCAAGCATTAAAAAAGACATAATAACCTGCATAGCATAAGAAGAAAAAACAATCATATTACCAAACAAAACAATCTTATCCCCCATACCAGCATCATTAATAAGAATAGCCCCTATAAAATAAATACCAAGCGTTAAAAAATACATAACCAAATACATAATAGGACTCAAATAATTAAATGCAGTCTGATTAAAAATCTGCTGCTTAGTAAGCTTATTATTAATATTTTCAAACTTATCTTCTTGATATTCTTCAGCATTAAATGCCCTAACAACTCTAATACCAGTTAAATTCTCTCTCATAACCATATTAACCTTATCAAGAAGTTCTTGTACTATCTTAAACTTAGGCATAACAATAATCATAATAATACCAATAGTAATAAGAAGTACAAGCACTGCTACTCCCGTTAAAATACTCCATTCAATACTCTTATTAACAATCTTAGTAACAGCCCATACCGCTGTAATAGGAGCCTTAATCATTAAAGTAAGTCCCATCGCAATAAGAAATTCAATCTGTGTAATATCATTAGTAGTTCTAGTAATCAAACTACTAGGAGAAAATTTCTTTATCTCATAAGTACTAATATCTTCAACCTTTCTAAATAACTTACCTCTAGTACGATAAGAAAAAGAAGCAGATATACTAGAAGTAAAATACCCCACTATAAAAGCCGATACCAAACTACCAAAAGCACATAGTAGCATATATCCACCTTCTCTTAAAATATCACTCATCGCAGCCCCCTTAGTTTGAACAAGCTGAGTAATATTGGACATATAATCCGGCATCTTAAGTTCTAACCATACCTGAAATACAATCAAAATAGCAGATATAAATACATATAACCAATCCTTTTTATTTAAATTCTTTAATAACTTTAACATACATACCTCCATCTAATATTTTATGTTATTTCTTACAAATATTACGCTATAAATTATAACATTTCCCTATTTTAATGTCAATTACATAACATAATTTCCCATAATCAAAAGAAGAATAGTTATACTATTCTTCCATAAACATTAAGTCCCTCTACTTTTTCAATCATAACATTAACTATACTATTATTCTCTACATTATCATTAATAATAACTGGTATAAAATTAGAAGTATGTACTACTACCAAACCATTATCATGTATTTCAACTACCCCATCATATACCTTACCAATCTTACTATTATAAAACTTATTCTCATATTCATTAGATAAAGCAAGTACTTCATGAACTCTTCTTTTCTTAGTAGTACCATCAATATGACCATCCATTTTATCCGCTACTGTACCTTTTCTTCTAGAATATGGAAAAGTATGTATCTTAGTAAAACCAATCTTTCTTAGAGTATTCATAGTATCATTAAAATCATCATCATTCTCTTTAGGAAAGCCCACTATTAAATCAGTAGTAAGAGAAATATCATCAATATCTCTAAGACTATCTACCATACTTAAAAATTCACTAGTATTATATCTTCTATTCATTAATTTTAATATCTTATCACTACCAGATTGAAGAGGTATATGTAAATGCTTAGCCATAACTTTATTATTTTTTAGTAAATTTCTAATACCAGGAGTAATCTCATTAATCTCAATTGAAGATAATCTAATTCTATAAATATTAGGAATCATCACTAATTCATTAAGTAATTCTTCCAAACTACTATTAATATCTATACCATATCTACCAGTATGAATACCAGTAAGAACAATCTCTTTATATCCTTCATTAACTAATTTAGTAACCTCTCTAATAACATCATCTTTATTCTTACTTCTAACTCTACCCCTAGTATAAGGAATAATACAGTAAGAACAAAAAGCATTACAACCATCTTGAATCTTAACAAAAGCTCTAGTATGACTATCAAAGCTACTAATCTCCATCTTCTCAAAATCCACTTTACTAAGATCATAAATAATCTTCTTCTTCTCTTTAGTCTCAATATAATCTTCAATTATCTCTACTATTCTTGACTTATCTTTATTACCAAGAACAATATCAACATCAATATCATCAGCATTAACCTGACTGTAGCAGCCCATAACCACTATAATCGCAGAAGGATTATTCTTCTTAGCCCTATTTATCATCTTTCTAGATTTCTTATCACTCTCATTAGTAACACTACAAGTATTAATAATATAAATATCAGCCTTATCTTCAAAATCCACTATCTCATAATTATTATTCTTTAATATATTAGTAACAAGTTCACTTTCATATATATTAACTTTACATCCTAATGAACATATACCTACTTTCATACTTCTTCCTTCTTTCTTCCAT
>ERZ1505072.288-NODE-288-length-15197-cov-4.222097_pt1 | contig 15197 bp, 10 predicted proteins | sample MGYA00571776_ERZ1505072 | MGnify/ENA primary metagenome ERZ1505072 (study PRJEB39906, sample SAMEA3182062) | gut metagenome | biome: human; feature: gut; material: Stool; isolation source: human stools | place: Canada | collected 2013-01-14 ... | reverse complement strand
ATTCCCGCATTGCCGAGCTGGAAGTGATCCTGCAGCACGTGGTCATCGTGGATGAAACGGCCCCCTCCGACACCATCACCATCGGCTGCACTGTCACGGTTAAGGGCACCGACGGCAAGGAGGCCAGCTACAAGATCGTGGGCTCTCAGGAGTCCGACCCCATGCACGGCATCATCTCTGAGGAATCCCCCTTCGGCAAGGCCTTCCTGGGCGCCAAGGAGGGACAGGAGGTCGTGGTGGAAGCGCCCTTCGGCAACATCCACTACACCGTTGTGAAGATCGAACACTAAGGAGAAGGACTATGGCTGAACAGAAGAATCCCCAGGCCCAGCCGGAGCTGAGCCTGTCCGAGCAGACCCGCATCCGCCGGGAAAAGCTGGCCAATCTCCAGGCCGAGGGCCAGAACCCCTTTGAGATCAACCGTTTTGACTGGGATGCCACCTCCCAGCAGGTCAAGGACAATTTTGACGCCATGGAGGGCAAGCCCGTCAAGGTGGCAGGCCGCCTGATGAGCAAGCGGGGCATGGGCAAGGTGTCCTTCTGCGATTTGCAGGACCGGGACGGCCGCATCCAGCTCTATGCCCGCCAGGACGAGATGGACGAGGCCGTCTACAAGAAGTTCAAGAAGTTCGACATCGGCGACATCGTGGGCGTCGAGGGCGAGGTGTTCCGCACCCAGCGGGGCGAGATGAGCGTCCGGGCGCATAACATCACCCTGCTGTCCAAGTCCCTCCTGCCCCTGCCGGAGAAGTTCCACGGCCTGCAGGATAAAGAACTGCGGTTCCGTCAGCGCTATGTGGACCTGATGGTGAACCCCGAGGTGAAGAAGAACTTCGTTATCCGTTCTCAGTTCATCAAGTTCATGCGGAACTATCTGGACAACATGGGTTACATGGAAGTGGAGACCCCCGTTCTGAACACCATCGCCGGCGGCGCCGCCGCCCGGCCCTTCATCACCCATCACAACACGCTGGACATTGATATGTACATGCGCATCGCCACGGAGCTGCCGCTGAAGCGGCTCATCGTGGGCGGCATGGACCGTGTGTATGAGATCGGCCGCATTTTCCGCAACGAGGGCATGGACCCCAAGCACAACCCCGAATTCACCACCGTGGAGATGTATCAGGCTTACGCCGACTTCCACACCATGATGGACATTGCCGAGGGTATTCTGGCAGGCGCTGCCAAGGAGATCAACGGCAGCTATCAGGTGGAGTGGATGGGCGAGCAGATCGACCTGACTCCCGGCTGGCGCCGGCTGACCATGGTGGACGCCGTCAAGGAGTATGTGGGCGTGGACTTCGGCGCCATCACCGATGACGCCGAGGCCGTGGCCGCGGCTAAGGCCGTGGGCGTGGAGCTGGCGGATGCCGCCGAAAAGACCTGGGGCAACGCCCTGTACGCCTGCTTCGATCAGAAGGTGGAGGAGAAGCTGATCCAGCCCACCTTCATTACCATGTATCCTGTGGAGGTCAGCCCCCTGACCAAGCGTAGCCCTGCCGATCCCCGGCTGACGGAGCGCTTCGAGCTGTTTATCTGCCACAGCGAGCTGGCCAACGCCTATTCCGAGCTGAATGACCCCATCGACCAGCGCCAGCGCTTTGAAAAGCAGGTGGAGCAGCGGGAGCGGGGCGATGACGAGACCGAAATGCTGGACGAGGATTTCCTCACCGCCATGGAATACGGTATGCCTCCCACGGGCGGCATGGGTATGGGCATCGACCGCTGCGTCATGCTGCTCACCGGCGCGGACACCATCCGGGAGGTCATCCTGTTCCCGACAATGAAGACCCTGGACCCAAAGAAGGCTGAAAACAAAGCCGAAAAAGCAGCGGTAAATGGTTCTGCAGAGGATGCACCCGTGTCCGCGCCAAGCGTACAGATTGATCTTTCCAAGGTGAAAATCGAGCCGTTGTTTGCAGATGATGTAGACTTTGAGACATTCAGCAAGTCTGATTTCAGAGTGGTTAAGATCGAAGCCTGTGAGGCAGTGCCGAAGTCCAAGAAGCTCCTGAAATTCACACTGAATGACGGAACAGACCGGAAACGCACCATTTTAAGCGGTATTCACGAGTATTACGAGCCGGAAGAGCTGGTTGGTAAGACCTGTGTGGCAATCACAAACCTGCCGCCGAGAAAGATGATGGGTATTGATTCCGAGGGTATGCTGATTTCCGCAGTGTACGAGTATGACGGACGGGAAGGCTTAAATCTTTTGATGCTGGATGACAGTATTCCGGCAGGAGCAAAGCTGTACTAAAGAGGTCATTTACTACAAAAAATCGCGTTACTACAACTTTTCTACAACTTTTGCGTGAGACCCTACGAAACCGGATGAAGCAATATGAAAGGCGGATCTGCTTATAAAATGCAGATTCGCCTTTCTTTTTACATCAGCTTCATGTTCACACTAATGTTTTTTGCCTTCTCCTGCATATTCTCTTGTGTGATATGGGTGTAGATGTCCATTGTAGTAGAGAAATCGGCATGCCCCATGACTTGCTGAATGAATTTAACATCGTTGGTGCTTTCGCAGAGCCGGGTACAGAAGGTGTGCCGCAAGTTGTGAACACTAAAATGAGGGAGCAGATCCGGTTCACGGTCTTCCAGTTCAGCCTGATCCATTTCCTCCATGTTGTAAGTTACGCTGATTCTCTCAATCGCCCGATTGATATTGTGGGCGCTCATGAATGAGCCGGTTCGGTTGCGGAAAACAAAACCGTGAACTCCTCCTAACACCAGTTGATCGTCTGGATACAATGCGTCGATGGTTTCAATCTGGAGGCGAAGCTGCTCGGCCACCTCTGGATAGAGGATAGGGATAATTCGTGTACCGCTCTCAGTTTTGGGAGTGGTAATGTGAAATCCGGCTTTTCCGTCAATGACCCGGTAGATTAAGTTGTGGTTGACCGAGATTGTGTTTTCGCTCAAGTTAATATCGCTTTTGGTAATGCCGGTACATTCTGCTACACGCATTCCTGTTCCAAGGAGCACAGTCATGATGGGGAGCCAATGGCTGTATGTAGGGGACTTGGCAATAAAACGCAGGAAATTCTGCTGTTGCGTTTTAGTGAGTGCGATCCGCCGTTTAGGCTTTGGAGCGCTGCCATCCGTCTTGAGCTTGCGGTAAATGCCCTTGCTGGGATTTTTGCGGATGTAATCGTCGTCCACGGCCATTTCAAGCGTAGGGTGAACAATGGTGTTGATGCTCTCCAGTGAGTTGATAGCAAAGCCGTGTTTCAGCAGTTTGGTATAAAACGCGAGAATATCACTTCTGTGGATTTGTGGCAGAGGCATGTTAGCGAAAGGCTCTTCTTTCACATAGAAGTCCCACAGGTAAAGATAATTTGCTCTGGTAGAGGGCTTCAGTTTGATGTTGTTATTCATGTAGACCTTGAACATATCATTCAGGGTAAGCTTCATGGCTTCCTGAGTACGGATGCCATCATCCTTATCTTTGTTGATCTGCTTTTCTTTGACACGAAGACTTGCGAGATCGGAGTCGTAAAGATATTTCTTTTTAGTGCCTAATTTGTAGACATACATATAGCTGCCATCTGCCCGTTGTGTTTCTCCGGGCCGAAGATTTCGCCCTTTGTTGTCTTTTCTCACTTTTGCCATTACTGGTACCTCCTGATTATAAAAGTGTAGTGCGCCTTACTGGCATGGTTATTTAGCCGGAAATATCATAAAGATATTCTTTGATACGCTGGACACTCCATAGGACACGGGTGTTCATGGTAATGCGTGCATTGGCAAGATCCCCAATCTGTACTGCAGTGTGCCTTCCACAGCACAACAGTTTGCAAAGGGTATCGGTATCAACAGCCAAGCACTGCTCCGGCGGTAGGTCATTCGGTTTTCTTTTCTCCATAATCGTCCTCCTTTTTTCGATTACAATGATCCCTTACGATTTGTAGAAGAAGGTTTTCAACAAAAACAATGAAAACGGTCTTGAGGTCAGGAAGTATTGAAATAACAAAAGAACTCTAATGGGGCCATTTCCTACGCCAGAACGGTTCTGCCGTGTATTTCAGGCTGCTGCTGTGCAACACTTCGATTATGGGCGCGCTTCTGTGGTCATCGCACACTGTCCAGAATTCCTGTATAACTCCCCATAGAGGTTATGAACTTGTCAAGGTACTAAAAGAGCGTAGGGATCATCCGGTATTACCAAATGATCCGATACATCCTATAAATAGGCGGGGAAGAAAGAACTTCTGCAAAGAGGAAAGAAAATTTAAAGAAAATCCAAAATCAATATATAGAATGTTTGAATTGACAAGCACTATATATTGTGTTAGAATTGCAATGTAATTGATTTTTGTGCGTTGCCCGTCAGGGTACACAGGCTTTAGGGCTTGTGTTGCGGAGTAATGACTGCATTGCACACGCTGTTAATTTTGTACTTGTGTCAGTAGTATCACTGCGCCTTTTCAGGCCGGTATATTGCTGGCTTTTTTTATTTTACGGGATTTACCCACCATTGCGAGAATGACATCGGTTCATAGGCAACTATGGACGCCAGGCTTTATGCCGTCTGTCATTCTCGCTTTTTTATTGCCTGTAAGCCTGAAAGGGCTTTAAGGATAAATCAAAACTGAGAAAGGCAGGTCATGTACATGAATGTGAAGCAGAAAAGAAAGCAGAATGGTCGGCGGGTCAAGCCGGCACACTCCACGGACTGGAAGATGAAGAGACAGGCAGTATCTTCGCTCCGGCCCCAAAATGTTGCACCAATGGCGAGGGCAGTTATTTTGCCCCGAAGATCACGAAGGGGGATTTGATATGTCTGGCAGCAATAGTGCTGAACGAAAGCGGCATGAACCGCTGGTGCTGGTAGAAACGGCAGATCTTTCAGAAGAAGAATGGCTGGATTACCGGCGCCGTGGAATCGGCGGCAGCGATGTATCAGCAATCTTTGGCACTTCTCCATTCCGGACAGCCAGGGATCTGTACTACGACAAACTGAACATAGCGTCAGTGGAAGATGATGAGGGCAACTGGGTTGCCATGGAAATGGGGCATTTGCTGGAGCCTCTGGTAGCAAAGATATTCGAGCGGAAAACCGGATATCGGGTCTACCAAATCAAAAAGATGTTCCAGCACCCACAGTATCCTTGGATGCTGGCTGATGTGGACTACTTTGTGGAACTGCCGGATGGCACCACAGCGATCCTTGAGATCAAGACCACAAACTATAATGCCAGAGATAACTGGTGGATGAATGGGAAGGAGACTGTTCCAGTCTACTATGAATCTCAGGGGCGTCATTATATGGCAGTAACGGATCTTGACCGATGTTTCTTTTGCTGCCTGTATGGTAACAACGAGGAGGAAGTTATTATCCGGGAGGTCAAGCGTGATTTCGAGTATGAGGCTGAGATGGTCTTTTTGGAGCAGTATTTCTGGGAAAACCATGTGCAGCGCCATGTGCCGCCGCCCTATACAGAAAGTGGGGCCTTGATTATTGAGAGCGCACGCAAACACTTTGGCCCGGCAGATAAAAATGCCCCGGCCGTTGCACTTGACCTGGATATGACTGCAAAACTTATGCAGTATTTGCGGCTTCTGGATGAAAAGAAAAATGCAGAGGTGTACTCCAAAGAAATCGACAAGGATATTCAGCGTCTGAAGGCGCTGTTGATTGCGGAAATGGGTACCAGCTGCACTGCAGTCTGTGAGCAGGAGGGAGTGAACTATACGGTTACCTATACCCCTGTTCGCAAGTCCATCATCGACAAGGATAACCTGCTTCGGTTGAAACTGGAGCATCCGGATATTTACGAGCAGTTTGTTACAGTATCCGAATCCAGACGGTTCAGTGTTAGAGCCTCGATTATGGAGGCCGCTTAGTGAGGTGAAAAAGGATGAATTGTATTGGTACCTACGACGGGACGATTTTTTATAATCCTGCCAATAAGTTTTGTATCGTCAGTGTAAAAAACGCAGATCAGAGCGTGCCAGCCGAGGCCAGGTCAAACAGGCGGTACAAAGACCATTTGATTCGCTTTACAGCTGTGGGGTATGAGATTCCACGGACAGATGCGGTAGAGTTGGAACTGGATGGTGAATGGGCAAAAGGCAAGTATGGTGTCCAGCTCCAGGTGGAGCAGTGGCGTGAAATTGTGCCCAGAACAAAAAACGGCGTAGAGGGCTACCTTGCCTCCGGGCTTATCAAAGGGATTGGTCCCAAAACTGCCGCAGACATTGTGGAGCGGTTCGGTGTGGACACATTGGATATTCTGGAACACCAGCCGGAGCGGCTGTTGGAGATCCGGGGCATTACGGAAAATAAATTGGAGGACATCAAAGCTTCTTATGCAGAAAACCGTATGCTCCAAGGAATTATGACCTTGCTGGCACCGTTTAAGATTACTCCCAAGACGGCATTGAAAATATATCAATATTTCGGCCCGACCAGCGTAGAGATTTTGGAAAAGAGCCCATTCGAGCTTTGCCAGATCTCCGGCTTTGGATTTCGGCGGGTAGATGCAATCGTACAAAAGAGCGGGGGCGATCTCCATGACCCCATGCGTATCAAAGGGGCTGTCTTTTGTGCGCTGGATGAGGGCAAGAGTAAACGAGGCCATCTGTACATCAGTTCTGAAGAACTGGAGAAATCAGCGCTGAAACTGCTCAATGAGAAGATACCTGTACCGGAGCTTCGCCTGCATCAGCAGGAAGTCAGGGATATGATGCAGGAAATGATCCTGAATGGAGCAATCGTTTCCGTGAAGGATAATATTTATCTTCCCAGAGTGTTTGCCCAAGAGGATGAAACGGCGCGCCGGATCGCCCAGCGTCTGGTCACCCAGATGCCAGTAGAGCATATTGCGCCGGTGCTGGAACAGGTCAAGGTTGAAATGGGACTGCGCCTGTCTGCACAGCAGGAGGCTGCGGTCTATGCAGCATTTAGGCATGGCTTGTCAGTGATTACGGGTTCTCCTGGTACTGGTAAAACAACAGTGCTGCGGACGATACTTGAGGTTTACCGGCGGCTGCACCCTGATGGCAAAATTGCTCTTATGGCGCCTACCGGTCGGGCAAGCCGCAGGATGTCGGAGAGTACCGGCTTTGAGGATGCCCGAACATTACACAGTGGTCTGGGACTGACCAGTGAAGAGGATGAGGGTAGCCGGAACAGAAAGTCAGAGCCACTGTCGGCCGATTTAATCATTGTGGATGAGTTTTCCATGGTGGATATGTGGCTTGCCGAGAAATTCTTTGAGCGCATGAAGGCAAATGCCAGAATCGTACTGGTAGGCGACCCAGATCAGCTTCCCAGCGTAGGAGCCGGAAATGTGTTTCGTGAGATCATCGAGACCCAAATCGTCCCGGTAACGGTGCTGGATCAGATTTTCCGTCAGTCGAAGGACAGTCTGATTGCCTATAACGCCAAATTTATTAACGAGGGCAATACCAAACTGTTTTACGGACCGGACTTTGTTTTCGTGTCTGGTGATAGTCAGGAAGACACCGCTGAAAAGATTACAGAACGGTATTGTTTGGAGATACAGGAGAGTGGCATTGAGAATGTGCAGATTCTTTCACCTTTCCGTTCAGAAGGCGCCGCGTCGTCGGAACAGCTGAATGAGACCATTCGTGAATTGGTCAACCCATTCCGCTCTGCGGAGGAAGAAATCAAGTTTGGCCCCAGGATATTCCGGGTCAATGACCGCATCATGCAGACCAAGAACACAGAAAAGGTCTCTAATGGAGATCTGGGCTTCATCCGGTATATTAAGGACACTGACCAGGGTAAAAAAATCGGCATGGATTTTGGCGCTGGCAGAACACTGGAATACGGCGTAAATGATTTGAGCAATGTGGATCTGGCTTATGCTACTACGATCCACAAGGCTATGGGCTCTGAGTATGAGACCGTTATTATGCCGCTGCTCAAAGCGCACACCATCATGATGTACCGTAATCTGCTCTACACCGGAATCACGCGTGCCAAAAAGCGGGTGGTTCTGATTGGGCAGAAACAGGTATTGTTTATGGCAATCCATCGTAATGAGATCGGCAAGCGGAATACGCTGCTGGGTATGCGTATTCAGATGTATTTCAAAGCCTACGCAAAGAAAGCCGGTATCCTCATTCCGGCTGCGTTGGAAGAACAATTAAAGAACGCAAGTTAAAAAAGAGAGGTCAGATGCAGAAATAGCACTTGGCGTCTCCTATTTTTATGTCAGAAAGGAGTTTCCAACATGAACGAAAAAAGTAATCCGATGCCTATGATGTACAAAACAATTCCGGCAGTGGCAGAACTGAACAAGGTGCCGGGCTTTGACCCGCTCAAATTTCTGCGCCATAAGGTATCCAGAAAGACCAATGAGGAAATGCTGCAGTTGGAATTGCCTTATCAGAAACTGTGGTTCCGTCTGCGTCACCCACAGGGCCGCATGAAACTGACTACCCTGCGAATCACGGAACAGCTTGCGATTATGGAGGCCAGAGTCTATCTGGACCGCAGTGATGCAGAGCCCATCAGCAGTTACATCTCGCAGCATAGTGCAGAAGAAGGTACTGACTATGTACAGGCTGCCCAGGATGAGGCATTGAGTGCTGCGCTGTCGGATGCCGGTTTCGGTCTGCAGTTTGCCGATGTTGCTGTTGACAGTACGGGCAAGGTGTTTGGAAGCAGTATTCCGCTTTCCGGGACGGCTCCTATCCGGCAACCGATGCCAAATGCGGCGCAGAGGCCCGTAGAAGCCCCTGGAGCGGCGCTGCGGCAATCTGGTGGGGAAGTTCATGCCCGGCCGGAAAGAGCGCCTCAGAACGCCGTAGAGGGCCGTAATACGCCTGCTCGTCCGGCGCCTATTCAGAAACCTGCGGCAAAGCCGGTTCAGAATGAACAGTCCCCGGTTTCTCCGGTACAGCCAGTTGTCCAACAGATGGTTGCAGAAGAGAAGGAGAATATGGATACACTGCCTGCCGGCAAGGTAGAGGAGAATGCTTCCAATATGGAGCTGCCGGTACCGAGCCGCGAGGTTACATTGGATAGCAGTCCAAAACAGGATGATGTGTCTGAGCAGCCGACCGCCTCCGTATTCCAATCGGATGAACCGGAAGAACTGCCTGTGGCGCCTGTTGTCCAACAGGAAGCACCCGATCAGCCTATGGCGCCTTCTTATACGGAGAGCACTCCGGTAGAAGACATCTTGAAGGTAATGACCTTTGAAGAAGCGCAGAATGTGGTGGTGGATAGCGGTCTGAGCAAAGGAAAGACCATGGCAACAGTTGCCAAGGAGCGTCCGGTGAGTCTGAAATTCTACCTCACCCCCGGCAACAAGAGCACCAACAATATCGTTCGTGCTGCGGCGCAGATCATGCTCGATGGTATGGCCGCACAGAAAGCCGGATGATAAGCAGCCCCATCTATGGGGCCAAGAAGGGAGGGAGAACAGATGGACTCATATCCAGGAGATTTTCCGTTCGGTATTATGGATGTAGTGGAACTTCTACATCTACGAATCAGACGCCGACAGGCAAACAGTGTATATGTGGATTGCCCGTTTTGTGGTGACCGCCGCGGTAAGATGAATGTGAATTTCGTCAAAAATGTCTGGCGGTGCAATTATTGTGATGAGCATGGCGGTATGCTTGCGCTTTATGCGCGGCTAAACAATACGACTACATCCGATGCGTATTGGGAAATAGGAGAAGCCCTGTGCAACGATTTTCACAGGGAACGGCCGAACTCTGGATATGAGATGGCAGGAAACCAGCAGGCTGGCACTGGGTCCCCGGTTTCGGGGACTCAGACCGACCTTGCGGGATATGAGAGGAGGGGCGAACTAAAAACAGTGCAGCAAGCAGAACGGGCCAGCGGACAGGAAATTCATCAAACGCTTTCGCTGCTGCTCGCTATGCTGCCTCTTCAGCCTGCCCACCGCAACCATCTGCACTCCCCAAAACGGGGACTGTCGGATGAACAGATCGACCGGATTGGGTTCAAGAGTACTCCACCCCCATTCCTTTGCCGCTCCATTACCGAGCGGCTGATGAAACAGGGATGCAAGGTGGAGGGGGTGCCCGGCTTTTATCTGGATGACAGCGGGCGCTGGACCATGAACTTCTACCGAAAAAACGCAGGGATTTTGATTCCGGCTGTGGGATACGACGGTATGATACATGGCCTGCAGATACTTTTGGATAGTCCGCTCAAGCAAAAAGATGATCCACCGGATAAGTCAGGAGCCAAATACATCTGGTTTTCGTCCTCGTCCAAAAATATGGGTGTCACATCCGGGAGCCCGGTACATTTTATCGGCAATCCATCTGCTCGGGTGGTCTATGTCATTGAGGGACTGCTGAAAGCAGACATCTCGCACTGCCTGACAAACCGGACTTTTGCGGCGATTGCCGGCGCAAACAACACAAGCCAGTTGGATACGCTGTTTGCACTGCTGGCACAGAATGGCACTGAGGAGATCATTGAGGCTCATGATATGGATAAGTACAGTAACCAAATGACCTCCAACGGGGCATCTAAGATCTATCTGATGGCCCGGAAAAATGGAATGGCATGTCGTCAGCTGACCTGGAATCCGAATTATAAAGGGTTTGATGATTGGCAGCTTGCCCTTCGGGAGAAAGAACAGAAGGAAAAGGAGGTGCAGAGAATGAATTTTAAGCAGCAATATCTGTGCGGTAAGTGTGACTTTACCTATATAGATGGCTGCGTCGAGCTTTGGCACACCAGAGCGGAGAAAGATTTGGACCTGACAGAGTATCTGGGGCTTACAAAGGAAGAGTATCAGATATTTCTTGCTCAGGGCAATCGGGCGCTGAAGGATATTCTGGACAGCCAGAGAGTTTTCCGGAGGTTTTGCATTTACCAGCTTTGCCTAAGTGAGACACAGACAGTACCATTCGCATTCAAGCGACTGGATGCGCTACATAAGGCTGGATATGAACAGCCGCCTGCCGCCGCCTATCAGACGGTATGGAGCGCAGAGGTCTGTTGCCCAAAGGGGCAGAATGACATGGAAGTGCTGGGGCGCCTGTTCCTGGACTTTAATGAGCATTTGCCGGAAGATTACAGAGGTCGTCCGTTGGCTCCATCTGATGTGGTGGAACTGGACTGCCAAGGCAAACGCACATACTTCTATGTGAATGACTGCCGGGATTTTGCGCCGGTACGCTTCTCCCCATTCTTGTGTAAAAGACTTCCGGAGCCTGCTCAAAAACAGGAATGAAGGGATAGGGGTCAGATGCGTATTGCAGAAAAGAAGAAAAGCCAGATTACAGCACTGTATGAGCAGTGTTCCAATCTTCCGGTAGATGTCAGAAGTTGTCTGGAGAATGGCTACTTTACCGTAACGGTACCTCCACCCTGGAATATGAGCAATCAAAAGACTGCGCAGGAGGTGCAGGACAAAATCAAGGAATGGTCAAGGCAGTATACTGGCGTGGTCTGCTACTGTTTTGACAGCTTCAGCACACTTTTATATGTGCTGTGAGCAACACACAATGGCATGGAAAGGGTCATAACGGCCTGCTCCATGCCATTTTTTGCGAAAGGAGATTTTACAATGGGTGTTTTTTCAGAAATAGTAATGGAGCAGCAAAACAGTATGTTCGATTCGTCTGCAGCCTTTGAGGATGATGAAGCCTTTGAGCTGGAGGAGATGGAATCTTTGCCTGTGCCGCCTGTAGGTACAGACACTGTCCCAGTATCGGCGGCTTCGGTTTCTGCCGGTGAGACTGCTTCGGCTGATGCAGAGGAAGAACCTGTGGATGAAGTAGCGTCTGATGGGGAAGAGAAGTCTGCTGAGGAGGGGAATTCGGCACAACCGCCCGCCGCAGAAGATGAAGAAAAAAAGCGTGCGGAGCATGAGGCGGCTGAAGCCCAGCGCAAAGCGGAATTTGACGCCAAACAGCAGGCGAAGAAAGCCGCGGAGCAGGAGCAGATCGCCCGTCTGGAAGCGATGAGTGATGAAGAAGTAATCGCGGCCTCTACCCAGAGGGTGAGTACCGATGTGGAAAAACTGACACGGCGAAATATGAAGGAATGTGTGTCCGAGCATATCCAGATGCTCTGTATGGAAGATACGGCGTTTGCCCGTCTGACGATGCATCCGAAAAAGAACATGATCCGCTGTTTCCAGTACATCAACCGAAAGGCATGGGATTATGTGCAGGATGAACTAAAAGCAAGCGGAACCCACCCTGGTCCCGGACAGCAGACATATGGCTGCGATGTGCCGGATGATATGTGCTATCAGTGGGCAGAAGATTATTTCCGTGACCCTGATGCCAAGGAAGACCATGAGGATGAGGAGAAGTTTGTTCCCAAGCCGTATGCTGGGAAGTCCTCTGCAAAGAGCAAACCCAAGAAGGCGGCAGAGAAGAAAAAGACGGAACCCAAGGCGGCACCCAAGCAGGAGGAAAAAAAGCCTTCTCAGGATGGGCAGATGTCGCTGCTGGATTTTGGGATGGCAAAGGCAGGCTGAGCCGGCAAAGGAGGAAAAATGAAGAATGATTGCTTATAAGGGTTTTCGCCCCGGGCTGATATGCCGTGGCTATCAGTTTGTGATGGGGCTCAATACGACTGAAAAAGCAAATTGCAGGGAAAATGGATTTCACTGCGCGGAAGACCCGCTGGACTGCCTTAGTTATTATTCCAGCCTGGAGCATTCGGAATATTATATTGTCAACGCCGGCGGCGACATCGATGAAGATGAGCATGACTCCAAAATCGCCTGTACGGAGCTGACTGTGATTAAGCGGCTCACCAAAGAGGAGCTGTTTTTACATGGTTTGGCCTACATGGCAGATCATCCGCGCAGGGTGTGGAGCTCCCATGTGGCAGCCAACCGGGCAATGGCGAACTGCGGCTATGCGGTGGTACGGGGTAAAGACCCCGTTGCCACCGGCAGACTGGGAGACATCCTTGCTTTTGCGAAGGAAGCACCGGATTCGGAAAGTATCGTACAGGTTGCAGTGGGCCGGATTGACGGCGTTACATTACTGCCTGATGTGTGGTATAGCGTAGATTTGACAAAGAGGATGGTGAATTGAGATGAAAAAAAGAGCCCTGATGGCACTTCCCAAGCTGACAGCGACGGATGAAATGAAGCAAATCGCGACTTCAGACCTGCCAAGAAAGGAAAAAACTGACTACGGATATGTTCGGGAAGTCTGTGAGTATTATACCTATCTAAGATGTATCAAACAGGATGGGATATTGAAGGTGGCTTTCTTTTTCCCGGAGCATCTTCGCCTGGATGGGAGTAATCCGGCCTATGAAGTGTATCTGGATAAAGAAAAGCGGCAGTTTATTACCTATAACAGCCTGATACAGAAATGGAGCGAATCCAAGCTGGACAGACTGGACTGGAAGCGGCAATACTGGTATACCAAAGCCTACTGGATCAGCGATGAAGATGAGACATCTATACAGGCATATCTGAACATCAATAAAAAAGCGGTAGAGGCAATCCGGCAGTTTCAGCGGGATGTGCGTGATGAACAGCTCGAACAGCGGCACCGGCGGGAAACTGACCCATGGGATAAGGATATGGAACAGGTGCCGGAGCTTCCAAAGGACTGGAGCCGCTGGGTGGATAAGGTTGCCATTCGGCAAAATTACATTTACTACCACTATAAAAAGGGCGGCGCCAAAACAGGTTACTGTACCTACTGCGAAAAGGAAGTGCCGATCAAAGTACATCCACATCACAATCAACAGGGCCGCTGTATTTGCTGCCGGCATCCGGTAGTATTCAAAGCCTATGGACGAGCGGGGTATATGCAGACAGAAAAACATTTTGCCTACCTGATCCAGCGATGCAAAGACGGCTTTGTAGTTCGTGAATTTCAGGCTGACCGGACATATGGGAAAGAAAGCCTTCCAAACTCCAAGCTTTATTGTCAGGAAATCCGGCGCACGATTTATGACCGGGAAAGAAAACCAAGAACCTACTATTGGGGTCTGTATAAACAGCGAAATATGCGCTGGATTTCCGGAAGCCCCTGTTCTTATAGTTGGTCTGGTTCGCATGATGGACGGGTTTATGGCAAAACACTGCCAACTTTGGAACAGCAGGAACTTCGATGCACAGGGCTCGTCAACTGGATTCGGAAGCAGAAAAGCGTTGATCCGGAAAAATATCTGGCTGGGCTCGAACGGATACCTCAAATGGAACAGATCAGCAAGGCGAACCTGCCGAAGCTTACCAAGGAATGTTTCAGTTCCTGCGGAACAGTCAGCGAACTAATCAAAAACCATAGTGCCGGGAGTCTGATTAAAGCTCTGGGCCTTGACAGCAGGAGGTTTCAGCGACTTCGACTCCATAATGGAGGCTGTGATCTGCTGCGGTGGCTGCAATATGAAAAGGGCATCGGCAGGGAAATCCCGGATAATGTCCTTTTGTGGATGTGTCAGCAGGATATTGAGCCTGGGGATGTCCAGTTCATTGCTGACCGCATGAGCATGGTGCAGGTCTATAACTATGTACGGCGTCAGATGCCATCCTTCCGGCGAAACAGCCATGAGGTACTGCGTACCTGGGAGGATTATCTTTCCATGGCAAAGAAATTGCACATGAATGTATATGATGAGATCGTATATCGCACCAGAAAACTGCGGCGGCGTCACGATGATCTGGTGCTCAAATGTCAGGAGAAGGATATTGAACTGCAGGCCGAGGAGATGGAGGAGAAATTCCCCCATGTTAATGCCATCTGTCAGGAAATCAAAGCGAAATATGAGTACGCCGATGCGGATTACATGGTAGTGGTGCCAGACGGTATTCTGGACATTATTACCGAGGGGCGTGCGCTCCATCACTGTGCAGGCAGCAGTGACCGCTACTGGGACCGGATTGAGCGGCGAGAAAGCTTTGTGGTGTTTCTGCGTAAAACGGCTGATCCTTTCCATGCCTATTACACGCTGGAAGTGGAGCCGGATGGAACAGTGAGGCAGAAACGGACGGAATATGATCGGCAGAAGAAGGACATTGAGCAGGCGACCGAGTTTCTGCAGAAGTGGCAGCGGGTGATTACTGCCAGGCTGACAGAAAGCGACAAGGCGCTGGCTGCGGAAAGCCGGATTCTTCGTGAGAAGGAATTTATCCAGTTGAAGAAGGATCGTGTCATCATCCATACCGGTCATTTGGCAGGAAGGCTTTTGGCGGATGTGCTGATGGCAGACCTGATGGAAAACACGGATAGCATCCAGT
>ERZ1505072.235-NODE-235-length-17469-cov-4.966579_pt1 | contig 17469 bp, 9 predicted proteins | sample MGYA00571776_ERZ1505072 | MGnify/ENA primary metagenome ERZ1505072 (study PRJEB39906, sample SAMEA3182062) | gut metagenome | biome: human; feature: gut; material: Stool; isolation source: human stools | place: Canada | collected 2013-01-14 ... | reverse complement strand
ACGTCTCCCTTTAAAAATAGTATGCACCATTGCGACCATCCATTTTCGTTTGGATCATCTTGCCAAGAAGTAAGAAGCATGTCGCTCTTGCCATCACCATTGAAATCGCCAAAGGTAATGCCGTGTTTTTGGGTAGGCCATAATATCTTATCTTTTTTGATGAAAGAACTAAATCCGTTGCTTTGGAGCACTAGGGTTCCTGTGTCTGTTAGATTTAGCACATCAATTAAACCGTCGCCATTTATGTCGGCAAACTCCACGCGATAGAATTGTTCTTCACACTGTCCTGTTGAAGTTCCGCCAAGTGGTTTTATTGTTCCATTAGAGTTGGGATAAGATGCTAAAACTCTATAGTCTTTCTTTCCTTTATTCCATAGAAATAAATCCATTGCCCCGTCACCATTTACGTCTATAGGTTGTAATTCGTAATCTTTGGGAAGTGAAATTATATCTTTTAGTTGTAAGTAAAAACTACCATCGCTTTTTCTAAATGAGAGGTATAAGTCACAATTGTAAGCAATGTTGTTGCAATACCTTTTGATGGCAATATCTGTAGTTCCATCACCATTGAAATCTCCACAGACAACTTGTTTAACTTCTCCATCGTTTTTCCATTGCCCTTCAAATGCTTTGGTAAAATATGTTCCGTGGCTAACGAAGAACTTACGTCCAGTCCAACCTGCATCTTTATTCTCTGGGATGGCTAGAAAATCAGTTTTCCCGTCACCATTGAAATCTCCTGTTATTAGTTTTGCCTTGTGGATGGAAGCAGTCTTATCGTAATTCTGATTAGATATTTTGAATTGCTCCACTGTTTCCCAATTGAAAATAGTCGGATTTTTATGCATGCCGTTGGCTGTAGACTCCGTGATACTAGTTAGTAAGTTCTTTCCATTTTTCGAAGAATAGGTCGCTTTGAAATTTCTTACCTTGTTTTCACCGAAGTATACATCTATATCTGTGATTATCTTGCTTCTCCTTACTTTTTGTCCATAAATGTAAGTAGTGGGAGGCAGGCTGTTGGATGTGTAGGATAATCTAATGGAAGCGTATGGGGATAGTCCAGTCTTCTCATTGCCTGTGTAGTCAATTCTGGTAGCCCACAATTCGTTTGTGTCAGCGTTTCCTGTATATTTTATAGTAAAATAATTTCCGACAGTATCCGTGACTTTGGTTACCGTCCAAAATAAAGTTTTGTTTGATGGAACGTTAAGTAATGCGAGATTTGATTGGTATTCATAGATTAATCCAGACTTCGTGTAGACTTTGAACGAGGATGGATTTGTTAATGTACCATAGGCTATTATCTTAGAGAATATGTCATTCTCAGTTCGATATTCGTAATAATCGACATCGTCACCACATTTCATTAAACGCATGCCGTCAAGGGCAAAAGCATCATGCCATGAAAAATCAACGGCTGAAGGCTGATGGTCATGATAGCGGTCTGATGGAATACGAGTAATAACAGAGAGACCTTTTAAGTCAAAACCATAACCTAAAAGACCATCTTTAGTTCCACTGCTATAGCAAATGGATAAAGCTGGTTTCATCCCGCCTGTTCCCACGGGTACAGGTATGGGAATCTCATAACCAAGTTGTCCTAATGGTGTAACCGCAAGGTCGTCATCAATTTTTCCGACTATGCCACCTAGTGAACCGCCTGTCTCTTTGTCTGTAAAGAGTCGCTCTTGGGCTATAGTTATAATGGGTAGGATAAGAAAAAGTGTAAGTAGATGCTTTTTCATATTTGTGAATTATTTTTTGATTATCTTATATGAAACTCTTTTATTCAAATCTGAAACAGTTAATATATATATGCCTGGTGCGAGGTCTGATACTGTGATGGAGTATGTTGACCCAAGAATTTGTCCTTTTAATTCGACTTGTCCTGACATATTAGTGATAGCATATGTTAATGGATTCGTTGCTTTGTTAGGTAAAAAGTTTACATTTATAGCATCAGATACATAAGGTACTGGGAATATTGTTATCTTCGTTAAATTAAAAGTAGAAATGGAGTCTTTCTTTTGAAGCTTTTTGCTTTCAACAGAAAGATTCTCATATGTTCTAGAGATACAATTCCCCATATTGTCATATTTGTACACCGTATGTTGAGCGTGGGTGTATACAATATTTGATAGTAAGAAACTACAGCACAGTAATAGTCGTATCATACGCTTTAATATTAGAAGTTAAATTGCAATTTGGCTGCAAATATAAGGATTTTTTTTGTAATCGACAAACTTTTTAAAAGAAAAAATCGTAGACTTGAATTTGCGAGCTTTTTATCGATGTTAGAGTTACAGTGAACAGTGAATTCTTCACTTTTTATTAAAGTAGTAAAATCATAGTTTTTTAGATATGAATAAGCAGAGATTTGTAAAGTATCCGTAGCAAGAACCTTATAGTTTCGCTATTTTGTTGCGAAACATCATTCATCCTCTTTCCAATACCTCCCGATGCGCTTTGCACTATGTCGGGATGTAATTTCTGGAAGTCTATTACAATAATCCCGCCCTTCGCACGTTATTAATATATTAATTTAATTAGGAGAAAAAGAAAATGATAGAATATATTCATGGCGATCTGACAGAGCTGACACCTGCACTGGCTATTGTTGAGACTGCGGGGGTGGGCTACGGACTCAATATATCGCTCAATACATATACTGCCATTCAGGGCAAACAGGAAGTGAAACTCTATGTTCACGAAGTGCTGGTGGCTGGTGGAAGAGATGACTCTTTCACCCTTTTCGGCTTTGCTACCAAACAGGAACGTGAACTCTACCGCCTCCTCATCACCGTTTCAGGAGTAGGCGGAAATACGGCCCGTATGATTCTCTCTTCACTCTCGCCACGCGAACTCTGCGAAATCATCTCTACTGGTAACGACAAGATGCTGAAAACCGTGAAGGGTATCGGACTGAAGACTGCACAGCGAATCATCATCGACTTGAAAGATAAAATCGTGAGCCTCGGCATTGCTGACGAACTGCCAGCCAGCGGAGGCAATGTGGTGATGGTGAACAATGACGTAAAGGATGAGGCGGTAAGCGCCCTCACCATGCTCGGCTTCTCGCCGGCACCATCTGCCAAGGTAGTAGTAGATATCCTCAAGGCACAGCCTGATCTCCCGGTAGAACAGGTTGTGAAACTGGCATTGAAGCAAATCAAATAAGTTAGGAGTTTTTTGTCGATGAAACAGAAGCAAAGATTCATATCTTTTCTATTGGCTTGGCTGATGGTGGCAACCTTCGGCTATGCGATAGCTTTGCCTCAACTTCAGGACGATAAAAAGAAAAACCATATCAGCACAGCCCAGCCCGTGCAGCTCGATGAAGATACCATTCCCGATTCGCTGCTGCATACCCGCTGGCAGATTCAGCGCACCCAACCTTACTCCCTGAGCGACCTCTATCAGAGTCCGCTCGACCTGAAACGTCCTGATAATCTGCAATATCAGGTAGTCTACAACGATACCCTCGACCGCTATATCATCGGCAACCGCATGGGCTCAACCTGGCTTTCGGCTCCTATCATGCTCACTCCGAAAGAGTATCTTGCATGGACCGAACAGCAGCAGCGCAACAGCTACTTCCGCAAGCAGAACGATGAAATCTTCCAGGCAAAAGGCAAGGAGAAGTTCGATTTCTCAGATATGCACTTCGACTTGGGACCTGCAGAGAAAATCTTCGGTCCTGGTGGCATCAGAGTGAAGACACAGGGTTCTGCCGAACTTAAGTTCGGTATCAACAAGAAGAGCATCGACAATCCTTCGTTGCCTATCCGAAACCGAAAGACGACGATGATGGATTTTGATGAGAAAATCAATCTCAACGTCAACGGAAAGGTGGGCGATAAGGTGAACATGAACCTGAATTACAACACCGATGCCACCTTCGATTTCGATGCACAGAACATGAAACTGAAGTACGACGGCAAGGAAGATGAAATCATCAAACTCGTTGAGGCGGGCAATGTCTCCTTCCCTTCCAACTCTTCGCTCATCAAAGGCGCCAGCAGTCTGTTTGGTGTTAGAACCGATATGCAGTTTGGCAAACTCAAGCTGCAGATGGTGGCTTCGCAGAAGAAAAGTGCATCGAAGAGCGTATCTACCAGGGGCGGTGTACAGCTCACTCCTTTCGAGTTGAATGTAGCCGATTATGAGGAGAACCGCCACTTCTTCCTCTCCCAGTATTTCAGAAATCATTATGATGCCTGGATGCAGAAACTTCCTAATCTCACCACGGGCATCACCATCAACCGTGTGGAGGTGTGGGTTACCAACAAAACCGGCAATACCACCAATACCCGAAACATCGTAGCCCTGACCGACCTGGGCGAGAACCAGAAACTGAGCAACCCGATGTGGACGGCGAGCGGACAGGTGCCTTCTAACCAGGCGAATACTGAGTATGCTGCGATGAACAGCCAATATGCTGCTGCCCGTGACATCGACCAGGCTGCAACCACTCTCGATGGAGGCGGACTGGTTGGTGGAGCCGATTATGAGAAACTGGAGAGTGCCCGTCTGCTCAATTCTTCTGAGTATACGGTCAATACCGCTTTGGGTTATATCTCATTGAAAACCAGTCTGCAGACCGACCAGGTACTTGCCGTAGCCTATGAGTATACATCGGGAGGTGTTACCTATCAGGTGGGCGAGTTTGCATCCGATCTCAGCGATACCAAGCAGGCACTCTTCGTGAAATCGCTCAAAAATACCAGTAACAATCCGCGACAGGGCAACTGGGGGCTGATGATGAAGAACGTTTATTATCTGGCTTCTACCGTAGAGAAGGAGAAGTTCCGCCTGGATGTGAAATACCAGAGCGATACCACCGGCGTATATCTCAGTTATATCCCTGAGCAGCAGGTGAAGAAGCAGCCTATCATCCGTGTGCTGGGCGCCGACCGTCTGGATAACAACAACAAGGCACACAGTAATGGATATTTCGATTATGTAGAAGGCTATACCATCTCTAACGGACGCGTGTTCATTCCGAAGGTAGAGCCTTTCGGCAGTTATATGCGTGATTATCTGGTCAAGCGGGGCGTGGCTGCCGACAAGGCTGAAAAGTATGCCTTTACCGAACTTTATGACAGTACGAAGACCGTAGCCAAGCAGATAGCCGAAAAGAACAAGTATCAGATTGTGGGACAGTTCAAGGGCTCTGCAGCCAATGTCATCTCGCTCGATGCCTACAATGTGCCACAGGGCTCGGTGGTCGTTACGGCAGGCGGTATCACCCTGAAAGAGGGCACCGACTATTCGGTAGATTACAGTGCCGGTGAGGTGACCATCCTGAACCAGAGCATCATTGATGCCGGTACGGCTGTCAACGTTTCTCTGGAGAGTAATACCGATTTCGGACAAACGCGAAAAACGATGTTCGGACTGAACTGGGAGTATGATTTTACCAAGAACTTCCAGTTGAGCGGTACTATCCAGCACCTCTCCGAACAGGCGCTTACCACCAAGGTATCCATGGGCTCCGAACCGCTGAAGAACACCCTTTGGGGCATCAATCTCAACTGGCGCAAGGAGAGTCAGTGGCTCACCAATGTGCTTGACAAGATACCATTCCTGCACCTCACCCAGCCATCGCAGATATCCTTTACAGGAGAATTTGCCCAGCTCATTGCCGGTGAGGCAGGTGGCACACAGGACAATGCATCTTATATCGATGACTTCGAGGGTACGAAGACCACCATCGATGTAACGACTCCTACCTCCTGGTTTATATCCAGTGTGCCTTCGCTCAATTTCAAGGACGATTACAGCGATAAGACCGGTCTGAGCAGCGGTTTCCACCGTTCGCGCCTAGCCTGGTATACCATCGATCCGCTGTTCACCCGCCGTGGAAGTTCGCTCACTCCGGGACATATCAAGGGCGACCTCAAGCAGTTGAGTAACCATTATGTCCGCGAGGTCTATACCAAGGAGCTCTTCCCATTGCGCGACCAGAGCAGTTATCAGGGCGCTACCAATACCCTGAATGTACTCAATCTGGCTTACTATCCAAGTGAGCCGGGATCATACAACTTCAATGTAACAGATTTGCAGGCTGACGGAACCCTGCAGAATCCGCAGCGCAACTGGGGCGGAATGATGCGTAAACTGGATACCAACGATTTCGAGCAGGCAAACATCGAATACATCGAGTTCTGGATGCTCGATCCGTTCATCTATTCCCGCGAAGAGGCTGATGCTGCCGATTATGGTGGCGATTTCTACATCAACCTGGGCGAGGTGAGCGAGGATATCCTGCGTGATGGCAAGAAATTCTATGAGAGTGGCATGCCGGTAGATGGCAGCAAGAGCTACACCTATACCCAGTGGGGTAAGATTCCTACCCAGAGCACCGTGACCTATGCCTTTGCTACCACCAGTGGCAGCAGAGCCTTGCAGGATGTGGGTTTCAACGGACTGACTGATGCCGAGGAGCAGGAATTCTACAAGAGTGCTTATCTCGACCAGATTCAGGGTAAGGTGAACCAGGCGGTGTTCGACAGCATCTTTGCCGATCCGGCACGTGATGACTACCACTATTTCCGCGGTTCCGACTGGGATGAGATGCGTGCTCCTATCTTGCAGCGATATAAGTATATCAACAATCCTCAGGGCAACTCGCCTGACAGCGACAGCCGTTCTGAGAGCTATGATACTTCTTATAAGTCAACGCCGGATGTCGAGGATATCAACCAGGATTATACGCTCAACGAATATGAGAAATACTTCCAGTACCGTGTCAGCATCCGTCCGGAAGATCTCGTGGTGGGTAATAATCATATTGTAGATAAGCGTGAATACAGCCAGACCTGGCGTGATAATACCAAGTCTACCGTTACCTGGTATCAGTTCCGCATACCTATCGATGAGTTTGAGAGCCGTCAGGGCAACATCAACGATTTCTCCAGCATCCGCTTCATGCGTATGTTCCTCACCGGTTTCAAGAAACCTATCGTGCTGCGTTTCGGTACCTTCGACCTCGTGATGGGCAAGTGGCGTACCTATGATCAGCCGCTCGGCGCAGCCAGTGGCGGAACCCTCGATGCAAGCAGTGTGAGTCTGGAAGAGAACGGCGAGAAGACACCGGTCAACTATGTCTTGCCTCCGGGTATCAAGCGCGAACAGGATCCTAGTCAGCCTCAGTTGGTTGAGGCGAACGAGCAAGCGTTGAGTCTGGTGGTCAAGAATATGAGCACAGGCGAGGCGAAGGCGGTTTACAAGAATTCTACCCTTGATCTGCGCCAGTACAAGCGCATCCAGATGTTTGCCCATGCCAATGCATTGGAGCAGAATACCACCCGTCTGCAGGATGGTGATCTCTCAGTCTTCATCCGTCTGGGTAGTGATTATAAGAACAATTACTACGAGTATGAAATCCCACTGAAACTCACCGAGCCACGCTCCAACTACAACCGCTATGTGCTTGCCGACTGTAAGGCGGTATGGCCTGAGGTGAATATGCTCGATGTGCCGCTGAGTGTCTTTACGGCATTGAAGAAAAACCGCAACAAGGCGAAGGCACAGGGTGTGGCTTCTTATCTCGCTCCTTATTCCATGATGGATGCAGAACATCCGCAGAACAAGATTACCATCGTGGGTAATCCGAGTCTCGGCGAGGTGAAGACCATGATGCTGGGTGTGAGAAACAATTCTGCCGACATCAAGAGTGGTGAGGTATGGATAAACGAACTCCGACTCAAGGAACATAATAATTCGGGTGGTTGGGCTGCCAATGCCAACCTCAACGTACAACTCTCCGATCTGGGTAGCGTAAATGCCACCGGCAGATACATCAGCGAGGGATTCGGCGGTCTGGAAGATGGCGTGGCAAGTCGCACTACCGATAATTACGGTACCTACAGTGTGACCACATCGCTCGAAATGGGTAAGTTCTTCCCTGACAAGGCGAAGGTGAGCATACCTTTATATTATAGTGTTACCAAGGAGAAGACCACTCCTAAGTATAATCCGCTGGATACCGATATGGAGTTGAAGGATGCCCTCGATGCTGCCGGCTCTAAGCACGAGCGCGATTCTATCGAGAATATCGCTGCCACTAAGATTACGCGGACCAACTTCTCCATCTCGAATGCCCGGGTGGGTATAGCTACCAAGCGCCATCCGATGCCATACGATCCAGCCAACTTCTCATTCACCTACAGTCATCAGCATCAGTATACTACGGGTGAAACGACGATGTATGAGCGCAAGGACAACTGGCGAGGAGCCCTGGATTATTCGTGGAGCCCGGTTTATAAGGCATGGGAACCATTCAAGGGACTGAAGAACAAGAGTAAGTGGCTCGACATACTGAAACGTTTCGGACTGAACTGGCTGCCGCAGAACATAGCCTTCAATACCGAGATGACGCGCGACTACTACGAGTTGCAGGAGCGCGATATGGAAACCCTGATGAGTGGAACTGCCGGAGTAGACTCTAAGTTGCCGCTCACCTTCAGTGAGCAGTTCCTCTGGAACCGTGAGTTCTCCATCAACTGGGATCTGACCAAGAACCTGCACATGAACTTCCAGAGTGCTACCCATGCACAGATAGAGGAACCTTATACACCGGTCAACAAGGATCTTTATGCCGACCAGTATCATGCCTGGAAGGACTCCGTATGGACCAGCATCCGCCACTGGGGTGCACCGCTCGACTATAGTCAGAATTTCCAGGCATCTTATAGGTTGCCTCTCAATCTGCTGCCTGTCTTCGACTGGGTGAACAGCGATGCCTCTTACAATGCCAACTATTCTTGGGAGCGCGGTACAGAGGATGAGGAGGGCAACTCGTATGGAAATACCATCAATACCCAGCGCGAACTGACATTGAACGGAAACTTCAACCTGGTGAAACTCTACAACCATGTGCCTTTTCTGAAGAAGGTAAACGATAAGTTTGACCGTACCCAGAGTAGGGCACAGATGCAGCGCAAGAAGCAGGAAAAAAAGAAAAAGAAGCAGGAAGCAAAGGAACAGGCGGCTGATCCGAAGAAGGCGCTGCCTAAGAACAAGCGTGCCTTCGAACGGGAAATCACCCTCCTGCCTGATACCACATTCAAGATACGCCACGGCAAAAATACCAAGCGACTGATTGTGAATGCCAAGACGGAAGACGGCAAGGTATTCCCGCTTAAATATAAAAAGGTGGATAATAACCAGATCAGAATCATCTCAAAGGTAGATACTGCCATGAAGGTGAAACTCTCCGTACTGGCTAAGGAACCGCTTGATGATAAGAAATGGTATAAGGGATTGCAGTTGGCTAGTCGCCTGGCAATGATGGTGCGCAATGTGAGCATCAACTATCGCAGCAGCTATCAGCTCACCCTGCCGGGCTTCTTGCCTAGTGTGGGTGATGCCTTCGGACAGAAGAAGGTGGGACAGATGGCACCGGGTCTTGACTTCGCCTTCGGTATGGTTGGCGACGATTATATCAAGAAGGCTAGAAACAACGACTGGCTGCTCTGCAACGACAGTATCGCAACACCTGCTACTACCAGCAGAACGGATAATCTTACGTTGCGTGCCACCCTGGAGCCTATCAAGGATTTCAAGATTGATCTCTCAGCCACACGTACCAAGACCACGCAGAAGAGCATACAGTATATGTATGAAGGAACGCCAACTACCCAGAGTGGAGCCTTCCAGATGACTACCATCTCGCTGGGGTCGGCTTTCGAGGGAATGGGCAATGCCAATTCGGGTTATCGCAGCAAGACCTTCGAGAAGTTTGTCAACTCGCTGGCTGGTTTCAGAGATAGGGTAGAGGCGCAGTATGCCGGAACTGTTTATCCGGCCGGTTCGGCTCTGGCTGGCGGCAAGTTTGATGCTTCCCGCACGCCGGTCAACCAGTATAGCAGCGATGTCATGATTCCTGCCTTCCTCAAGGCTTATACCTCGATGGGTGGCAATTCACTCTCGGTATTCCCGGCATTGAGCCGGATGTTGCCAAACTGGACCATCCGTTATAGTGGACTGGGACGTCTGCCTTGGTTCAACGAGCACTTCAAGAGTGTCAACATCAACCACTCTTACAAAAGCGTCTTTGCAGTTGGCAGCTACAACAGTTACAGCACCTTCCAGGAGTATATGAACGGTCTCGGCTTCGTGAGTGATGCCACTACGGGCAATCCATCTCCAAGCAGCATGTTCAACATTTCGCAGGTAAGTATCAACGAGTCGTTCTCGCCATTATTGGGTATGGATGTCACATTCAACAATAATATGACGGTGAAGGCAGAATATCGCCAGACCCGTGTGTTGAACCTCAGTATGACGAGTGTGCAGCTGAACGAGGCATTGAGTAAGGACTGGGTAATCGGTATGGGTTACCGCATCAACAACTTCGATGTTTTCGGCTGGGGCGCCAAGGCCTCCCGTTCCAAGTCGAAGGGCGGCAACAAGAATGCAGCCAATAAGAATGCGTCGACCACCAAAACGGTTCAGAATGGTACCAACCATGATCTGAATTTACGTCTTGACTTCAGTTTTCGCAAGCAGGCAGCCATCGTTCGTGATATAGCCTCAATGGTAAGCAGTGCCAGCAGCGGCAACAATGCTCTGAAACTGAGTTTCTCTGCCGATTATACCTTCAGCAAACTCCTTACCATGAGTTTCTATTATGACCGTCAGACCAACACCCCGCTCCTCTCGAGCAGCAGTTATCCTACCACCACACAGGATTTCGGCCTGAGCATCAAGTTCTCGCTGACGAGATAAAAAGAAAATTCACTAGAACCAATAGGTAGAAAGAAAAATTCTCTAATTCTCAAATTCTTGAAAATAAAAAAAAGCTCGGATGCATCACAAGCATCCGAGCTTTTTAATATTCTGATAATTCTTGATTACTTCTTGTCGTAAGCATGAACAGGATAGTCGATGGTATAGTGGAGACCACGGCTCTCCTTGCGTTCTATCGCCATGCGGGTGATGAGATAACCCACGTTAATCATGTTGCGGAGCTCGCAGAGTTCCTTGCTTACCTTTACACGCTTGAAGAGGTTTTCTGTCTCTTCGTAGAGAAGATCGAGGCGGTCCCATGCTCGCTTCAGACGGAGATCGCTGCGCACGATGCCTACATAGTTGCTCATGCATTCGCCCACCTCTTTCACGCTCTGTGTAATCAGCACCTTCTCTTCGTTGGTCAAAGTACCTTCATCATTCCATGCTGGTACCTTCTCATTGAAGTCGTACTCATCTACATGTTCAATACTGTGCTTGGCAGCAGTCTCGGCATAAACCACAGCCTCGATGAGCGAGTTGCTGGCAAGACGGTTGCCGCCATGCAGACCGGTGCATGAACACTCGCCCAGAGCATAGAGACGGTTGATGCTTGAACAGCCGTTCAAATCAACCTTGATACCACCACACATATAGTGAGCGGCAGGACGAACAGGGATATACTCCTTGGTGATGTCGATGCCGATGCTCAGACACTTGGCGTAGATATTAGGGAAGTGACGCTTGGTCTCCTCTGGATTCTTATGGGTTACATCGAGACAGACATGATCCAATCCGTGAATCTTCATCTCCTTATCGATGGCACGAGCCACGATGTCACGAGGAGCCAGACTCAATCGCTTATCATATTTCTCCATGAAACTTTCGCCGTTAGGCAGACGCAAGATGCCGCCATAACCACGCATAGCCTCGGTGATGAGGAAGGCAGGATGGGTTTCGCCCGGATGATAAAGAGCGGTTGGGTGGAACTGGACAAACTCCATGTCGGCTACAGTTCCCTTGGCACGGTATACCATCGCCTCACCATCGCCAGTGGCAATCACAGGGTTGGTGGTAGTCTGATAAACGGCACCACATCCACCGGTACACATCACGGTAACCTTACTCAGATAGGTATCTACCTTCTGGGTATCAGGATTCAATACGTATGCACCGTAACAGTTGATATAAGGAGTGCGGCGGGTAACACGGGCACCCAAGTGGTGCTGAGTGATAATCTCCACGGCGAAATGATTTTCCTTGATATCGATATCCGGACAGTTGCGCACAGCCTCCATCAGACCGCGCTGGATTTCTGCACCCGTATCATCTGCATGATGAAGGATGCGGAACTCGCTGTGACCGCCCTCACGGTGTAGGTCGAACTTGCCGTCCTGCTGCTTATCGAAGTTGACGCCCCACTGCACGAGCTCCTTGATCTGCTCCGGTGCCATAGTGACAACCTGCTTCACTGCTTTATAATCGCTGATATAATCACCAGCAATCATAGTATCCTGTATGTGCTTGTCGAAGTTATCCACTTCCAAGTTGGTAACTGACGCCACACCACCTTGTGCGAATGACGTGTTAGCCTCGTCGAGCGAGGTCTTGCAAATCATACACACCTTACCTTTATGCGCTCTGGCTACTTTCAGGGCGTAACTCATACCGGCAACTCCTGAGCCGATAATCAGAAAATCATACTTATAAACCATTGAGTTTATTCTTATCTAATTTCAATATTAAGAACAGGTGTTTTTATCTATAAAACAACCCCATTCTCTCAGAATTAATTCTTAATTCGTTGCAAAAGTAATAATTAATCTTTAAAATGAGTAATAAGAGAGGGATTTTTTGTAATTTTGCAGCGAAATTTAAGGTTATATAGTCTTTTAGACTATCAAACGGTCGTAAAAACGACAATAATATAAGGTAATAAATCAAAGTTATGGCAGATAGAACTTTTCATAAGCGCTTTACGCTGACGGCACGTATCGGTGTGGCGGTGTTTGCAATTCTGGCTCTCTACTTCTTCTGGGTCAAACTGGCTATCATCGGCATCTTTGTGGCTATCATCATCGTGGGCATGATTGAGCGCATACTGAATACAACCTATACCTTCAAGATGGTAAAACCGATAGACCTGGATGAGGAGATGGAATATCTCATCATCAATGAGGGCAGGTTCTCTTCCAACAGAAATGTGCCGCTATGTGATGTCATTGATGTACACATAGCCAAGACTTTCTTCGGATTAGACCATTGTGTGGTCATCGAATACGGACATAAGAATATTGTGACCGTTCAGCCGGATAATGAAGAGGCGTTTATGGAGAGAATCAAAAATAAATAATTTCTTTTATGTTCCGGTGAACTGATTGTGATGAAAAAGATAATATATATGCTGTTGGGTCTGATGATGGTATGGATCTCTGTACCGGTGCAGGCCCAGAATGTGATTGAAGATGAGGGAATAGAAACGGTTGATGAGAAGGATGTTTCCGATTCTACACTCGTTGATTCCCTGACAGCGGATACGCTGACTCAGGAATTGCCTTGGCCCGAATCGGTGAAGGTGGGTATTGATAAACTCCTTGAGAGCAAGATGTTCGAAACATCACAGGTAGGACTGATGGTCTGGGACCTGTCTGCTGACTCTTGTATCTATCAGAGAAATGAACGACAGCTGATGCGTCCGGCAAGTACGATGAAGCTCCTGACTGCCATTACGGCGCTCGATAAGTTGGGCGGTTCTTACCAGTTTAAAACCACTCTGAAATATACCGGTACCATTGAGAATGGGGTGTTGACGGGTGATGTCTATTGTATAGGCGGCATGGATCCCCGTTTCAACAGCGATGATATGTCGGCATTTGTTAATAGTCTGAAGGATATGGGTGTTGACACCATCCGTGGCAGCATCTATGCCGACCGCTCTTTGAAGGATGCCGACCTGTTGGGTGAAGGCTGGTGCTGGGATGATGACAATCCGGTGCTTTCGCCACTGGTGTTCCAGCGCAAGGATATCTTTATGGATAAGTTTCTTGCCAAGCTCCGTGAGGAGGACATCGAATATTCCTGCTTTGGGGCTTCAGAGAAGACTTGCCCTGCGAGTGCCTTTACGGTCTGTACCCGATTCCATACGATGGATCAGATTCTGCACAAGATGATGAAGGAGAGTGATAATCTCTATGCCGAGAGCATGTATTATCAGATTGCGGCTTCTACGGGAAATAAATGGGCGAGTGCCAAGAGTGCCCGGAATGTGGAAAGACAGCTTATCCGTAAGATAGGACTCGATCCGGCAAGATATAAACTGGCTGACGGCTCGGGACTTTCGCTCTATAATTATCTCAGTGCCGAACTGGAGGTGAAACTGCTGCGTTATGCTTATCTTAACGGTAATATCATGGACCATCTGAAGCATTCGCTGCCTATCGGTGGGGTTGACGGTACCTTGAAAAAGCGTATGAAAAACAGTTTTGTGCATGGCAATGTGAAAGCGAAGACGGGTACGCTGACGGGCATCATCTCATTGGCGGGTTACTGTACCGCAGCCAATGGTCATGAACTCTGTTTCGCCATCATTAACAATGGTATCATGCATGGCAATAATGCCAGACACTTTGCAGATAAAGTATGTACTTTGCTCTGCCAACCGTGAGCGTTAGTTGATAGTTTATAGTTGATAGTTAATAGTTTTATGGAGGAAATTCGTAAGTTTGTAGATGAAATGATAACATGGGCAGGAGTCACTGGTGATTTCGTGCCGATGCTGCGCCATATCTTGCTCACCATTACTGCCATCCTCTTGGCAATATTGAGCGATTTCCTGTGTCGCAAGATACTGGTTCCGCTCATCAGTAAGATTACTGATAAGACGGTTATAGCTTGGGATGATATTCTGCTGAACAAGAAGGTGCTCACCTCGGCTTGCCATATTGTGCCGGCTGTGGTGATATGGTTGCTCATGCCGCTGATTTATCTGGAGTATCCGATATTCAAGGAGATATTGGAGCGGGTTACGGGCATCTATATCGTGGTGATGTCGGTGCGTACGGCTCTGGTCTTCATCGGGTCTTTCAAAGGATTGGAGGATTCTCAGGAACGACGCTCGTCGGCTCAGCAGTATTTCCATACTTTCTGCGGTGTTCTCAAGGTATTGATGCTCTTTGTGGCTGGCGTGGTGGTGGTTGCCATCCTGTTGGGCAAGAACCCGATGACCCTCTTTGCCGGTTTGGGTGCTACCTCGGCAGTCCTGATGCTGGTCTTTAAGGATACCATCACGGGATTGGCGGCTGGTGTGCGTCTTACCAGCAATGATATGTTGCATAAGGGCGACTGGATTACGGTGAAGTCGGTGGATGCCAATGGTATCGTTGAGGATATGTCACTCACGACCGTGAAGGTGCGCAACTTTGATAACACCATCGTTACCATTTCGCCTATTACCCTGGTGAATGGTTCGTTCCAGAACTGGATTGGTATGCAGAAGAGTGGTGGACGAAGAGTGAAGCGCGTGGTTTACTTCGATTTCCGTAGTGTCCGTCTGGTGGATGAGACATTAAAACGTAATCTGCTTGCCAAGCATTTCGCCACCGAAGATTCGTTTAAGTTGAAGGAGTCGTTGCAGAAGGTGATAGATAAAGATATACAAGAAGGGAAGGATATTGAGGATTTAAAGAATCCTGCAGCCCTTGCCCCTACCAATCTCCAGCTTTACCGTAAATTCATGGAGAAGTATCTGCGCCAGCGTCCGGAGGTCAATACCGATCTCACATTGATGGTGCGCCACATGGAAGCCACGCAATGCGGTCTCCCTATCGAGTTCTATTTCTTCATTAAGGATAAGGTATGGGTGAATTACGAGCACATTCTCGCCGATATCATGGAGCATGCCTATGCCTTGGCGAATGAGTTCGGTCTGAAGATTTACGAGCAATATCCGGAACAGTGATTACTTTGAACATTGAGATTTGAACATTGAATTTTATGAATAGTTTTTCGGCTGTCATTATCCATTGGTTTCGTGAGAATGGTAGGGATTTGCCTTGGCGCGAAACCAAGGATCCTTATGCCATCTGGCTGAGCGAAATCATCCTTCAGCAAACCCGCATCGCACAGGGATGGGAATATTGGGAGCGGTTCATGAAGACCTATCCCAAGGTTGAAGACTTGGCTGCTGCCAGCGAGGATGATGTCTTGAAACTCTGGCAGGGATTGGGGTATTACTCGCGAGCCCGCAACCTTCATACTGCTGCCAGACAGATAGTAGAGCTCGGTCATTTCCCTGATACACTTGAAGGTATCAAAGCCCTGAAAGGGGTGGGCGATTATACTGCAGCAGCCATCGGTTCTTTTGCCTTTGATATTCCGGCGGCAGTAGTAGATGGCAATGTGTACCGGGTTCTTTCACGTTACTTCGGAATAGATACTCCTATCAACTCAACGCAGGGAAAAAAAGAGTTTGCTGCGTTGGCTCAATCACTCTTGCCTGCTTCGTCTGCTCAGCAACTTTCTGATACAGCATTATCGCCTGTTGCTGCCTATAACCAGGGTATGATGGATTTCGGAGCTATCCAGTGCACTCCTCAATCTCCAAAATGTCTTGTCTGTCCGCTTGCCGAAACCTGTGAGGCGTTGAGAACAGGAAGGGTAGAGGAGTTGCCGGTGAAGAACAAGACACTGAAGGTGAAAACGCGCCATCTCTCCTATATATATATAAGGTGTAAAGGCGAAGTGGCTATCCACCGTCGCGGTGAGGGTGATATCTGGCAAGGATTGTGGGAACTATATAACGCATCAGATGCTCCGCAACTGCCTGCCTTTGTCCATAATCCTCTTCTCCTGGCTAAGGATGTGAAGCATGTACTTACCCATCGCATCCTCCTTGCCGACTTCTATCTGCAGGAAACAGAAACCCGCCCCCTGCTCCCTGATGATTATATCTGGGTGAAAGAGGACGAGGTAGAACAGTATGGTGTTCCAAGGTTGATAGAAATCATGTTGGAAATGGTTCAAGCTAAATCATAAAAAAGAGGGTGTGTCATAAGGCCATGACACACCCTCTCTTATTTATATATGTTCTGTTAGATATTTCGTCTCAAGCAAGAATTAGTAATTCTGTGCTTCAATCTGGAAGTAGCTCTGTGGGTGGTTGCAGACTGGGCAAACCTCAGGAGCCTTCTTGCCTACTACGATATGTCCGCAGTTAGAGCACTGCCAGATGCAGTCGCCGTCACGAGAGAAGACGAGCTTGTCCTGTACGTTCTTCAAGAGCTTGCGATAACGCTCCTCGTGGTGCTTCTCGATTTCAGCAACCATCTCAAACTTAGCAGCAATCTCCTCGAAACCCTCTTCGCGAGCCTCCTTTGCCATGCGTGGATACATATCGGTCCACTCATCGTGCTCACCATTGGCAGCAGCTTCCAGGTTCTTCTCTGTATCCTGGATAGCACCGCCCTCCAGATACTTGAACCACAACTTAGCGTGCTCCTTCTCGTTAGCAGCTGTCTCCTCAAAGATATTAGCTATCTGTACAAAACCGTCTTTCTTTGCTTTGCTTGCAAAATAGGTATATTTGTTACGAGCCTGTGACTCACCAGCGAAAGCCTCCTGGAGGTTCTTCTCTGTCTTTGTTCCTTTTAATTCCTTCATAATGTATTCTGTATTAAGTTATTAATATGTTCTTTATTAAATTCTTGTACAAAGAAAATGCAAACGAGCGCAATG
>ERZ1505072.209-NODE-209-length-18817-cov-5.291547_pt1 | contig 18817 bp, 17 predicted proteins | sample MGYA00571776_ERZ1505072 | MGnify/ENA primary metagenome ERZ1505072 (study PRJEB39906, sample SAMEA3182062) | gut metagenome | biome: human; feature: gut; material: Stool; isolation source: human stools | place: Canada | collected 2013-01-14 ... | reverse complement strand
GGAATTAATTACTATTAAAGAAGATTTAAATAATTATAAAGATAATATTAATGCCATTATGGAAAAAATAAATAAAAACGAACTGGAAATGGCTTCAAAGTTATCAAAAATCAATGAACTAAGTATATCAAAGTTTAATAGTTGAGGAGGACAAAATGGGGAGTAATTCTATATCTAATAATTCAAATAATATAAGAGTTAATAGTAACTATACTAATAAGAAATATGGTTCTACAATTGGAAAAAGTGGTGGTAGTAGTCAGGCTGCATTAGCATCTCGTGCTAGAACCGCTAATACCGAAGAGTTTGATTTATCTTCTCCAGAAGTTATAACCAAAAAAGAAGGTATATTAGAAAAATCTGAAATAATAGAACAAATTGAGAATTTAATTTCTTTTTTTGATAATAGTAAAAAAACACTTGAAGAAGAAAAAGAAAATTTAATAAAGAAAAGTAAAAGTTTTACTGATTCCGCTAATAGAGGGGAATATCCTGAGTTATATTGGGAAGAAAATGTAAAAGGAAGAAAAAAATATTTAAATCCTAAAGAAGCAATTAAAAGTGATAAATATTTTAAAAAATATTTAAAAGATAATGGCTATCCAACAGATAGAGAAAGAATGTCATCAGAAAAATATAATTGATTAAAAGAAGAGGATGCTAATTATATAAATACTACATATACGGAAAAGTATAATGAATATTTTTCTAAGGCACTTGATATGTCGTATGAAAAATATGTAGAAAGATTAACTCAACTTAGTTGTGAGATCGAACAACTTAAAGCATCAAGATATGAAATGTTGCAAATACTAAAAGAACAGCCTTATATAGAATTAATGGATACTGATGATTTTAAAAATTATGTTGCTAATAATAAAGATAATCCGAATAGTGAATTATACAAATTATATGGAATTAAAAATGGTACTATTACTATGGATGATGATAGTTATTGGAGATTTAAATATTTTACTGAACAAGATATGCTTATATTTAGTTATCTATGGGATATGCAATCTCCAAAAGCTGCTAGAGAATATGTTGATGCTATTGAAGATAAACTTAATAAAGTGGAAGGATATGCTAATGCTGAAAAGTTTTTGGATAGTATAAGAGATGAAAATGGTAATATTGATCCCGATGTGCGTGCTGGTGTTTTATCTGGGGCTAAGGGTTTTGAGAATGGTGTGTCAACTTTCTTTGATGGACTTGGTAATGCTTTTAGTGATGAAGGTATGATGTCTACAACCCAATACGAGCAGATGTATATTTTGAATGAACTTACTAATTCATCTGGAAATTATATTAGTAAACTAGCTAATGAAATTTATGCTGAACAAGGTGAAGAAGTAGCAAATGATTTTTTAAAGAAAATGTATAATAGTGAAACTAATGAAATTGATTTAGAATATGCTAAGACAATGCTATCTGAACAAGAATATAATAATTTGATTATTAAAATTGATACCGATAAAAAGTCAAGATTAGATAATGTGTATGAATTAGGAAGCAGCTTTGGCAATATGGCACCAACTTTAGCTTTAGCAATTGCAGTATCTTTTGTTGCTCCTGGAGCTGGTATAACCATTGCTGGAAAGACTTTTGCATTTAATACATTAATTAGTAGTGGTTTAATGGGATTAAGTGTAGGTGGTAATGCTAAGAACCAAGCTTTGATGCAGGGAAATGATTTATACATTTCTACGGTTTATGGATTGGCATCTGGTTTTTCAGAAGCATCATTAGGTTTACTATTAGGTAATATTCCTGGTCTAAGTGCTACAGCTGAATTTTCTATTATCGGTCTGCTTAAAGAGGGTGGCGAAGAAGCATTGCAAGAAGGAGTAGATGCTCTTTTAAGAAGTGTATTGCTTGGAGAAACTATCGATTATGATCAGTTACCTAAGGATATGATTAAATCATTTTGCTATGGTGTAATTATGTCTGGTATAACAAATGGTGGTAAATTTGCTTTTTCAATAGTTATGGGCAATGAAACTATAAAAATTAATAGCATGGACGATTTTTTGAATTTTGTTAAAAATAATGTTGTTGGTCTTCCGAGTGCACAAGTTGAATCTGATGTTGTAGATATTACTCATTCAAATGATAATGTTGTACCTTCTATTAATGAAACTATAGAACAATCTTCTAGTATTAATCCTCGCTATTCTGATATTGATGGTCAAATAGCGATGGCTAATAATAATACTAGAAAAGGTATTTTTGCATCAATTTATATAGAAAATGTATCTTCATTAACTGAAGAACAAATAAGTTCAATAAAAAACATTGATAATGTTATATTTAAATTACCAGATGGTAGTAGTCTTTCTTACAATCAATTGATAGAAGCAAGAAATAGTACTAATGGTATTCAAGAAACTAAATCTTTCGATAGTGGTAATAGAGATATAGATTTAAATGCAGAATATATAATAGAAAATGATATATTTAAAAAATATAAAAATGCTGATGAGTTGCAATATGCATATATGCATAATAAAGTTAAAATGAATTTAAAAGAATATGCTGATGCCATGAAGGCGTTTGAAGTTAGAGATGCTATTTCTTTGAAAAACAAATTGGGTATGGAATTAGAAAAAATATTTTTTGATGATGATTATGTTATTGGTGTACATCGTACTGGTGCTGAAGGAAATGCTGTCGAGATTTTGAAAAATGGTTTAAATTTAACAGGTCATACACTAAGTGGCGGTGCCGGAGATACTGGTGGTATTGACCTGAAAAAAAATATCACTTTTCATACAGAATATATTGACTTCATAAAAGCTTTGTCTGAAGGTGCAACATATAAAACTTATGGATTGGGTTATGGTGATGCAATAATTGTTAAAATACCTAAGGCAGATATAAAAAATTTTGATAAAATTGTTGACTTTAGTGATGTTACACCTGTTTTAAAGCCTGAATATTTGGTGGGAAGTGTAAGATCTCAAGTTGATTTGTCTAGTAAAAAAATTAAAATTATGGATATTGTTTATAATCTAAGAGAAAATAATGGTATTGATAGTAGTATCGATAATCAAAATATAATAAATGATGTTGAAGAAAATATAGATAATATTAGTGCAGAAGAAGTTTCTCATAAGAAGATTATGCAAAAATCAGATTTTAACAAGAAAAATTTAATACAAGGAATCATTGGTGATTTGCCTTCTAATGCGGATCCGTTAACTATTGCTAGAATTATTTATTTAAAACTTAATCAATCTGTCACATATTCAGATACGTTTTTTGCTAGTACAGACAACAACTTTAGGGCTGATACTTATTATAGAAAATATGATATAAATGACTTGTTAAATATGAATAATAATGAAATAGTATGTAGTGGATGGTCACAATTGTATAAGGAACTTTTGGTCTGTGCTGGGTTTGATGAAAGCAAAATAAAAATTGAAAGTGGCAAAGGTGAAGTTTCACATAAGTATGTATCTGTAGATTTTGGAAATGGGCAACTTCTTTTAGCAGATGGAACTAGTAATATTTCAGGAATAACTGATTTAGCTGCTTCTAAGATTGGTGATGAAACAGGAGGATTTGCTTTTGTTGATAAACTAGAATTTGATAAAATAAAATCTACAGAAATTAAGACAATTGATCTTTTTAAAAAAATAAGTAGTAATAGGGATATTATTACAGCAATAGATGATGCAATTGGATATAGAAATTCTGATTTTAAAAAAGATATTTTTGATATCACTGATTACTATTGGCATGAGGGGATAGATATTGCCACTGAAAATAAGGCTCAAAAGTTTATTGAGATGTTTGATAATGAGAATCAAAGTGCGATAGAATGTTATCCTGTTTTTAAAAGATATGCAAATAGCATTATTGGAAATGATGTTTTAGAGATAGCACATCAAGAATATGGAGAAAATGTTGTTGCTGTAATTAAATTTAAGAAGAGTGATGGTGGGGTCGGATATATAATAAAGAAAAACAAGACAAAAATGCGACTTGCAGATACTATTTCAGATATAATATCTGAGATAAAAAGTTATACAAAATGAGGTGAAAAAATGGAAGAAAGAAAAAAACTAATTAAGTTATTAAAAAATGCTGTAATAAATTTAGGATTTTCTACTGAAGAAAATATAATTAGAAAAAGAAATGTGTTATTAAAAGTAATTTCTTTGCTTGAGGACGAATATCATAATTTTTTTACTAATATTGATATGGCTATCGCATATGCTGTATTACGCGATGCCGGAATAAACAGAAATGAGATTTCTTCAACATATGATAAACTTTTAAAGGAAGAATTAAAGAATGAATATTTTTTAATTGATGAAAGAAAGTTCCAAAATCATTAGTTTTTTATATGTAGTTATATTAAAATCGGAGTCATTAGTTATGCAAAATCCTAATTATTTCTATGATATTTTACCATATACTTATGTTTTGGGAATATCTGATAAATGGATTAAAAAATTTGCAACTATATCACTGTGTGCACCTTCTTGGTATGATAGTACTAATTCATTTGATGTTGATTCTTTTGAATTATTTATGAATTCTACTATGTCTACTGCTTGTAATGCTATGGCTTCTGTTCCATATACTTCTTCTGTAAGTTCATCTGATGGTTCTTCAAGTAGTAGTTCATCTGGTGGTGGTGGAGTAAGTTCTTGGTAATATGATATAAAAGAATATTTTAAAATTTCTTTGCGGCCATTTCAACTTTAAGTAAACTTAAGTTTTCGATGGTATGAGCAAGCCTTGTTGTCTTGCTCATATGGTTTTATGTTTTGATATTAAAACAATATTCTGCTATAATCAGTAGTGAAAAGAATTTCTATCACTGCTCGTTTAGGACGTTTGGACATGATATTTAATATCATTATCCTTAGTGATACTAGTTCTTTTCTTTCTTTTAGGTATTCACTGTGAATATAATAGATATGGATGATATTCATTTCTAGACTATAGGCTAGAAATGACATGAAATGACCTTGGCATTTCATGAAAGGTGAAAGAATGTAAACGATAATAATTACTTGAATATTATTATTACATAGATTATTATAGAGAGGGATAGTATGAATCCTTATGATAAGATAGAAAGAGATAAGAAATGTATATGTAATCCTGTTATTATTGGGATGACTTGACCGACGGGACCACAGGGTTTAATTGGCCCTACGAGACCTCAAGGAGAACCTCCTAGTAGTAGTACTGAAGGGATATTCTTTGCTAGTTATAATGATACTAATGATATTGAAGCAATGATTATTAATGCAACTTGGTTAGTACCAGAACCTAGTGAATATTTTATTTAGATTTGAAGATGATACTATACTTGAGGTTATGACTAATTTAACGGGAGATATTAATACTTCTAATGTAGAAGTAAAAGATGTTACTTTACTTATGAAGAAGATACATGAATAAGGAGTACTTTAATGGTACTTTTTTTCTTTACTTTAATTGTTATATTTGATATAATTAGTAAGAAATGAGGCGGTATTATGAAAGTTAAATATACATTATTACATAAAGATAAAGATACTAAGGCTAGATATGGAACATTAGAGACTAACTATGGTAAGTTTGAGACTCCGATGTTTATGCCAGTAGGTACTCAGGCTACGGTTAAGACTCTTGATCCAGAAGAAATTAAAGAGATAGGAGCAGGTGTTATATTATCTAATACTTATCATTTATGGCTTAGACCAGGAGAAGATATTGTTGCTAAAGCAGGAGGACTTCATAAGTTTATGAATTATGATGGTCCTATTCTTACTGATTGTGGTGGTTTTCAGGTATTTAGTTTGGCTAAACCTAAAGATATTAGTGAAGAGGGAGTAGTATTTAAGAGTCATATTAATGGAGAGAGATTATTCTTAACACCTGAGAAGAGTATTGAGATTCAAAATAAATTAGATAGTGATATTGCTATGAGTTTTGATGAATGTCCTCCATATCCTGTAACACATGAATATATGAAGAATAGTGTTGAGAGAACTATTAGATGGGCTAAGAGAGGGAAGGCTGTTTTTAATAATCCTAATCAAAGTTTATTTGGTATTGTACAGGGAGGAGAATTTGAAGATTTAAGAGAATGGTCTTGTAAAGAGACGGTTAAATTAGGTTTTGATGGTTATTCTATTGGTGGTACTTCAGTAGGAGAAGATAAACCAACGATGTATAAGATGATTGAATATGGTATTAAATATTTACCAGAAGATAAACCTAGATATTTAATGGGAGTAGGAGAACCTACTGATTTATTTGAAGGGGTAGAAAGAGGAGTAGATATGTTTGATTGTGTACTTCCTACTCGTCTTGCTAGACATGGCCATGCTTTTACTAGAGATGGTAAGATTAATTTAAGAAATGCTAAGTATAAAGAAGATTTTACTCCAGTAGATGAAAGTTGTGACTGCAAATGCTGTAAAAATTATACTAAGGCTTATATTAGACATCTTTTAGTAGCAGATGAGACTTTAGGTCAAAGACTTTTATCTATTCATAATTTAAGATTTTTAATTAGAATTATGGAAGAGATAAGAGAAGCTATTAAAGAAGATAGATTCTTAGAATTAAAAGAAGAATTTTATAATAATTATAAAAAGAAATAATATACTTATTAGAGGTGAAGGGTAAGATGAAGAAAATATTAAAGATTAATGGAATGAATTATTTGGTGTTAGTATTTTTTGAGATGGTATTTGCTCTCATCTCTTTTGATATTTATTCTAAGGGTGAAGTATTTAGTATACTTATATATTCTTTATTTGTTTCTTTTGTTACGACTATTTTAATGACTATATGGAGTGAGAAGGTAAATAGAATATTTGGTTATATTATTTATTTTATTTTTTGTTTTTGGTTTGCTTTAGAGACGATATTTAAGGCTTTCTTACAGACTTTCTTTTCTTTAGATTGTTTTAAGTTATCTGATCAGGCTATGGGGTTTGCTGGAGAGACTATTAAGGTTATTGTTAGTAATATCCACTATTTGGTATTGTTCTTTTTACCTTTTATTTTACTTATTATTTTTAGAAGAAAACTAGATTTTGATATAAGGGGTAATAAGAAGTATTTATTTGGTTATATTATTCTTATTCCTTTATCTTTCTTATCTTATAGACTATATATTAATAGTACTAAGAATAGTAGTGATATTTCTTTATATGATTTATATTATAATACAAATAATATTCCTCTTAGTATTCAGAAGATGGGAGTATTATCTAGTACGGGGTTAGATATATATAGGAATATATTTGGGTTTGATGATAAGGTAATTGAAGTTAATTATGAAGAGAATGATGATAATGATGAATTATTTGTTTATGATAAGAATATTCTTGATTTGGATTTAGATAGTGATAAATTAAATAAGGATATTAAGAAATATATTGAAGATAATCCTGGTACTAGTAAGAATAAGTATAGTGGAATGTTTGAGAATAAGAATCTTATCTTTGTAGTAGCGGAATCTTATAGTGAGATTGGAGTAGATGAGGAGAGAACTCCTACTTTATATAGGCTTATTCATAATGGGTTTACTTTTGATAATTTTTATGTACCTTATTATTTATCGACAATTGGAGGAGAAGCTCAGTCTCTTACGGGGTTATATCCTAATTATGCTACTTTGACTAAGTGGAAGAGTGGAGAGAATAGTTTTCCTTATGGACTAGCTACTGTATTTAAAGATAAAGGATATAATACTTATGCTTATCATGCTCATAATGGTTATTTTCAGAATAGATATAAATATCTTAAGTCTTTAGGGTTTGATAATTTTAAGGCATGTAATATGGGGCTTGATATTAACTGTGATATATGGCCTGAGAGTGATATTGAGATGATTAATACTAGTATTAATGATTATATTGATAGTGATAAACCTTTTATGACTTATTATATGACGGTATCAGGACATCTTGATTATGATAAAGAGAGTAATAGTATTGTTAGTAAGAATTGGGATATGGTTAAAGACTTAGATTATAGTGATAAGGCTAAGGCTTATCTTGCTACACAGATTGAACTTGATAGGGCGATGGAAAGTTTAATTAAGAAGTTAGATGATAAGGGTATTCTTAAGGACACGGTAATTGTTATGCTAGCGGATCATTATCCTTATGGGTTAGATTTAGATGAGATTAATGAATTATCTAGTTATAAGAGAGATGAGTTATTTGAGATTAATCATAATTCTCTTGTGATATATAATAGTGAGATGAAGAATGTTAATATTAGTAAGACTGGTATGCCTATTGATGTTTTACCTACGATATATAATTTATTTGATATTAGATATGATTCTAGATTATTTGCAGGTTCTGATCTTTTATCTAATAGTGAGGGTATGGTTATTTTAGATAATTTATCTTGGATTACTGATAGGGGTAGATATAATAGTCTTAATGGTAAATATAATGGGGATATTGATAGTGATTATATTAGTAATATTAATAATATTATTCAGAATAAGATTATTTTTAGTAGGAATATGATTACTTATGATGGTTATAGATATATTAAAGAGAAATAGTTTCTCTTTTTCTTTCACTCTAATTCTTAGTATTAGAGTGTTGTTGTTAGCCTAAAGATAGTCTAACAACAAGATATCAACCATATTTATTATATTTGGGGTTAATACTTTTTTGATAAAGAGATGGTATAATTATCTTTTTTAAATACGTTTTAATAATAATATTTAAAAAAATAATCTTAAAATAGTGATTATTATTTAAATATTTGTGAAAAAATCACAAAAATAGTAAAAATAAGTGTACTTTTTGATTATTTTAATTAATAAAAGATATGTACTTTGGAGATAGTTTTTAGTATAATAGTTATTAGGTGATATTAGTATGTATGTAGAAGTATTAACACAAATTAGTGCTAAAGCGGTAGATCAGTATTATGTATATTCTGTACCAGAAGTATTTAGGAATAATATTAAGATTGGTATTAGAGTTGGAATACCTTTTGGTAAAATGGAATTAGAAGGGTTTGTTATGAATATTCTTAATGATACTGATTATGATAAGAGTAAGATTAGGGATATTAGTGATGTAGTAGATGATAGGCCAGTACTTAATAAAGAGATGATACTACTTGGTAAATATATGAGTAAACATTTATTATGTTCACTTGTTAGTGCTTATCAAGTAATGCTTCCTAAAGCTTTAAAAGCTAAAGTTAATACTAATATTAAGATTAAATATAATAAATATTTAAGAAGAACTAAGAGTATTGAAGAGATAGATAAATATATTAGTGGTTGCAAGTATGAAGGACAAGTTAATTTACTTTGTAGGTTAAAAGAGGGAGATGTTCTTATTACTAAGATGTCTAGTACTATTAATACTATTATTAAAAATGGTCTTGGTGAAATATATTTAGAAGAAGATAAAAGATACTCTTATACAGGAATAAGTAATTATAAGAAAGTAGTATTAAATAAAGAACAAGAAAAGGCTAAAGATATAGTAGTTAATTCTTTTGGGAATTCTAATACTTATTTATTATATGGTGTTACTGGTTCTGGTAAAACAGAAGTATATATGAGTATTATTGAAGAAGCTTTAAAACTAGGTAAAGAGGCAATTATGTTAGTACCAGAAATTAGTTTAACTCCTCAAGTAGTAGGAAAGTTTATATCGAGATTTGGTGATGTAGTAGCAGTATTACATTCTAAATTATCTGATACTGAGAGATATGATGAATATAGAAAGATAACTACTGGAGAAGCTAAGATTGTTATTGGTACGAGAAGTGCTATCTTTGTTCCTTTTAATAATATTGGAGTTATTATAATAGATGAAGAACATACTAGTAGTTATAAACAAGAGAATCATCCTAGATATAATGCTAAAGATATTGCTATTCTTAGAAGTAAATATCATAAATGTCCAGTAGTTATGGGAAGTGCTACTCCTAGTTTGGAATCTTTTGCTAGAGCAGGTAATAAAGTATATAAATTATTAGTATTATCTAAAAGACCTAGTAGTAGTACAATGCCTAATGTTGAAATTATTGATATGAAAGAAGAAGTTAAGAAGGGTAATTTTATTTTATCTGATACTTTGAAGTGTAAGATTAAAGAAAAACTAGGTAGAAAGGAACAAAGTATTATTCTACTTAATAGAAGAGGATATTCTAGTATTATTAGTTGTAGGGAATGTGGTTATACTGAGAAGTGTCCTAAGTGTGATGTTACTTATACTTATCATAAGACAAGTAATAATTTAAAATGTCATTACTGTGGTACTGCTAAAGTACCTAGTAATGTATGTCCTAAATGTGGTAGTAAGTTAAGAGATTTTGGACTTGGTACTGAGAAATTAGAAGAAGAATTAAATAAATTATTTAAAGCTAGAATAGTTAGAATGGATGTTGATACTACTAGTAAAAAAGGAGAACATCAGAAGATTATTGATGATTTTGGTGAGCTTAAATATGATATTTTAATTGGTACTCAGATGATTGCTAAGGGACTTGATTTTCCTCTTGTTACTTTAGTAGGAGTAGTATCAGTAGATTCTTCACTTATGGCTCCAGATTTTAGAGCTAGTGAAAATACTTTTCAGTTACTTTCGCAAGTAGCAGGAAGAGCGGGCAGAAGTACTTCAAAGGGAGAAGTTATTATTCAAACTTATAATCCTGATCATTATAGTATTATGTTAGCTAAAAATCATGATTATTTAAAATTTTATAAGGAAGAAATGAGTATTAGAAAGATGCTTAAATATCCTCCATATTATTATTTATCATTAGTTAGTATATCTTCAAGAGATTATGAAGGTGGATTTAAAGAAGCTAATAAGATAGGTAGTTATTTAAGAAGTAAACTTGGTAATTCAATTATACTTGGTCCTACTACTAGTAGTGCATTTAAGATAAATAATATTTATCATTATCAGATTATTATTAAATATCAAAGAGAAGATAATTTAATAAGTACTTTAAATTTTATTATTGATATGTATAAAAATAATAATAAGACAGATGTAGAAGTAGATTTTAATCCAATTAGAATTTAAGTCTTGCTACTTCTTTTTATTTATTGTATAATTAAGTTAATGGTAGGTGATAGATATGAAACAAAATAGAAAAGGATATACGCTAATAGAGCTACTGGCAGTAATACTTATAATAGGATTAATTTTAGGTTTTTCTACTTATGGTATTATTAATGCTTTTAATACTTCTAAAAATAAGTCACTTACTATAAGTATAAATAGTATTAAAGAGGCTGCTGAAACATATGCTACTGAAAAAAATGATGATAGTAGTTATTGGTTAGATATTATTGATAAAGAAAATAAATATTTTTGTACTACTATTGAAGAACTTATGAATAAAGGGTTACTTGATAAAAAAGCAAATATTAAAAGTAAAGATTTTGATATACATAGTTATGTATTAGTAAAGAAGAATAAAGTAACTATGGTTAATAGTAAAGCTGAAATATTAACTGAAGATAAAGATAATAGTGATGACTATAAAGTATGTATGGGTAACATAGTTAATGAAGAAGTTAAAGATTATCCTAAACTAGATAATGGTACTAGTTATACTGATGAGATACATGTACGATTTACTGATGCTGAGACTAATCAAAGTAGTACTATGTCTGACAAAGTATGTATGTATGGAGATAGTTCTGCTAATATAAAAGAGACTGGTGTTATAGAAGGTAGTACTTGTAAATTACAAGGATTAAAACAAAATGAAAAATATTATTTAAGAGTATGTATGAAAACTAGTAGAGGTAGTTATTTATGTTCTAATACTGAAAGTAGAAATACTAAAGTTATAAAGAAACCTACTTATACTTTTAGTCCTAATACATTAACTATTAAATATAATAATGCTGATATAAACGGAGAAGCAAAGTATTATTTTAAATCTACTGTTAAAGGTACTAGTAATAGTAATGTTAATAGATGTACTCTAAGTAATAATATCTTTACTTGTGATAGATCTACTACTACTAATATAGAAAAAGATACTTGGTATCAATCTTCAAGTAATCAGATAAATATAAGTTATACTATTACTGGAAAAGCAAAAGTAACGGCTAGAACAGTAGATAAAAGTAATAACTATAGCGAGAGTACTAAGAATTTTAAAGTTGTAGATTATACTGTTACTTTTAATCCACTTGGAGGAAAGGCTTCTTTTACTACGAAAAAGGTTAAGCCTAATGGGGTTTATGGAGATTTACCTACTGCTACTAAAAGAGGTTATACACTAGTGGGCTGGAGCATGAAAAATTTATTTTATTATAAAAATATTATTGAAAATGATAATCTATCTTATACTAATGGTGTGTTTAAACAGAAATCAGCAGATACTAGAGATGAATTACAATGGAAAATTCAAGGATTTAAGGGAAATGACTATGTTAAAAATTTAACTGCTACTAAAGTGCAAAAATCTGGTACTGTTTATTTAACTTTTACTAAGGATTCATCATTTGATAATTTACGATTTGGAATAAATGGAGCAAAAATTGATACTTTAGTTAGATTTGATGCTTATTCACTAACGGATGGTAAAACGTATACAATTAGTGCTAAAATTTTGAATTCAACACAAGGTAGTGTTAGCTGGAGTAATCTTCAATTGGAAGAAGGAAGGACTGCTACTACATATCAAGAAGGTACTATTAGTAGTTCTACTAAGGTTACTGCAAATAGTGATCATACTGTTTATGCATTATGGACTCCTAATACTTATACAATAACATATAAAGCAAATGGAGGAAGTGGTGGACCATCTAGTCAAAATTATAAATATGCTCCTAATGGAAATATTTATTTATCTTCTGATAAACCATCAAAGACTGGTTATACTTTTATGGGTTGGAGTGAGAGTTCATCGGCAACATCAGCATCATATTCACCTGGTCAATGGTGGGGTACTCATAATGCTAATAATTATACTTTATATGCTGTATGGAAGGATACAACACCTCCTTCAATGGATTATGGACCTTCGACTGGAACAACTTGGTGTACTGGAAAAGAAGTGTGGGTAAGTTGTAGCGATAGTGGTTCTGGAATGAAAGAAGCTTACATGAATGATAATGGTACTGTTACGACTGGAACTACTGCTACATCACAAGGAATGAGTTCTCGTTCTGGAAATAAAAAAACATATTTAAGATGTACTGATAATGCTGGTAATGTAACGGAAAAGACAATATGGAATTATTTTGTTAAGGATAGATATTGTTCTTCTACATATTATTGTAGAAGTTCAGAATTTGGTTGTGAGACATATAATGCAAGGGCGGCTTATCCATGTTCATGTAGGAGCTATTCATATAGTGATTGGGAAAGATCTTATTCTAGTACTTATACTACTAATGAAAAAGGATGTAAAGCTAAAAACCATCAAGGAGATTTATCTAGAACTATATGTTCTTATAAGCAACGAACATGTAATTGTGGCTATTGGACAAGAACTAAATATTGTAGTTCATATAATACATGTAGGAATGCCGCTTTTGGTTGTCAAACGTATAACCAAGGTAATTGTGGTTGTAATAGTTATAGTTGTTCTTATTAAAAATAGTTAAAAATACTTCACATATATTCATATTATTGAATACAATAATATGAATATATGTATATACCACCCTATAGGGAAGTGAGGTATTTATGAGTAAAGGTATATTAACCAAGAGAGAAAAAGAAGTCTTCTCATTACTGATAGAAAATAAAACTACTAGAGAAATTGCTAATATATTAAGTATTAGTGAAAAAACTGTTAGAAATCATATTTCTAATACTATGCAAAAATTATCTGTTAAGGGTAGAGCTCAAGCTGTAGTAGAATTAATAAGATTAGGAGAGATTACTTTATAGCACTTTATAGTGCTTTTTCTTTTTTTCTTTAACTGTGAATATAATAGGGCATATTGTTGCATCATTTATAGACTTAATGGCTATAAATGACTAGGAAAAACGATAGATTTTCCTAGAAAATACCAAATAATAAGAAAAAAGTGAAAAAAAGTTATTTTTTCACTTGATTTTAATATAATTATAAGGTATAATTGTAAGAGTGTGACTGGCTTAGATGTGCGAAGTTGCTGATACACCCGGTTAAGTTGTCAAATAAATTAAAGGGATATCAGGTAATTCGTTCGGAGCTATGTCTATACCAAGATATAGGCGAAGGGAGGACAACAAAATGGCAAAGGAGAAAGTGAGAATTAAATTAAAAGCTTACGATCACAGAGTTCTAGATAGTGCTGCTGCTAAAATAGTAGCTACTGTTAAAAGAACTGGTGGTGTAGTATCTGGACCTGTACCATTACCTACTGAAATTGAAAAAATTACAATTTTAAGAGCAGTACATAAGTACAAGGATTCAAGAGAGCAATTTGAAAAAAGAACTCACAAAAGACTAATTGATATCACAGACCCTAGTAAAGAAACTATTGAAGCACTTGCTCATTTAGATTTACCTAGTGGTGTTGATATAAAAATTAAAAAATAATTAATAGGAGGAAGAAAATGAAAGGAATCTTAGGAAGAAAAAAAGGGATGACTGAAGTATTTACTACTGATGGAAAACTTATTCCTGTAACTGTTATTGAAGTTGAAGATAATGTGGTATCACAAATCAAAACTAAAGAAACAGATGGATACGATGCAATCCAACTTGCTACAGTTGATAAGAAAGAATCAAGAAGTAATAAACCTGAAATTGGTCATCTAAAAAAAGCAAATGCTACCCCTAAGCGCTTCTTAAAGGAAATCAGAGGTGCTAGTGTTAGCGAATATGCTTTAGGAGATGTTCTTAAAGCTGATACTTTTGCTGCAGGAGAAATGGTTGATGTAACTGGTACTTCTAAAGGTAAAGGTTTCCAAGGTGTTATTAAAAGACACAATCAAAGTAGAGGACCTATGAGTCATGGATCTCAATATCATAGAGGAGTAGGTTCAATGGGTACATTGTTACCAATGAGAGTTTTACCAGGAAAGAAATTACCTGGACATATGGGTCATGAACAAGTAACTATTCAAAATCTTGAAGTTATTAGTGTAGACCTAGAAAATAATGTTATCTTAATTAAAGGAAGTGTTCCTGGACCTAAAAACTCTTTAGTATTGGTTAGAACTTCAGTTAAAACTGGTGACAAAGTAAATGAACCAGTAGAATTAGTAGTTTACGAAGAAGGAGTTGCTTCTGAAGAAGTAGCAGAAGAAACTATGGAAACTATTAATGAAGAACTAGCGAGTGTTGAAACATCACAAGAAACAGCAGAATAATTAGTACTATATAATAAAGAAAAATAATTGTGATGATAAAGGAGGAAATTATGTCTAAGAAAATAGATGTTTTAAGTCTTAAAGGCGAAAAGGTAAAGGATATAAAATTAGAAGATAACATATTTAATATTGAACCAAATGATGCAGTAATTAAAGATGCAGTTGTTGCCGCTATGGCAGGAGCTAGACAAGGTACTGCTAAGGTTAAAACTAGAAGTGAAGTTGCTGGTGGTGGAAGAAAACCATACAGACAAAAAGGAACTGGTAATGCAAGACAAGGAAGTATTAGAGCACCGCATTATAGACATGGTGGTATTGTATTTGGACCAGTACCAAGAGATTATTCAAAGAAAATGAATAAGAAAGAAAAGAGATTGGCTCTTAAGAGTGCATTATCTTATAAAGTATTAGATAAAGAGTTAGTAGTAGTATCTACTATTGAATTTGAAACTAATAAAACTAAAGAAATGGTAAATTTATTAGAAGGATTAAATCTTACTAATCATAAAGTATTAGTATGTGTTAAAGAACTTACTGACAATGTTTGTTTAGCTGCTAGAAACTTAGCTAATGTAAAAGTTGTTTTACCAAGTGAAATTAATACTTTTGATTTAATATCTTCAGATAATTTATTAATTGAAGAAGAAGCATTAACTATGCTAGAGGAGGTGCTTAAATAATGAATAATTATTTAGATATAATCTTAGCACCAGTTATTACTGAGAAAACTGCTAATATGGAAGCAGAAGGAAAATATGCTTTCAAAGTAGCGAATAAAGCTAATAAAACTGAAATTAAACAAGCTATCGAAAAGAAGTTTGGTGTTAAAGTTGAAAAAGTAAATATTACTAATTCTCATCCTAAGAAAAAGAGAGTTGGAAAATATACTGGTATGACTAGTAAATATAAGAAAGCTATAGTAACTTTAAAGAAAGGTGAAACTATTAGTTTCGACTAGTAAGGAGGGAATGTAATGGCAACATCAATAAGAGTTTATAAACCAATGACTGCTGGTACAAGACAAAGATCTGTATTAACAGGAAGTGAAATCACAAAAAAGACTCCTGAAAAAAGTTTAACAGTTCCTGTAAAGAAAACTACTGGTAGAAATAATCAAGGTAAAATTACTGTTAGACATAGAGGTGGCGGAGTAAAAAGAAAATATAGATTAATTGACTTCAAGAGAAGAAAAGATGGTATTACTGCTATAGTAACTGCTATTGAGTATGATCCAAATAGAAGTGCAAATATTGCTCTAATCACTTATAAAGATGGAGAAAAAGCATATATCATTGCTCCTAAAGGATTAACTGTTGGTACAGTTATTGAGTCTGGTGAAAATGTTGATATTAAAGTAGGAAATGCACTTCCTATTATGAATATTCCAGTTGGTACTGTAATTCACAATATTGAATTAAAACCAGGTAAAGGCGCAAGCTTAGCAAGAAGTGCTGGAGCATCTGCTCAGATTCTTGGTAGAGAAGAGAAATATGTTTTAATTAGATTAGGTAGTGGTGAAACAAGAAGAATCTTAGGTACTTGTAGAGCTACTATTGGTGTAGTAGGAAATGAAGACTACTCACTAGTAAAAATAGGTAAAGCAGGAAGAACTAGACATAAAGGATTTAGACCTACTGTTCGTGGTTCTGTTATGAACCCTAATGATCACCCACATGGTGGTGGTGAAGGTAGAGCTCCAATAGGTAGAAGTGGACCAATGACACCTTGGGGTAAACCAGCTCTTGGATACAAGACAAGAAAGAATAAGAAAGAGTCAGATAAATATATTGTGACTCGTCGTAAGAAATAAAGAAAGGAAGATTAAATAATGGCTAGAAGTATTAAAAAAGGACCTTATGTCTTTGATAGATTATTAAAAAGAGTAAGAGCATTAAATGAATCTGGTAAGAAAGAAGTAATAAAAACTTGGTCACGTCGTTCAACAATCTTTCCTGAATTTATTGGTCATACTTTTGCAGTGCATAACGGAAAAGAATTTATTCCTGTATATGTAACTGAAGATATGGTTGGACATAAATTAGGAGAATTTTCTCCTACTAGAAAGTTTGGCGGACACGGATCAGACAAGAAATAATTTTCTTAAGAGGAGGAATTAGAAATGGAAAGAACTGAAGCTAAGGCTGTAGCTAAGACAGTTAGAATATCTCCTAGAAAGACAAGACTTATTATTAACTTAATAAGAGGTAAGAGTGTTGATGAGGCAAGAGCTATTCTTGCTAACCAACCTCAAAGAGCATCTAGAGTTATTTCTAAAGTACTAGAAAGTGCTACGGCAAATGCTGTTAATAATTTTGGCATGAAGGAAGAAAATCTTTATGTTAAAACATGTTTCGTAGATGAAGCATTAGTAATTAAAAGAATCAAATTTGATTCAAGAGGTCGTACAGGTAGAAACGATCATAAGACAAGTCACATAACTATAGTAGTGGCTGAAAAATAAAAGAAGGAGGACACTTTAATGGGACAAAAAGTTAGTCCAACAGGACTTAGAATTGGAATCAATAAAGACTGGGAATCTAAATGGTATGCTGAAAATGATTTCGCTAAGTATTTAAATAACGATTATAAAATTCGTAAATATTTAAATAAGAAATTTAAAAATGCTAATATTTCTAAGATTATCATTGAAAGAAATGCTAAAAGATGTGAAATCTTTGTATATGCTGCTAAACCAGGTTTAATTATTGGCCAAAGTGGTGTTGAAATTGAAAAAATTAAAAAAGAAGTATCTAAACTAGTTGGTGAAGAAGTTCAAATTTCTGTAGTAGAAATTAAGAACCCAGATATGGTAGCAGAACTAGTTGCACAAAACATTGCTCATCAAATCGAAAATAGAGTTTCATTTAGAGTTGCTCAAAAGAAGGCAATCAGAAACACTATGAAAGCTGGAGCAAAAGGAATTAAAACATTAGTATCAGGAAGACTTGGTGGTGCTGATATTGCTCGTGGTGAAGGATATTCAGAAGGAACTATTCCTCTACATACACTAAGAGCAGATATCGATTATGCTACTGCTGAAGCAGATACTACTTATGGAAAAATTGGAGTAAAAGTATGGATCTATAAAGGTGAAATACTAAGTAAGGGAGGTAATTCTCATGTTGATGCCAAAAAGAACTAAACATAGAAAAACTTTCCGTCTACCTTATGAAGGTAAAGCAAAAGGAAATACTGAACTTCATTTTGGAAGTTATGGTTTAATGGCAAAAGAGGGAGCATGGATTACTGCTAACCAAATAGAAGCTGCCAGAATAGCTATGACAAGATATATGAAGAGAGGTGGTAAGGTTTGGATTAATATATTCCCTAACTTATCACTAACTAAAAAGCCTCTTGAAACAAGACAAGGTAAAGGTAAAGGAAATCCTGAAGTATGGGTTGCCGTTGTTAAAGAAGGAAAAATAATGTTTGAAATTGATGGAGTAGATGAAGCTACTGCTAGAGAAGCTTTAAGACTTGCATCACACAAATTACCAATTAAATGTAAATTTGTGAAGAAAGAAGAAAGT
>ERZ1505072.156-NODE-156-length-22346-cov-4.790184_pt1 | contig 22346 bp, 17 predicted proteins | sample MGYA00571776_ERZ1505072 | MGnify/ENA primary metagenome ERZ1505072 (study PRJEB39906, sample SAMEA3182062) | gut metagenome | biome: human; feature: gut; material: Stool; isolation source: human stools | place: Canada | collected 2013-01-14 ... | reverse complement strand
TCCTCCTTGAACTCAGAGAATGGGCAGAGATGTGACTTGAGGTTGTACTTAGCCAGCTCCTTTGTAACGATAGGATCATCGTTCCAGAAGATGAAGCAGTCTTCTTCTGTCTGGTTCTGGGTGATGCGCATCTTGGCATCGGTATAGTTCTGCATCTTAAACTCATAGCGGTCCAGATGGTCTGGAGTGATGTTGAGCAGGATGGCCACATTGGCACGGAACTCATACATATTGTCGAGCTGGAAACTGCTCAGCTCGATGACGTAGTACTTATGAGGAGTTTCAGCCACCTGAAGGGCCAGACTCTTTCCGATGTTGCCTGCCAGACCTACATCATAGCCAGCCGACTTGATGATGTGGTAAATCAGCGAGGTAGTGGTTGTCTTACCGTTACTTCCCGTGATACAGATCATCTTGGCATCAGTATATCTGCCCGCAAATTCTATTTCGCTGATGATAGGTGTACCCTTAGCCATCAGTTTCTGTATCATAGGTGCTTCCTTAGGAATACCCGGACTCTTGATGACTTCATCTGCATCTAAAATCTTTTCTTCTGTATGGTGACCTTCTTCCCATTCGATGTTGTGGTCATCCATCAACTTCTTGTAGTTATCCTTGATCTTTGACATGTCTGAAACAAAGACCTCGAATCCCTCTTTCTTTGCCAGCACGGCTGCACCTGCGCCACTTTCGCCAGCTCCTAAAATTACAATTTTGCTCATTGTCTTATTCTCTATACTTGTCGGGCTGATAAGAGCCTGTATTTTATCTGATCTTCAATGTGATGATGGTCAATGCTGCCAGAATGATGGTTACAATCCAGAAACGGATGGTAATCTTTGATTCATGGAAGCAGTTGCGAGGCTTCTTCCACAGATACTTGCAGTCAGGATCCAGCTGACTGTCCTGTGTGCGGAAGTTGTCGTGGATAGGTGTGCGCTTGAAGATACGCTGCTTCACACCTCTCCGCTTTCCTATCTTGTAATAGTAAACCTGCATCATCACGCTGAGGCTTTCTACGAAGAAAATACCGCAGAGGATAGGCAGCATCAGCTCCTTGTGGATGATGATGGCACCTACTGCGATGATACCGCCGATGGTCAGCGAACCCGTATCGCCCATGAATACCTGGGCAGGGTAGGCGTTGTACCAGAGGAAACCGATGAGGGCTCCAATGAAGGCACAGAAGAATACTACCAGTTCCTCAGAACCAGGAATATACATGATATTGAGGTAGGCGGCAAACTCGATGTGCGACGACACATATGCAAGTATGCCTAGCGCCACACCTATGATGGCGGAGTTTCCGGCACACATTCCGTCCATACCATCGTTGAGGTTGGCACCGTTTGATACGGCTGTTACAACGAAGATGGTCATGATGACGAAGAGAATCCAGCCTGCTGCTACCTTGTACTTACCGCAGAAACTGGTGATGCTGGAATAGTCGAGGTTGTGTCCCTTGACGAATGGGATGGTGGTCTTCAGTGATTTTCTTGCTTCTGTACGATGCTTTACCACCGTTTCCTGTCCCTGTTGCTCAATGGCGAGGTTCTCGTTCATCTTTACATCAGGTGAAGACCAGAGTACCAGTCCCACGATCAGGCCGATGCCAATCTGTCCTATAATCTTATATTTGCCCTTCAATCCCTCCTTGTCGCGCTTGAATATCTTGATGAAGTCGTCCATTCCACCGAGAAAGCCGAGCCATACGGTGGTGATGATCATCAGAATCAGATAGATGTTGCGCAAACGTCCGAGTAACAGTACCGGTACGAGGATAGCCAGGATGATGATGACACCACCCATAGAAGGAACGCCAATCTTCTTGACACCAAACGGGTCGATGCTGGCATCGCGCTGTGTCTCTGTAATTTGCTTGCTCTTGAGATACTTGATGAATTTCTCGCCGAACCAGGCAGAGATTACCAATGATAAAATCAGCGCAAGCAGGGCACGGAATGAGATGTAGCCCCACATGTGAGAACCTGAGATGCCCCACTGCTCCAGAAATCTAAAGAGATAGTATAACATTTTTCTTTCTTTTCTTGATTGCTTTTACTTCTGTGAAATTCCGAAGATGTCGCGAATCACCTCCTTATCGTCAAAGTGGTGCTTTACGCCCTTGATCTCCTGGTAATCTTCGTGTCCCTTACCGGCTACGAGAATCACGTCGCCCTTCTTTGCCAGCATGCAGGCTGTGCGGATGGCTTCCTTGCGGTCTACGATGCTGATTACCTTCTTCATTTGCTGGGCATTGAGTCCGGCAAGCATGTCGTTGATGATGTCCTGTGGCTCTTCGAAACGTGGGTTGTCGCTGGTGATGATTACCTTATCGCTCTGCTTTACAGCCTCCTGTGCCATCAATGGGCGCTTGCCCTTGTCACGGTTGCCACCGGCACCGCAAACGGTGATGACTTCTCCGCCCTTTCCTTCGAGCACTTCGTGGATGGCGTTCAATACGTTCTCCAGTGCATCTGGTGTATGGGCATAGTCAACAATGGCGGTATAACCTTCTGGTGACTGGATTGGTTCCAGTCTTCCGCTTACGCTGTGAAGGGTACTCATCACTACGAGTACATCCTCTGGCTTCTTGCCGAGCATAATGGCTGCACCATATACGGCGAGCAGGTTGCTCACGTTGAACTTACCGATGAACTGTACGCCCACTTCTCTGCCGTCAATCTCCAGATACATGCCGCCGAAGTGACACTCCAGGATCCTGGCTCTGAAGTCTGCCATGCTGCGGGTAGAGTAGGTTTTCACGGTAGCCTTGGTGTTCTGTACCATGATCATGCCGTTCTTGTCGTCGGCATTGGTAATGGCAAAGGCTGTCTTAGGCAGTCCGTCGAAGAAAGCTTTCTTGGCGTTACGGTAGTTCTCGAATGTCTTGTGGTAATCGAGGTGGTCGCGGGTCAGGTTGGTGAACAAGCCTCCGGCAAACTGCAGACCTCCGATACGCTTCTGTGCGATGGCGTGAGAAGAGCACTCCATGAAGGCATACTCGCAGCCAGCCTCTACCATCTTGCCCAGGAGCATGTTCAGTTCGATAGGGTCTGGGGTGGTATGATCGGCAGGGATAGCCTCGTCCTCAATGTAGTTGCAGACGGTAGAGAGCAAGCCACATTTATGGCCGAACTTGCGGAACATATTATATAATAAGGTGGCAATGGTGGTCTTACCATTGGTACCTGTTACGCCTACCAGTTTGAGCTTTCTTGAAGGGTCGCCGTAGAAGAGGGTTGCTACCTTGCCGACAGCATCCTCGGTCGAAGCGACCTGAATGTAAGTTACGCCCTCAACTTTCTCTTCAGGCATGTCTTCGCACAAAACCGACTTTGCGCCCAGTTCCAATGCCTTTGGAATAAACTTGTGACCGTCAACCTGCGTTCCCTTCATGGCAACGAAGAGATGACCTTCCTTAATCTTGCGAGAGTCGATGTTTACTCCCGTAACCTCTACATCAGCATCGCCGATTATCTGAACCGGCTCGATGTTTTTGAGTAATTCTTGTAACTTCATATCCTGTTTCTGTTTTATATTCTATATATTTCTTTATCTGCACCTTATTATATATAGGGTTTCAGATAACTGTTTCTGAGTTTTATTCGAGCACAATGCTGCATACGGCACCTTTCTTGATGACCGTTCCCGGCACCAGACTCTGCTTTACTACCTTTCCTCTACCTATAATCTGGGTCTTGATGCCCCGGCTCTCCATATTGTAGATAGCGTCTCGGGCTCCCATTCCGGTAATGTCGGGTACGATCGTCTTGCCGTATTGCTTCTCCCTGATGAGCTTGATGCTGTGGTTACCCACGCGCTCTGCCTTGCCCCAGATAGGGTTGCCGTCGGCATAGCTGCCACTCCAGTTGGCATTGGTCTTGATGCCGAGGTGGCTGAGCACATAGTTGGCAGCAAGGATATTGCCTGCCTTTACGTCAGGAACGAAGACGGATGCTGAGTCGCGGGCGTCCTTTACGTCAACTTTCAGACTCTGCGCCATGATGCCTTCTGAAATCTGATGGAAGACCTTACCGCACATCGTACCGCCCGAAGCAGGCAAACCGGATTTCTGTATGCAGACGATACAGCTGTAGCGTGGCGCATCGGCAGGGAAGTAGCCTGCGAAACTGATGAGATAGCTGGTTCCGCCACTCTTATATCCACCGGCACCTTTTGAAATCTGGGCTGTACCGGTCTTTCCTGCCACTTTGAAGTTAGGCGAACCGGCTTTCTTTCCCAGTCCCACGCTTACCACCTGTTCCAGGATGGTTTGCAGCTCCTTGATGCTCTTCTCCTTGGCTATCTGCTGGCGCATCACTTCAGGAGGAAATTCCATGATGGTTTCTCCGTTCTTCATTACCTTGCTCACGAATCTTGGTCGCATCATCTTGCCGTTGTTGGCGATGGTGTTGTAGAAGGTGAGGGTAGAGATAGGCGGTACCTGGGTCTCATATCCGATACTCATCCATGGCAAACTGGTCTTTGCCCAGTTGTCATATTGTCCGTTCTTGTTTCTGTGCGGCATGCGGATTCTGGCTGGTGTTGCTCCCACCAGTGGAATCTTCAGGTCGTCGTGCAGACCGGTACGGTAGATACCCTTTACGAATTTCTCCGGGTTGTTGCGGTAATGGTCGTCTATGATGCGGCTCACACCGATGTTCGAACTGTACCACAGGGTCTGTGCGAGGGTCAGCATTCCGTATCCGCCTTTTCGCCAGTTGTGGTCTTTCATTTCTCTGCCGTACATCGGCCATATACCGCCACCGGTTTCTACGTGATAGGTCGTGTCTACCACTCCGTCGTCCAGCGCTACGAGGATAGAGGCTGGCTTGAACACCGAACCTGGCTCCAGAAGGTCGCTCACGGCATGGTTGTGGATTTCTCTGTATTCGCCGTCGAAACATTTCTCCATGTTTACGATGGCCTTGATGTCGCCCGTAGGTACATCCATCACGATGGCTACACCCACATTGGCGTTGATTTCCTTCAGCTCGTCGATGAGTGAGCGTTCGGCAAGGTCTTGTATGCTCACATCGATGGTGGTCACGATATCGGCTCCGTCAATAGGAGGGGTATCGGTAATGTCGAGGAACTTGTTGCGAACCTTGCGGCGATGCACGATACCGTTGGTGCCTCGCAGGATGGAGTCGTAACTCAGTTCCAGACCGAAGCGGGCGGTATCCTTGGCGCCATACATGGCTCCGATGGTACGGCCTGCCAGCGAACCGTAAGTTCTGGTTCGGGCATTATATTCTTCCCAGTGGAAACCGCTCTGGTAGGGTTTCAGGCGGAATACAGGGATGTTCTTTATCTCGGTGAAGGTGTTATAGTCTACACGCTTCGGATAAACCGGCCAGTGGCGGCTCATCTTGGCGCGACCTTCGGTGAGGTGCTTCTTGAAATCAGACTCGCTCAGGTTCGGGAATATCTGGTGCAGGCAAAGACAGATGGAGTCTTGCTTGGCATCCCACAGCGAGTCGTTTTCTGCATCTTTCAGCGCCTTGAAGTCCATGAAAACCTTAAACTCCGGCAGCGAACTTGCCATCAGCTGTCCTGTGCAGCTCAAGATGTTGCCTCGGTTTGGCTTTACGGTCACGGAATCCTTCTTCTGCCGTTCTGCCACCTTCATCCAGTAATCATGCTTGGCGGTCATGATGTAGAGCGCTTTACCCACTACGGCTATGGCGAAAATCGTCATGATGATGGCGATGGCGCTGTAGCGGGGCATTACTTTCTTGTGATCAAATTTGCTGCTCATTCTTCGGGTACGTTTATGATGTATGGAGGTTGGGTGGCGATGTGCAGCACGCTGTCTTTGTTGTTCTTCAGCATGTCGAGCACATTACTTTCACGACTCTTCTCTGTTATCTGGCTGCTTGTAGACAGCGCTTTGTATTTGGTGTCTTGCAGTTCTTTCTGCAGTTTGTCCAACTCGATGATATCGTTCTGGATATTGTATCGGTTGGATATGTAGATAATGACAAAAAACACGATGAGGATAACGAGCCATATCTGCCGGCGCATGATTTGTGCGGTAAGAATGTCTCCACCCAGAATCTTTCGCAGCGTAAAGCTCGATGATCCTGACGCCTCTTCCTCAATGGCTTGCTTGGCAATCACTTCCTTGAGCGAAGCCTGTGGAGCCTCCTGCTGCTGTGGCTCCTGCTGCGGAGTTTCCTGCTTTGGCGGTTCCTGTGATGCCTGTGCCTTTTCTTCGGCTATAGGCTTCTCACTGATGTTTATGTCTTTATCGTTTATCATTTCTTTTCTGCTATTCTTAGTTTGGCGCTTCTGCTCCTAGGGTTCCTTTCCTGCTCGTCGGCATCGGGAACGATTACCTTGTTGTTCACGAGTTTGAAAGGGGTTTCTATTCTTCCGAAGAAGTCCTGCTCTATCTTGCCTTCTGCATTGCCCGCTTTCATCATGTTCTTTACGATTCTGTCTTCCAGCGAGTGATAGGTGATGACGCTGAGTCGGCCTCCCGGTTTCAGAAGTTCCGTGGCTGAGCGGAGCATCTCTTTCAGGGCGTCCATCTCGTGGTTCACTTCTATGCGCAGCGCCTGGAAGAGTTTTGCCATGTCTTTCTTCTCGCGTTCCCGCTTGAAGAGGGGCTCTACGGCTGCCATGAAGTCTTTGGTGGTAAGGATGGGCTTCTCGGTTCTTGCCTTGACGAGTGCCGAGGCGATGCGGCGCGAGTTCTTCAGCTCACCGTATAGGTAGAAGATGTCGGCAAGGGCACCTTCGTCATATTCGTTTACGATGTCGGCAGCAGTCTTGCCTGCACGCTTGTTCATGCGCATGTCGAGTGGGGAGTCGAAACGGAAGGAGAAACCGCGGGTCTCGTCATCGAAGTGGTGGCTCGATACGCCCAGGTCGGCTAACAGTCCGTCGAGTCCGTCTACCCCGTAGTAGCGCATCCAGTTTTTCAGGAATCTGAAGTTGGAGCATACGAAGGTGAAGTTCTCGTTTGCCACCACGTTGCGCTCTGCATCGGCATCCTGGTCGAAACTGTACAGGTGCGCTCCCTCAGTCAGGCGCGACAGAATCTCTCTGGAATGTCCGCCACCACCGAAGGTTACGTCTACATAGATGCCTCCTGGCTGTATGTTCAACCCGTCAACGCTCTCCTTGAGGAGCACCGGTACGTGATATGTTTCTGCTGTCTTTATCATATATCTTTTTGCTGTCTTATCGCGTTATAATATTGCGTGCGTACTTATTAATGTATAAATTTGGGTTCAAAGGTACATAAAAATCTCCATATAGCCTTACATTTTCCCACAAAATTTATAAAACTTAATGAAAAAGTTGTTTTTGGTCAACTTCACCTTTCAGTTTCGGGCATCGCCTTTTTGGTCTCATCAAGTGTGAAGTTTTTGCAAAAATACGTACAAAATGGGCTCGATTTGTCGTGATAGTTTTAAAAAACTAATAAATTTTCGCTTTTTTGCTATTTTTTTGGAAAAAATGGCACGTATTTGAAAAAGTTGAGTTACTTTTGCACTAACTTATATAAGTTTTAGCAAACATGAGTGAATCAATAGAGAAAACGATAGACATAGATAAGATTCTTAAGAGCAAGATGGGAAGCAAGGTGAAATTCGTACCGCGCTTCCTGGTTTCCTGGCTCAAGAAGATTATTCACGAGGACGAGGTGAACAGGTTCTTGTGGGAGAGCCGTGGCCTTTCAGGTACTGAATGGCTCACCGAATGTGTGCGCTATCTGAAGATGGATGTTGAAATCGTAGGCTTGGAAAACCTGCCTGACAAGAACGACGGCAAACTCTATACCTTTGTTTCCAATCATCCTCTGGGCGGACAGGACGGTGTATGTCTCGGTTCCATCATCGGCAAGCACTATGATGGCAAGTTCCGCTATCTGGTGAATGATCTTCTGCTCAACTTGCCGGGTTTGAAACCTGTAAGTATCGGCATCAACAAGACGGGTCGCCAGAGTCGCGATTTCCCACGGATGGTGGAGGCGGGCTTCAAGAGTGACAACCACATGCTGATGTTTCCGGCAGGCTTGAACAGCCGCAAGCGCAAGGATGGAACCATCCACGACCTGCCTTGGAAGAAGACGTTTATCTCTAAGAGTATAGAATATCAGCGCGATGTGGTGCCTATCCATTTCGGAGGGTGCAACTCTGAACGTTTCTACCGCATCGCCCGATTTAGCGACAAGTATCTGCCGTTTAATCTCGCCATGCTGTTCCTGGTTGACGAGATGTACAGGAATGTGGGCAAGCATTTCCGCATCTCCATCGGCAAACCGATTCCTTGGCAGACTTTTGATAAGAGCAAGTCGGCTACCGAGTGGGCGCAGTATGTTGAAGACAGGGTTTATGAACTTTAATGGTTTGCAAAACCCGGGAACATTGTTTTATATTAACGAAATCGTAGAATCATAGCATAGAAGAAGAGTAATATGGAAGAAGAAATCATCCAACCGATTGACCGTGAGCTCCTGAAGAGCGAGCTTACACCCGACAAGCAACTGAGAATGACCAATAAGAGCCATAACGAGATTTACATCGTTACGGCAAATGATTCGCCTAATGTGCTGAAAGAGATTGGTCGACTTCGTGAAATCGCTTTCCGCGAAGCGGGAGGCGGAACGGGCAAATCTATGGATCTTGATGAGTTCGACTTTGGTGACAACTGTTACAAGCAGCTGATAGTCTGGAATCCTGAAGCCGATGAGATTATCGGCGGTTACCGTTATCTCCTGGGTAGGGACTGGCAGCTTGATGAGAAGGGACAGCCTAAGCTGGCAACCAGCCACATGTTCCATTTCTCCGACAAGTTCCTCAAGGAGTATATGCCTTATACCGTAGAGTTGGGCCGTTCCTTCGTTTCGCTCGAATATCAGAATGTGCGTACCAACACCAAGAGCATCTTTGCTCTCGACAATCTCTGGGATGGTTTGGGCGCCTTGACGGTTCTCTATCCGGAAGTAAAATATTTCTTCGGCAAGATGACGATGTATCCGTCTTACATCCGTCGTGGCCGCGACATGATTCTCTATTTCCTCAAGAAGCATTTCGATGACAAGGAGAACCTCGTACTCCCGATGAAACCGCTGAAATTGGATACTCCAGAGAGTGATTTGGCTGCCATCTTTACAGAAGATGACTTCAAGGCAGACTATCGTATCCTGAACCGTGAAGTTCGCAAGTTGGGTTATAATATTCCTCCTCTTGTTAATGCCTACATGAGTCTGAGTCCTACGATGAAGCTTTTCGGTACCGCCATCAACTATGGTTTTGGTGATGTGGAGGAGACCGGTATCCTCATCGCCATCGATGAGATTCTCGAAGAGAAGCGAGTTCGCCATATCAACAGTTTTATTAAGGAACATCCTGAGGCTCTGAAGATTACGAGCGGAGCCAATAATTTGATTTATAAGGAAAAAGGTATTTAATTCAAGTTTCGCATGTAAGCTTCACACGCCCCAGGCATCAGAACACCATCATGTCCCCACACGCCCTGAAAGGGCAGAAGCTCCTAGCCCAGGGCGTATGGGGCAAAACAACTTGGGTTAAATAGTCTTAATGAATCTCGGAAAAGGCAGCGGAATTTTGGTTTTATGTGTCGAAAAGTGTATCTTTGCGCAGGTTTTATGTGTCAGAAAGTGTAATGATAGCATGGTTTCATGTGTCGAAAAGTGTATCGTTCTGGCATTTTTATGTGTCTAAAAGTGTAAAGATATGAAGAGAAAGGTATATGAACAGCTTCTGGAATGGAAGAGTCAGGAACACCACAAGCCATTGATTCTTAATGGTGTACGACAATGTGGAAAGACTTATGTCCTTAAGGAATTCGGTAGGCAGGAATTTGATAGTCTGGCTTACGTAAGTTGCGATAGGAATGTAAACCTGCAAGCTATCTATTCGGGTGATTTTGATGTCGCCAGAATCATTCAGGGCTTAAGTGCTTTGACTGGGGTAGATATTATTCCAGGCAAAACTCTTATTTTTCTGGATGAAGTGCAGGCATTCCCGCAGGCTTTAGAGGCTTTGAAATATTTCTGTGAAGATGCCCCGGAATATCATATCGTAGTAGCTGGTTCTCTGCTGGGAGTCGCTTTACATGCAGGAGTTTCGTTTCCTGTAGGCAAGGTGCAGACTTTGCGTCTCTTTCCGATGGATTTCGAGGAATTCCTCATGGCGATGGGCGAGGAGCAGTTGCTGAAGCTGATGCACAGCCATGATTATGAACTGATGAATGCTTTTCACGAAAAACTGAAGGACTTGCTGCGACAATATTATTATGTAGGTGGCATGCCCGAAGTGGTAAAGGCTTTTGCTGAAAATAAGTTGCTCAATCAGGTGCGCAGCCTGCAGAACGAGATTCTTTCCAACTATGCCAGTGATTTCTCCAAGCATGCTCCATCACAGGAAGTGCCCCGAATTGATATGGTTTGGCAATCCATTCTGGGGCAGTTGTCGAAGGAGAACAAAAAGTTTGTCTATGGTGTATTGAAGAAGGGCGGTAGGGCCAAGGAATTTGAACTTGCCATCCAGTGGCTGGTGGATGCTGGACTGGTGTATAAGATTACAAAGGTATCGAAGCCGGAGTTGCCTCTGAAGTTTTATGAAGATTTATCGGCGTTTAAGCTCTATTTATGCGATTGCGGGTTGATGGGCGCCATGGCTGATACGTCTGCCAAGGAGGTTCTTTTGGGTGATGCGGTATTTACTGAATATAAAGGAGCTTTTACGGAACAGTATGTGTTGCAGCAGTTGCTTGCATCCGGATTGCAGCATATTTATTATTACAGTTCCGATACTTCTCGTATGGAAATGGATTTTCTGATTCAGCGTGATGGTGTCTTATTGCCTATTGAGGTAAAAGGGGGTACAAGCGTCAAGGCAACCTCCCTTCATCATTATCTGCTGGAGCATCCGGATATTTCAGCCATCCGTTATTCTATGTTGCCTTATCGTCAGCAGGCTAATATCACTAACATGCCGTTATACGGGGTGTTTTTAAAATAAGAAGAAAAAAATAACACGGACAAATCAAATTGTCCGTGTTATTTTTTTTAGTTTAAGATCTGTTTTATCCCTTACATTTTCCCTTATACAATAGGCAGACTGATTCCGTTGATTTTCTGATAGATGTCGAGCGCATAGATGTCGGTCATGCCGCTGATATAATCAATTACCGCCATGATGCGCTCCTCCAGATTCTCGTTCTCTATATCATACTGGCTGCTTACCCGGCGCAAGAGCTGCTTGGAGTAGAAACGCGATGGGTTTACGGCTGCTTCGATGAAAACCTCCATCAGAGTTGCCATGATTTGATAACCCGACAGTTCTATGTCGAGTACCGGCTTGCTTTGGTAAATCTTAGAGTAGGAGATCTTCTCACATTCCTTGTATGCCTTTTTCTGGCGCTCGGAAATATGGTCGATGAGATTGCCCTCGAAAGTTCCGGCAAGGATTTCTTCCTCGTGCGCCAGAAAGGCTGCCACACATTCGTTCTCCAGTTTGCCGATGACGCTGGCTCTCATGTAAACCACTTTCTCGTTTTCGTCAGTCATTTCTTCGTCGATGATGCGCTGGCGTATCTTCTGCTGGATATCTTCATCGAAGAAACTCAGCAGTAAGTGCTCCGTCTCGGCAAAGGAAAGAATCTTGAGCTTATGGGAGTCTTCAATGTCCATGATTTCGTAGCAGATATCGTCGGCAGCTTCTACCATATATACAAGTGGATGGCGGGCATATTTGAGAGGCTCACCCGGTGCAGATTTGCAAAAAATGCCCAATTCATCGGCAATTTTCCTGTAAGACTCCGCTTCGGAAGCAAAGAAACCGAATTTGCCGTGGTTGCCGGCAAGACTGCTTGCAAACGGGTATTTTACGATGGAAGCAAGCATGGAATAGGTCATCACGAAGCCTCCCTGACGGCGCCCCTTGAACCGGTGGGTCAGGATTCTGAAGGCATTTGCGTTGCCTTCGAAATGCGTAATATCATCCCAAAACTCCGATGAAACCATTGGTTTTATTTTCTGACCCGGTCCTTCAGAGAAGAAAGTCTGGATGGCTTTCTCGCCGGAATGACCGAAAGGCGGATTGCCCAAATCATGTGCCAGACAGGCTGCACTTACAATGGTACCTATCTCCTCAACGAGCGTATCCTTCAGTTCAGGCCGCTTTTGGATGACACGTCGGGAAATGTCGTTACCTATCGACATGCCCACACTCGCCACCTCCAGACTGTGGGTGAGGCGGTTGTGAACGAAGATGCTGCCCGGCAAAGGGAAAACCTGCGTCTTGTTCTGCAGGCGGCGGAATGCCGATGAAAAGATAAGACGGTCGTAATCGCGCTTGAATTCAGAGCGATCATCATGGCGCTCGGCATGCTTATGCTCCTGTCCGAAACGCTTGTTGGATATCAGTTGTTTCCATTCCATATTATTGTATTACTTGATTCTGTAGCGCAAAAATACACTAAAGTAAGCACAAATCAAAATAAAATATGATAAATTACATGTTTTTATCCTCAAAAATTCATTTATTCCATCAAAATTGCTTATTTTTGCAGATTATTAAACTCAGACACAGATAAAAAAGAAAAAGTCATGATAAAAGTACAGATTATCAACAAGGGGCATCAGCCTCTACCTGCGTTTGCCACACCTCAGAGTGCCGGCATGGATTTGCGTGCAAACATCGATGAGGCAATCGTGCTTCATCCTATGGAGCGGCGACTGGTGCCAACCGGTCTTTATATGGCTTTGCCTGCAGGTTATGAAGCGCAGATCCGTCCTCGCAGCGGTCTGGCTTTGAAGCATGGCATTACTGTACTGAATACGCCGGGAACCATCGATGCCGATTATCGCGGTGAAATCATGGTTCTGCTCATCAATTTCTCTACAGAGGATTTCGTTATCAACGATGGCGAACGTATAGCCCAGATGGTGCTGGCCAAGCACGAACAATGCGATTTCATCGAGGTTAATGAGCTCGATGAAACCGAACGTGGAGCCGGCGGATACGGTCATACGGGTGTAAAATAACAGATTATTAAAGATAGAATAGAAAGGATTAGAATCGTGAAGATGAATCTTAGAAATATCAGTTGGGCAATGGGGCTGGTCTTGCTGGGTTCGGTAGCCATGCCGTCGCTTGCCCGTAAGAAGAAGGTGCAGCCGGTTCAGAAGCCGGCGGTTCAGGAGGATCATCTCTCTCCAAACGACCGCCAGCGCTACAACTATTTCTTCCTGGAGGGAGCGCGCCAGCAGGCTGCCGGCAATTATTCGGCAGCTTTCGACCTCTTTGAGCATGCCCGGAAGATTGACCCGAAGGCGGCTGAAACCTATTTCTATGAGTCGCTTTTCTATTCTCAGCTCAAGCAGGATTCCCTGGCACTTGCCTATATGCAGAAGGCAATAGAACTGAATCCGGAAAACCAGACCTATGCAGAGCAGTTGGGCAGATATTATATAGGTAGCCAGAAATACGATCTTGCCATCAATGCCTATGAGGATCTGTATGCCAAAAACCACGATAATACCGATGCCCTCCGCATCCTGGTTCAGCTTTATTCCCAGAATAAGGATTATAAATCAGTACTCAAAACCATTTCGCGTCTTGAGGTGGAAGAAGGTGAAAGCGAACAGTTCACCCTCTCTAAAATGAGAGTTTATGAACTGATGAACGACAAGAAGGCTGCCTATCAGGAACTGAAGTCGCTGGTAGACCAGCATCCGCTGGATATGCAGTACAAGACAATGCTGGGCAACTGGCTCGTACAGCACGACCGCCAGAAGGAAGCTTACAAGTGCTTTACCGATGTGCTGAAGGAAGAGCCTGACAATTCCTATGCCCAGATGTCGCTTTACGACTATTATAATGCCACCCATCAGGAGCAGCTTGCCGAGCAGATGCTCGATAAGATATTGATGAGTCCGAAATCGAATCTGGAGACCAAGGTGATGATGTACCGCTCTTTCATTCAGAAGAACGAGAGCGAAGGGGGCGATTCTACCAAGGTGATTGCGCTGTTTGACAAGGCGCTCAACGTGGCTCATCCGTCAGCCGAAGTGGCAGAGATGAGAGCTGCTTATATGAGTTTGAAGAAGATGCCGGCCGACTCTGTTTGCCGTGCCTTCGAAAAGGTGCTTACCATAGCTCCGGATAACGTGAATGCCAGAATGCAACTCGTACAGATGCTCTGGAACGAGAAGAAATATGACCTGGTTTCCCAGCAATGTAAGGCGGCTCAGGAGTATAATCCCGAAGAAATGGTGTTCTATTACTTCGGTGGAATGGCGTATTATCAGAAAGATAAGGAAGAAGAGGCGCTCCGTGAGTTCCGTCTCGGATTGGCGCAGGTGAATGCACAGTCGCCGGCTAACCTGGTTTCTGACCTCTATGCCGTAACCGGCGATATCCTTCATAAGAAAGGTGAAGAGCAGGAAGCCTTTGCGGCTTACGACTCCTGCCTGCAATGGAAAGATGACAACGTGATGGCGCTGAACAACTATGCCTACTATCTGAGCGAGAAGGGCGTTGACCTGCATAAGGCTGAGTCGATGAGCTACAAGACCATCAAGGCAGAGCCGAACAACGGTACTTATCTGGATACCTATGCTTGGATTCTCTTTATGGAAGAACGCTATGCTGATGCCAAGACCTATATAGATCAGGCACTCAAAAACCGCGATTCCACCGCAGATAACAGTACGGTTCTGGAACATGCCGGCGATATCTATTATATGAATGGTATGGCCGATGAATCCGTAGATTTCTGGAAGAAAGCCTATACCGGCGAGAACCAGACTGAGGTGTTGGCATGGAAGATTAAGAACAGACAATATATTACCGAAGAAGAACTGAAGAAGCGTAATGCGCCAAAGCAGAAACCTGCCGCTACGAAAAAGTCAGTTAGAAAAGGTAAGAAGAAATAAACGGAAAGTAGAAAAATCAGGAAAGATGAAATATATAATGAAGAAGAATAAGATGATGCTGCTTGCCGCAGCCTGCAGCATCCTGCTCCTCGGTTCTTGCGGAACCAGCAAGAATGTACAGGGCTCTGGCTCCACATCAGCCAGTCATCAGAAAGAGAATGCCACCAAGGGTTCTGACTCTCGTCAGAGTGAGACGCTCAAGAAGTTGGCTTTCGTACAGAAGGTTTCAGACAATCAGGTGTATACCAAGAATATTGTAGGCAACATGTCGTTTACTCTCCAGGCTGGTGATAAGGATATTACCGTGCCGGGCAAACTGAGCATGCGTAAGGATGAAATCATCCGCATCCAGCTCTTTATTCCTATCTTAGGTACAGAGGTGGGCCGTCTGGAGTTTACTCCCGACCATGTACTTATCATCGACCGTCTGCACAAGGAATATATCAAGGCAGATTATACCCAGGTAGACTTCCTCAAGAAGCAGGGCATCTCCTTCTATTCTCTGCAGGCTCTCTTCTGGAACCAGCTGCTCCTGCCGGGCGAAAGGACCGTGAAGGAATCAGACCTGAAGAAGTTTGATGCCAGACTGGATGTGGCAGGAGATGCTGTGCCGGTTAGTTTCAAGAACGGCAATATGACCTATGCCTGGACAGCCAACCGCACTACCGGCCGTATCACAGCAGCAGATGTTGTCTATAAGAGTGCGCAGAACGGCACCTCCAATCTCCACGTCGACTACGGCAACTTCAAGAGTGTAGGCGTCAAGATGTTCCCTGCCTCCCTGAATCTGTCGATGACCACTACTGCTACCAGGAAAAAGCAGGAGGCTAAGATCAATCTGGAATTGAATCAGGTGAAGACCGACAGCAAATGGAGCACTCAGACCGAGATTTCGGGCAAATACAAGCAGATTTCTCCAACTGATGTGCTCAGCAAGATATTGAGTATGTAAATACTCATCAAGAGTTTGAAATTATAGAACATGGGTTTTTAATATAAGAAATGAAGCGAATCTTATTATTCATCATGGCAATCACCTTCTCGCTCGCACCTTTTGCGCAGAACCATACTGCCCAGAAGAAGCCGGTGAGGAAGACTGCCGTAACTGCGAAAAAGAAGGCTGCTACTCCTGCCAGAAAGAAGAACAGCAGAAGGCATGTGTCCAGAAAAACATCCAAATCAGCTGCGTCAACCTATAGTAATGCCTCTATCCGAGGTTTGCAGGGACAACGCGCTTCTATCCGGAAGAAGATCAGAGAACAGGAGCAGGCTTTGCAGAGAAATAAGGCGGATGTGAAGAAACGTCTTGAAGACCTGATGGCGCTGAACGGAGAAATAGACCAGCGTCAGAAGAAGATTGACGGTATCCAGAAGGATATCCATCATATTGACGGCAATATCGGCATTCTGCAGGCACAGTTGAAAACGCTTCAGCAACAGTTGCAGGACCGTAAGAACAAGTATATCCGTTCCATGCGCTATATGAGCCGTCATCATACGGTTCAGGACAAGCTGATGTTCATCTTCAGTGCCAAGAATCTGACACAGATGTATCGCCGCCTTTCCTTCATCCGCCAGTATTCTTCCTATCAGAAGGTGCAGGGCGAGGCTGTAAAGGCTAAGCAGAAGCAGGTGAACGAGAAGCACCAGCAGTTGCAGCATGTAAAGGGACATAAGAACACCTTATTATATAAGGGTAAGCAGGAGAAGACGGCATTGGAAGGTAAGCAGACCCAGCAGCAGGAAATGGTGCAGGGACTGCAGAAACAGCAGAAGACCATTCAGGCTGTGATTGCCGACCAGCGTCAGAAAGATGCGGCAATCAATGCACAGATTGACCGTCTGATTGCTCGGGAAGTTGCCAAGGCGAGAGCCCGTGCTGCTGCCGAGGCTAAGCGAAAGGCTGCTGCCGCTGCTGCCGCCAAGAAGCGTGCCGAGGAACTGGCTCGCAAGAAGGCTGCTGCCGAGGCTGCTGCCAGGGAGAATGCCCGTCGTATAGCCGAAGCCAAGGCGCGTGAGGCTGCTGCCGAAGCTGCCCGCAGAAAGGCTGCCGAAGAAGCAAGACTGGCTGCCGAGGCTGCAAGAAAGGCTCAGGAGGAGGCTGCTGCCCAGGCTGAGGCTAAGGCGAAGGCAAGAGCGCAGGCTAGGGCGCGTGCTGCTGCCGAGGCTGCCAAGCGTGCCGCCGCAGAACAGGCTGCCCGTGAGGCTGCTGCCGAACAGGCTGCAAGAAAGGCGGAGGCTGAAAGACGGGCTGCCGAGTTGAAGGCGAAGATGGATGCGGAACGCAGTACCCGTGAGATTGCCGCTGCCAGGAAGGAGGCACAGGAGGCTTCTACCTTGAGTTCGGTAGACCGCATGCTGAGCGGTGGATTCGAGGCTAACCGTGGCCGATTGCCGATGCCTATCAGCGGCAGTTACCGTGTGGTGAGTCATTTCGGTCAGTATCATGTAGAAGGTTTGAAGGGTGTAACGCTCGACAATAAGGGTATCAATATCCAGGGCAAGCCGGGTTGTGTGGCTCGCAGCATCTACGATGGTGAGGTGAGTGCCGTCTTCGGTTATGGTGGCATGTGGAACGTGCTGGTCCGTCATGGTGCCTACATCTCTGTTTACTGTAATCTGAAATCGGTCAGCGTTCATAAAGGTCAGAAGGTAAGTACCCGTCAGGCTTTGGGTAGTGTTGGCTCTGATAACATCCTCCAGTTCCAGCTTCGCAAGGAGACTGCCAAACTCAATCCGGAGGCTTGGCTGAGCAGATAATGTATGAATAGTTGCAGCCGGTAGTGTTTTTACTGCCTGGTTGCTGTAAATGACAGAAATGAAACCTCCAATCGATTGGTTCGATTGGAGGTTTTTAATTGTTTGCTAAAGAGGTGGTTACTGGCATTTTTTTGTGATGTAACAAAAATTTTATCTTATGTATCATTTAATTTTTATTAAATATTGCTTAAGACCTAATTCAATTTTATATTGTACTTTTGCACCAGGAATTTTGAAATGAATATAATAACTAGAAAAGAAGATTTATAAAATATGAAGCGTTCATGAAAAGATGTAAAAGATGTATAGAACTATTCTTGTACTGTTGGCTCCTTATCATTTCGCTTACTTCTTGCATTTATGATGACTATTCCGGTTGTCCGCCAACGGATGGCCGTAGATTGGTGCGGATTAATGTGGATTGGCGTTTGTTTGATAAAGAGGTGCCTACAGGTATGACGGTCATGGTGTTTCCCTGGTCAGGTGGTGCTCCGCATACAGTCTTGACTAATGAGATAACTCATGCCGACTTTTCCTTGGAACCTGGAAAATATCGTGTACTGGTATTCAACCAGAGTACGACCGAGTTTGGTACACTCGAATTTCAGGGAATGGACTCTTATGAGACGGCGCGAGCTGTGGTACTGCATACAACATCGCGCTGGTACTCGCGTGGAGATGGTGAACAGATAGGGGTTGAGCCCGAGTGGCTTGCCTCTGATAAACTCGATGAATTCGATGTTTCTGGAGACTATTCTGAGGCTACTTTAACGCCAAGGAATGTGCTTTCGCATATCCAGGTCAACGTGAAAGTTCCAAATATAGGAAACCTGTATTCTGCGAGAGGCTCCTTAACTGGTATTTCAGATGGATTTCTGCTGGGACAGGGGAAGCCGCTTCAGAGTAGTAAGGTGACTTATCTTCTGGAGTCCTGGACGAAAACGATAGATAAGAATGACGCGACACTAGGAACGTTGACGACATCGTTTAAATGTTTTGGCCTACCAGAAACTGCCCATCTTGCTGCCGAAAACAACAAGCTGTCTTTTTCAGCTTTGTTGATAGACAAAAAGACGCAGGTAGATTATCAGTTTGCGGTAGGAGATAAGTTTAAGGAAGATGAAAATTCATCGGAGTTAGGTTATTTTGCTTCTCTCCATGTTGATGTTGAGTTGCCGGAACCTTTACCTGATGTGAAGCCTTCGGAAGGAAGTTCTGGCGGTTTTGACGTCACGATCAAGGATTGGGGTAAACCTGAGGATATTGATATGGAACTGTAGAAATAGTAAAAGAGTAATAATAGATTAGTTTAATTTAAAAATTAAAACCGATATGAATAAGAAATTTTTTATGGGTATTGCTGCAATGGCAGCGTTAACATTGGTAAGTTGTTCAAGCGATGACTTGGATAGTGTTTCAGACAATTCTTCTAAGAACGAGGCTATCAGCTTTGATGGCTATTTGGGAAGAAGTGCAGTTGCTGTAAATGGTTCACGTGGTAGCGAGGTGAAGATAGATCAGCTTAAGACTGGTGGTTTTGGTGTGTTTGGTAACTATAGCAAAGAAACTACAACTGCTTATGGTAATAGCTTGTTTGATAACCAGCAGGTAACTTATGATAATGATAAATCAAAGTGGACATATTCTCCTCTTAAGTTTTGGCCATCAGATGGTCATATTGATTTCTTGGCGTATGCTCCTTATGTAAAAAACACAACGTTAACTGAAGGTTCTAAGATTAATAATTTTACTGTATCAAAAACAATTGCTGACCAGACAGATTTGTTGTGGACTAATGCTACGAGTTCGATATCAGCAAATCTCACTAGTGCAAAAGAGAAAGTGAAATTTCTATTTCATCATGCTTTGTCTAGACTTGGTTATACTGTAAAGTTAACTGGAGATTATTCTTCTGATGATGTAACTTTTACATTGAAAAAGATAACATTGGCAGGATCTTCTACTGATGCAACAAAGGGTGCTTTCTATACATCGGGAACTATAGATTTGTCTAAGCCAAATAAAAATGGAGATCTTTGGTCAAATCAAGTTGGCAAACAGAAATTTGATTGGTTCTCTGGAGAATATAAGGTAACTAGTTCAACTGCATCTCATCCTGATAAAGTTGATAAAGGTAACAGAGACCAGAATGAAGATTATTTGTTTGTAATTCCACAGGATTTCTCTAAAACAGAAGATGGTGCTGATAAACTTTATGTTATCGTAGAGTACGATGTAACCTATAATAGTGGTACAAAGACAACAATAACAAATAAGGTTTATAAGCAAATTACACAGAAATTCTTGCAGGGTAAGGCATATAATCTTAACTTGACCATTGGTCTTCCAATCGAATTCGATGTTGATGTTACTGGTGATATTAATGCTGGTGTTGATGGTTGGGGAACAGATGAAAATATCAATATCGGTTCCAATGACAATCCTTGGGAGAGATAAAAATAATGAATTTAAATTATCATAAGATGAAGTTTCTTCGTTTAGCCTTTTATGTTTTGATAGCACAGCTGGTATTATCTGGCTGTGCCGGCGAAGGTGTGGAAGAAACTTCATCTTCTTCAGCTTCTGAAATCAACTTTGATGCTTATGTGGGTCGGAATGCTTCAACCCGTTCTAGTATAACCGATATAAAGTTTCTCCAAGGGAGTGTATGGAACGCCGGATTTGGTGTCTTTGCAAGATACGGCAATACTCATCTGATGGATACTGAACACGTAACCTGGAGAAAAGATCATTGGGGATATGACCATATCCGATTTTGGCCAAGTAGTGGAAAAGTGGATTTCTATGCCTTTGCGCCTTATAGTGAACAAGTAAAAATGGGCGGCCTACCTGATAGTCTGGTCAACCAAGCTGATAGTAATAGTCCAAATACTTATATAGATTTTCCTTCTAATTGGTCTCCTATAGATTTGATATGGTCCAAACAACCAGATCAAACTGCACCAACATCTCCTGATAGTAAAGTGACATTTCAATTTAAGCATGCTTTGGCTCGTTTGAGCTTTGATATCACAGCTCCGAATTTAGAAGATGGTACAGTTATAAAAGTTCAAAGGGTGAGACTATATGGCGTCTCAGACTTTAAAGGCGTCTTTGTTATGGAGGGCTATCTGAATCTTAATACGGGAGCTTGGATTCTCGCCGATAATGGTGTTAAATGGCATTATACTTGGACACCAGAAGGCAAAAAAGCTGACATACCAAATAACGATAACGGTAAAAAAGATAGTATCGTATATAAGTTAAGTGACCCTCCTGAGTTACCCAATCTAAAAAATAAAGTAACAAATGATGGCGATTCTTATATCTTTATAATCCCTCAGACGAAGACCGAACCGTTTCATCTAGCGATAACTTATACGGTACAGCAGGGAGATTTTAAGGAAACGGTGACGGTAAAGAAAAATCTGCTAGATGTTCTTGATAAGTCAGGAGCTCCTAATCCGTCTTTTACGTTTGAAAAAGGAAAAGCGTATGTCTTTCATTTGAAACTTTCACTTGATCCTGTCGATTTCAGCGTAACGGTTGATGGCAAGAAGAGGGATGAGGTGACAGGTGAAATAACGATTTAATAAGGATAATCTGGAATATGAAGCGGAATATTTATAGTAAGTTATGGGTGATTTTCTTTGTCTTGATGGGTGCAGCCTGTACCAATCAAGTGGAGGATGCTATTCCTGTATCTGGTCAGCCTATTGGGTTTTCTGTGCAATCAGATTGGAAGGAAATTCACAATTCTCGCTCGAATGATAAAACGCAATTTATCGGAGGTGACGAGATTCAGATTTTCGGTTTTCATAAACCTTCTAAAGATGCGGTTGAGAATGTTCAGTTTATGTATCAGGAAGGCGATCCGACGACAGGTCAGAAAGTAACCTATGATAATGGGAACTGGAATTATTCACCCAAGCGTTTCTGGCCTAAAAAGGGAGTGCTAGATTTTTTTGCCAGTTATCCATACAACTCTGTTCACTATGACGTAGGAAATAAGAGGATGACTTATAACAATAATTTGACACAAGATCTGTTGTATGGCTTAGCTACCAATCGTGATTGTGCAAGTAAAAAAACCGTATCGATCTGGATGGTGCATGCCTTGGCTAAGGTGAGAATTATTTTAGACGAGTCTTTGGGTGATATCGGACAAGTTACAGTCTCGGGTTACAAAACTGGCCATTTCTATCCAATTAACAATGGAGTCCCTGCTTGGGAAATTGATAATGTTAACACGCATATTTATGCTGACTTTCGTAAATATGAAGGTAAAGTAGACGAAGAACTGAAGAATAATAATTCTGTTACCGTATTTATCTTGCCGGATAAGATTACGGGACTCAAGATGTGGAATTCTGTTGAACAAGAGATTGATGCTTCTGAAGAAATAAAGAAGCATACGTTTTTAGCAGGAAAGGTATATAATCTCACGATATCAAAATCAAATGGAGTACGGAAGAAAAATACAAATAGCCGTTCTATAGCAATGTCTGTTCGTTGTGTTTCGGAATAGCGAAAAAATATCGACCTGTACGGTTGAAATTACCCAATACGCCCTGAACCAACGGTCACCGGCCGAAGGGAATTGAAAATCGCTGGCCGAAGGGTAAAGCAAAGGTAAAGGGCAGAAGCCTCTAGCCCGTAC
>ERZ1505072.103-NODE-103-length-28541-cov-7.154953_pt1 | contig 28541 bp, 20 predicted proteins | sample MGYA00571776_ERZ1505072 | MGnify/ENA primary metagenome ERZ1505072 (study PRJEB39906, sample SAMEA3182062) | gut metagenome | biome: human; feature: gut; material: Stool; isolation source: human stools | place: Canada | collected 2013-01-14 ... | reverse complement strand
AGGGGCTGCAAAAAAGGGAAACAAAACTGCGCATAAGAATGAATTACAAAAATGTAAAATCGCAACAAAAGGGTGATTACAAAAATGTAAAAAATTCTTCTTGGGGGGAACGATATTTTTATTCCGCTTCAAAATGTCCTGTTATGCCGGCAGCCGCGTCAGGCTTTGTAAAACGGGGGTAAAACAGTTTGAAAGCGGGAAAATAGAAAGTCTGGGCAATGTTGGCACGGTTTTTGCTACGAATAAGTCAACTTAACCCAAACAAAACAGCAAACTGATGAATAGCGATCAATTTGAGACAGGCATTCCCGCGCCGCAGGGATTGTATGATTTTGAACAGGAGAGGGACGCCTGCGGCGTTGGCCTGGTGGCTGACCTGAAAAATGAACCGAGCCACAAAATCATTGAAACGGGGATTACTGTTCTTAAGAGGCTCATGCACCGCGGCGCCGTGGGGAGCGATCCGGATACCGGGGACGGCGCGGGCATTCTGCTGGCCCTTCCGGATGAATTTTTCCGCCTGGCGCTTCCCAACAAGCTTCCCGCCAGAGGCAAATACGGGGTGGCCATGATGTTCGGCGGATGCGGCCATGAAGAGGAATTGGAAGCCGCCGTCACGGAAAACGGCGGCAGCGTGATTGCGTGGAGGCAGGTTCCCGTGGATCGGGACAGCATCGGTAAAAACGCCCAGCGCACGTGCCCCCTGATCCGTCAGTTGTTCATTGACGGCAGCGGTTTTGCGGATCAGGCGGAATTTGAACGCAAACTGTTCGTGATGCGCCGGGAAATGGAACGGCGCGTGGAAGGCTGTTATGTGTGCAGCTGCTCCAGCCGCAGCATTGTGTACAAGGGGCTGTTCCTCGGCACGCAGATTGAAGGATTTTACGGAGATCTGGCCAGCGAGCATTTCAAATCCCCCCTGGCTCTTGTCCACCAGCGCTACAGCACGAATACGTTCCCAACCTGGAGCCTGGCCCATCCCTTCAGGTATCTGGCCCACAACGGGGAAATCAATACCCTGCGCGGGAACCTGAATCACCTGAGCGTGCGTGAGCCGCATTTGTCTTCCACTCTGCTGGGGGATGACCTGCAAAAGCTGTTGCCTCTTATTCCCCCCGGCCAGAGCGATTCCGCCTGCCTGGACAACATGGTTGAGCTGCTGGCCGCCGCCGGACGGGACCTGCGCCATGTCATGCTTATGCTCATGCCGCAGGCCTGGGGCGTCAATTACCATTTGGGGCCGGATGTGCGCGGTTTCTTTGAATACCACTCCGCCATGATGGAGCCCTGGGACGGTCCGACCGCCGTCGTTTTTTCCGATGGTATCAATGCTGGCGCCATGCTGGACCGCAACGGCCTGCGCCCCGCGCGCTATACGCTGACCACGGATGATATTTTCATTCTGGCTTCGGAAACGGGCGTGGCGGACATTCCCGCGGAAAAAGTAGCCCGCAAAGGCCGCCTCCGTCCCGGGGAAATGATTTATTGCGACCTGGTGCACCACCGGCTGGTATCCGATGCTGAAACCAAGAATGAAATGGCCAGGCGCATGCCCTACCGCCGCTGGGTGGAGAAAAACAAGATTTCCGTCCGTTCCCTGTTTGATTCCATTTCCGCCTCTGCGGAAATGCCGGACCTCGTGGGCCGCCAGCGCCAGTTCGGATTCACCCAGGAGGATGTGGAACTGATCATCCGCCCCATGATGCTGAAAGGCGCGGAGCCTCTCGGCTCCATGGGAAATGACGCTCCGCTGGCCGTCCTCTCCGGAAAGGCTCCCCTCCTGTTCAATTATTTCAAGCAGCTGTTCGCCCAGGTGACCAACCCTCCCATCGACCCCATCCGGGAGGAGCTGGTCATGAGCCTGACCACATACATAGGCAACCATCCCAACATTCTGGAAGAAACGCCGGAGCACGCCCGGCTGATCAAGATGGCGCGTCCCGTCATTACGGATGAAGAGCTCAACCGCCTCTGCAATATTCGGGAGGCCGGCTTCCCCTCCGCCAGGCTTCCCCTCCAGTTCCCGGAAGGCGGGGGCGGGAAAGCCCTGCGGGAGACGCTGGAAAGCCTGGCGGAATCCGCCGTGGGCCTGGTCAGGTCCGGCGTGCGCATTCTGGTGCTGACGGACCGCAACATAGGGAACGGCTACCTTCCCGTTCCCAGCCTTCTGGCCTGTTCCGTGGTGAATCGCGCGCTGGCTTCCGCCGGGCTGCGTTCCGACGTGGGGCTGATTCTGGAAACCGGGGAGGCGAGGGAAACCATGCATTTTGCGCTTCTGCTGGGCTTCGGGGCCACGGCGGTCAATCCGTACCTGGCTCTGGCGACGGTTACTTCCCTGGCCGCGCCGCAGGACTGCCCGCTGGATGTAGTGAAAGCCTCCGGAAACTACATCAATGCCATAGACAAGGGATTGCTCAAAATCATGTCCAAGATGGGCATTTCCACGTTGCGCAGCTACCGCTCCTCCCAGCTGTTCGAGGCGGTGGGTCTGAACCGGGAACTGATTGACGAATTCTTCCCCGGCACCGTCAGCCGCGTAGGCGGTATAGGGCTGGATGAAATAGCCGTGGAATGCAACCAGCGCGCCGCTCAACACGCGGAACACGGGGACAAGCTGGATGCGGGAGGGCAGTATAAGTATAAAAAAGGCGGGGAGAACCATCTCTGGAATCCGCAGACGCTTCAGGCTTTCCGCGCTGCCGTACGTGACAATGACGAACGGAAATACCGGGAATTCGCGGATTACAGCAATCGTCAGGCGCAGCATCTCTGCACCCTGCGCGGCCTGTTTGAATTTGCTCCGGCGGACGCTATCCCCCTGGAAGAAGTGGAAAGCGTGGATTCCATCTTGCGCCGTTTCGTTTCCGGGGCCATGTCTTTGGGGTCCCTCAGTCCGGAAGCCCATGAAACCATCGCCATTGCGATGAACAAAATAGGAGCCAAAAGCAATTCCGGGGAAGGGGGGGAAGATGAAGCCCGCTATGAACCCAACGCCCGGGGCGAAGTTCGCTACAGCGCCATCAAGCAGGTGGCGAGCGGGCGTTTTGGCGTGACTATTAATTATCTGCGCCACGCTTCCGAGCTCCAGATTAAGATGGCCCAGGGGGCCAAGCCCGGGGAAGGGGGGCAGCTCCCGGCGCACAAGGTGGATCCGTACATCGCCCGGCTGCGCCATTCCATGCCGAACGTCAGCCTCATTTCTCCTCCTCCGCACCATGACATTTACTCCATTGAAGACCTGGCCCAGTTAATTTACGACCTGCGCAACTCCAATCCGGATGCCCGTGTCTCCGTCAAGCTTGTTTCCGAGGTGGGCATTGGCGCGGTTGCCGCAGGCGTGGTGAAGGCCCATGCGGATGTGGTTGTGGTCAGCGGCCACGACGGCGGAACGGGCGCCTCTCCTCTCACCAGCGTGAAGCACGCCGGGCTGCCGTGGGAGCTGGGGCTGGCGGAAACGCAGCAGACGCTGGTGCTCAACAAGCTCCGTTCCCGCGTCCGGCTCCAGGTGGACGGCCAGCTGCGCACCGGGAGGGACGTCGTGATGGCCGCCCTGCTGGGGGCGGAGGAATTCGGTTTTGGAACCGCCATTTTGATCTCCATCGGCTGCGCCATGCTCCGCAGGTGCCATGAAAATACGTGTCCGGTAGGCGTCGCCACGCAGGATCCGGCCCTGAGGGCCAAATTCAGCGGCAAGCCGGAATACGTCATCAACTACCTCCGCTTCGTGGCCCGGGAAACGCGGGAAATCCTGGCTTCCCTGGGGCTTCGTTCCCTGGATGAAGCCGTAGGCAGGGCGGATTTGCTTTCCGTCAACCGCGCCATAGATTTTTACAAGGCCCGGCATTTGGACTTCTCCTCCATCCTGCATGCGGCAGAGGGGGACGGACGCAGATTTGACCCCTCTTTTAAAAAGGAACCGCTGGACAACTACGACCGCCGCCATTTGCTGCCGGCATTGAAGCCCCTGCTGGAAAAGGGGGAAAAGATGGAACTCTGCCGCGACGTCCGCAATGTGGACCGGACGGTGGGGACGGAGCTTTCCGGCGAACTGGTGATGAAATTCGGGCCGCGCGGCCTGGCGGAAGATACGCTGACGGTGCACTTCACCGGATGCGCGGGGCAAAGCTTCGGGGCTTTTCTGGCTCCCGGTGTTACCTTTGAACTTGTCGGGGAGGCGAATGATTTTGTCGGGAAGGGCCTGTCCGGCGGCAAAATCATCGTGCGCCCCCCGGACCATATTTCCTACGTACCGTCGGACAACGTCATCGTCGGAAACGTCATCGGCTATGGGGCCACTTCCGGCAGCATCTTCCTTCACGGGCAGGCCGGGGAACGTTTCGCCATCCGCAACAGCGGCGCCAAAATGGTGGTGGAAGGCATCGGCGACCACGGCTGTGAATACATGACCGGGGGCCGTGTGGCGGTGCTCGGCAAGGTGGGCGTCAATTTCGCCGCGGGAATGACCGGCGGCCTGGCCTACGTGTATGATGCGGACAACAACTTCGATCAGAAATGCAACCTGGGCAGCGTGGACCTGGAAACGGTCATGCCGCATTCCGCTGATGAAGCGGAACTGCTTCAGCTCATTTACGAGCATTACATGGCTACCAGGAGCCGCAGGGCTTACGACCTGTTAAACAACTGGCCGGAAGAACGCGGCAAATTCATCAAGGTATTCCCGGTGGAATACCGGCATGCCCTGGCCATGCATTCCTGAAAGAAGCATGCAGCAGTTTTCTGTTGTTTGGGGTAAGGCAGGGGCCTCCGCGGGTGCGGAGGCCCCCATTTTTTCAGAGACCTGCCCGCTGTTTCATGGCCGGGCATTTGGAGGCGAATATTCCGGAGAAGGAGGTTTTCATGACCGTGCTGTCAGTTGATAAAGAAATGCGGCTGCATGGATGGGGATGATGGTTGCGGTTGATGTCAGGAGGAAGGTCAAATGTTCCAGCAATGCCCGGTTCTGAGCGGATTATGAATTCGAAGTCAACAGGAAAGTTTGAATGGAAATGTGTTAGTGGAGTTTTGGTTTTGGAAATTCGGCTGGATGGCAATTGATAAAAAAGTGAATTGAAAGGTAACTGATTGGTATTCTTGTTATTTAGTTATTCAGGGAATTGCCGCGAATTCATAATCCGTTAGGTTTGCTCCAGTGGGTGTTTGGCATTTTCTGCCAAGCTGCTCCAATTAACTACGCAATGAATATATGACGAGGAAAACCGGCCCTCTCCACCTGGAGAGGGCCGGTTTTTTGAGGAAATTCTGTAAGGGAGTTCCTTTCCCTTTTTTGAGGCTTGCGCCGGCAGAATGTTTTTTCCTGCGCCTTTTCATGAAAAAGTGCGGCCGCGGAGGGGCGGACGCACTTGCAGAGGCGGAAGGCAGAGCAGGGATTCCTACTTTTTAGGCGTTATATTGCGCATGTTGCGGCCTTTAGCTTTGCGCTGCTGTTCTTCCAGGGCCGCACGCTGCTGCTCCATCATCTTTTGGAAAAAGCCCGACTTTTTCTTTTTGGCGGGGGAAAGCACGGGCATGGGCAAGCGGCGGATAAGGGCTGTTTGTCCTATGGAGATCAAATTCTGCGTGGTCCAGTACAGGGCCAGGGCGGAAGCGAAATTGTAACAGAACAGGAAGAACATTACAGGCATCAGGTTCATAATAATGCGCTGGGAGCGTTCTCCCGCCTGAGGCGTCATCCTCATCTGAATAATCATGGTTACAGCCATGATGAGAGGCAGAATATTGATTGGAATGCCGAACAGGTGGCCCACGGTATCAGGCAGGGAAAGATCCGTCATCCACAGGCAGAAGGGCTGCCCTCTCAGTTCCGCGGAATACTGGAGCACACGGTAAAAGGCAAAGAAAATGGGAATCTGGATGAGCATGGGGACGCAGCCGCTGGCCGGGTTGATGCCGTATTTCTGGTACAGCTTCATCATTTCCATGTTCACCTTCTGAGGGTCGTCCGGATATTTCTCCTTGAGTTTGACCATCTCCGGCTGAACCAGGGACATGCGTTTCATGGCCATATAGGATTTTTTGTGCAGCGGCCAGATGAGCGCGCGGACAACGATGGTCATGCAGATGATGGCCACGCCCCAGTTGCCGAACCATCCGTGGAAGAGGTTGAGCAGCCAGTTCATCGGAACGCTCAGGAATACGAGCCAGCCGTATGCCATGATATCGCTGATGGCGGGATAGGAAAGATTCAGGTCACGCAGGTAGGCGTTGAATTTGGGACCGGTGTAAATATCGTAGGTGAGCGTCTTGATTTCATTGGGGGCCATGGTCAGATTGGGGATTCCCATGGCCACGGTGACGCCGGGCACCAGGGTGTTGCCTTCATGCGTCAAAGGAAATTCCTGGCGGGTGGCGTACACGGTGGACCCCCTGGACTGGTCCTGGGGAAGAAGGATGGTGGCGTAATACTGGCTCATGACGCCGGCATAAGTCAGGTCCTGGAGAGGGCCTTCCAGGACGCGGGCCTTGGCACTGCTGAAAAAGCCGCCTGTGAAATAGGAAGGCACTTCCTGTTCCAGGGAGCCGTCTGCATGGTAAAAGAAATGGGTGTAGGTATCTTTTGGTTCGCTTTTGGCGATAGGATAGGCGCTCCCGCCGAAGATGCCCATGTAGCGCAGATCCTGGACATTGGGAGATTTATTGAGCAGGGAGACGGTCAGGCGAATGAGATATTTGCTGCCGGGCAATATTTCACCTTCCAGATTTTTGACGGGGTGCAGGGTGTACGTTTTTGAGATGAAAAGCTGCCGTGCGGGGTCATAGCCTTCCAGGGTTACGGAGTCCGCCGTGCGTTTCACTTCCTTATACACGGTGTTGTCATAGGAAGGATCCTGGGTGGCATCCATGTTGAAAACGAGTTCTCCGATGCCCCGTTGCTGGGCTTCGTTAATCGTGATATTATGGTCCGCGACTTTTTGGGAGTCCACAATATCGTTGTGCAGGGTAACCGTGCCGATGGAACCCCCTATGCGGTTGAACGTGTAAGTGATGAAGGGTTGCTGCTTCCCGTTCACTTCCTGCGTGGCTACCAGAGTGATCGGGGCGGTTTTGTCTTCTTCAAGGGCTTTGTTGACGGAGGCCTGTTCCGGGGCGGAGGTTCCGGCTCCGGGGCGGACGCCGGCAACCGGGGCATTGGCTGCGGCGACAGCCGTCTGCGGTGCGGGAATGGGGGCGGTTTCAGCCTTTTTATTGTTGCCCATGTAAATATTCAGGCCCAGAAGGGCGGCGCAGATGCCTATGATGATCCATGCTGTGCGATCCATAATGTGATATAGCTTGATTGGAGTTGGTGAAAGGAAAGGGAAAGAAAGGTAATTGTTCAGCGTGGGTGGCGCGCCGGGGGCACGGGATCATAACCTGATCCGCCCCACGGGTTGCATCTTAAAATACGCCATGTGCCAAGAAGAAAGCCGCGCCAGGCTCCGTGGATGTGAACGGCCTGGATGAAGTACTGGGAACAAGTGGGTGTATAGCGGCAGCCGCTTCCGGGGCCCCCCAGGGCATGCAGGGGAGCGCTGATGAAGGTTTGGTATCCCTTTACAAGGGTGATGAGCAGCCATTTCATCATGTCTTGTCTTGTTCCCGGGAAAGAAGTTGCAATTTGAGTTTTCGGGCGGCTTTCCGCCAGTCCCGTTCCAGGTCGGCGTAGCTGGCTTCCACGGCCCTCCAGCGGAGGACGCACACCAGGTGTACGCCGTTTTCAAAAGGAGCCCCGTGCGCCCTCAGTATTTCCCTCACGCGTCTCCGCAGTTTGTTGCGGACAACGGCACAGCCGATTTTTTTCGTACAGATGATACCGAATTTGGAGGGTTCCTCCGGATGTTCCAAAGGGGTCGCGCTTAAAACAATAAGCCGACCTGCTACGGATGGCCCCTCGTTACGTACCCGGGCAAATTGGAATGCCCTGGTCATGCTTTGTTGACGAGTAAGACGCATCTCCCGCGGGTCGGCCCGTGAAAAGAAGTTCCAAGGAGGCGTTAACCGAATCCTGGCGGCTGGATTAACGGCCGTGCTGGATGGTGTGGCGCTTGTACTGGATTTCGGCTCCCTTGGGAAGCAGGCGCTTGCGGCCTTTAGCGCGGCGGCGGCGGATGATGTCCGCTCCGTTCTTGGTGGCCATGCGTGCACGGAATCCGAACTGACGCTTGCGGCAACGCTTGGATGGTTGATAAGTCCTCTTGCTCATGATGTTGAAAGATGCTTCTTGTGAATTACTAGATTCAGTGCCGTCCGTCTAAGCGGCCTATGCACAACCGGACGAAAAGGATAACTATTTTGATTGTTTTGTCAATCCGTCAGGCGATTAATTTGCCGTTTTTCTTGCGGAAAGCACTGGGATAAGTAGTCTTTATGATTGATAGACAGTGTTTTTCTATTCCAGAAAAGCCCGCCTGCTTTACAGAAAGAGCAGTTCCGCGTATGTGGGGACGGGCCACAGGTCTGCGTCCGTCAGGCTTTCCAGCATATCAATGGTGCTTCTCAAATTGTCCATGCCCGTCTGGATGGCCCTGGTATCGGCTTCATCCACGGCGCGGCTCAGTTCCCTCACCTGTCCGGGGAGAATATCCAGCAGCGTGCCGATTTGGTTGGCGCGATCCGTAGTAGCTTTCATTCCCGCCTTGATTCCGGATGCCTTCATCTGGGCAATGGCGGTGGTAAGCTGCGTGAGCTGTTCCGTTACGGCGGGGATGTAAAGGGTTTCCACCATCAGGAGGGCCGTTTCCGCTTCAATGTTGATTTCCTTGTGGAATATTTCCGTCTGGATTTCATGGCGGGCGTGGAGTTCTACGGGGCTGACCACTTTGTACTTTTCAAAAAGCGCCTTGGCCTTGGGCGTTTCCAGAGCGGCCAGGGCTTCAATGGTGCCGGGGATGTTGGGGAGATTGCGGCGTTCCGCTTCCTCTACCCAGGCTTCTCCGTAGCCGTCTCCGCTGAATAGAATGCGCTTATGCTTCTTGATGATGTTTTGAAGGAGCTTGTTGAGGGTGGCGTGGAACTCCTCGGGCTTGTCCTTGACAGGTTCCAGGATGGTGCAGATTTCATCCAGGCTTTCCGCCACAATGGTATTGAGCACCGTCATGGGCCATGCACAGGTTTGGGAGGAACCTACGGCGCGGAATTCGAATTTATTGCCTGTGAAGGCAAACGGGCTGGTGCGGTTCCGGTCGGAGGCGTCCAGGGGGAACATGGGCAGGGTGTCCACGCCGATGTTGATGGTCTTTTGGGTGCGCGCTTTTTTAGTGCCTCCTTTCTCGATTTGCTCAATGATTTCATCCAGCAGATCTCCCAGGAAGATGGAAATGATGGCCGGGGGGGCTTCATGGGCCCCCAGGCGGTGTTCATTGCCGGATTTGGCGACGGAGGCGCGCAGCAGATCCGCATGTTCGTCCACGGCCTTGATGGTGGCGCAGAGCAGAGTGAGGAAGATGGCGTTTTCCTGCGGGCTGGAACCGGGATTGAGCAGGCTGCCGTAACCGGGGGCGGAGAGGGACCAGTTGTTGTGCTTGCCGGAGCCGTTCATGCCGGAGAAGGGCTTTTCATGCAGCAGGCAGACCATGTCATGCTTGTTGGCAGTTTTCCGGAGCACCTCCATGACCAGCATATTATGGTCCACGGCCAGGTTCTGGCTTTCAAAAATGGGTGCGATCTCAAACTGGCCGGGAGCGACTTCATTGTGGCGCGTTTTGGCCGGGATGCCGAGTTTCCAAAGGGCTTCGTCCACGTCCACCATGAATTCCAGCACGCGGTCCTTGATGGAGCCGAAGTAGTGGTCTTCCATCTGCTGGTGCTTGGGGGGCACATTGCCGAAAAGGGTGCGTCCGCACATCATCAGGTCCGGGCGCAGGGCATAAAGCTGCTTGTCCACCAGGAAGTATTCCTGTTCCGCCCCCAGGTCGGCGCTGACGTGAATGTTGTCCGGACCGCCAAAGCAGGACAACAGCCGCTTGGCCTGCCGGGTGACAGCAGTCATGGATCTCAGGAGAGGCGTCTTTTTGTCCAGCGCCTGTCCCTTGTAAGAGCAGAAAGCGGTTGGGATGCAAAGCGTGGCGCCGTTTTCCGTCCGTTTGATAAAGGCGGGGCTGGTGGGGTCCCATGCGGTGTAGCCGCGCGCTTCAAAGGTGGCGCGGAGACCTCCGGAAGGGAAGCTGGAGGCGTCCGGCTCGCCCTGCACCAGGCTCTTGCCGGAAAATTTGAGTTCCAGATTTCCCTCCGGGTCCACGTCCACAAAGGAGTCGTGCTTTTCCGCCGTGCTCCCATTGAGAGGCTGGAACCAGTGCGTGTAGTGGCTGGCCCCCTTTTCCAGAGCCCACGTCATCATGGCCTGAGCCACTTCATTGGCGATGTCGGGGTCCAGTTTTTCGTCCTTGCGGATGGTAGCCAGCAGTTTTTTGTAAACGGGGCGGGGCAGGTAATTGCGCATGGTCTCCATGTTGAAGACATCCTGACCGTAAATTTCCGCAATAAAGGTTGCGGCGTTGCCAACATCGGAAGGTGGGTTTGTATGCATCTTGATAGGGAACGCGCCAAAAGGCTCGGAACATACCAAACCTTAAAAGAGACTTTTTGGCAAGCCGAATCCTGCCCTATTTCTTCAGGAAAAGGACTTCTTCCGCCCCCATCCGTTTTCGGGAAGAAGCGTAAACGGTTTTCCGGTTTCTATGGTTCTCCGGCGGCAATGGAGAAATTGGGGAAGGAGGGGGACGCTGTAAAGGAAGGGATAGGCCGTGATTGTCGGGAAGAGGACTGGACGGGAATTGGTGAAGTGCCGGGTTTTTGTTTCATGAAACGGCACAGGAACCTGCCGAGCGGTATTTTTCCGTATCTTGCAAGAAATCTATTTCGTTTTCAGTAGTAATAAGTACAACCATATTATTGTGAAATGCGTTTATTGTTAATAGCAAGATGTTTATTGTTGATGCTGCTGTGTTGTGCGGGAGTGGGGATGCGGCTTCATGCCCAGCCTTTGAATAAGGGCCGGATTGCCATTCTTGGGGACAGTATTGCTTATGCGGGACCATGGGCAAATGAGGTGGAAAACGCCTTGAAAGCCGATAAAAAGTTTGAGGCCTGCGAGATTGTCAACTTTGCCGTTCCCAGCGAGACGGTAGCCGGGTTGAGCGAGTATGGCCATGCGGGTGGCAGATTCCCCCGTCCATGCCTGCATGAGTGCCTTGACCGGGTTCTCCAAATGTACCGGCCCCAATTGATTCTGGCATGCTACGGGATGAATGACGGCCTTATGCAGGCGTTTGACAAAGCGCGTTTTCAAGCGTACCAGGAAGGGAATATCCGCCTTAAAAAGGCTGCCGATGCGGCAAAAGCGGAGATTGTCTTCATTACTCCTCCATTGTTCCGGGGGGATTCCGCTGAGCAGGCTGAGTATGACGCTGTATTGGACAAGTACGCGGAATGGCTGGTTTCTAAAAGAAAAGACGGCTGGAAAGTCATAGATATCCGTCCCGGGCTTCGGAAGCTCATTGCCAGAGAGAAGGCCGGGAATCCCGGTTTCAGGTATTCCGGTGACGGCGTGCACCCCGGTCCGGAAGGGCATCATATGATAGCCCGGGAAGTTCTTGCCGGGCTGGTCCCGGAAATAGGCCTTGCTCCTGAGGTTGCGGAAAAAGACCATCGGCCGACGCCGGATACGATGAAAAAACATGAGAAAGTCCGCAATGAATGGCTGGTAAAAACAGGACATGCACGGCCGGAAATTCCGGGGTATGATCCGGAAATGGCCAAGCGTCAGTTTCCTAGGACGGTTTCTGTCTGGAATGGTTTTTTACGGGAGGAGTTTACCGTGGGCGGCCGCAGGGCATTCATCGTCTTTCCCGACAAGGCTGTTGTTTCTGGAAAAGAACAGTTATGGATATGGCGGCCACAATTTTTTGATTATAAGCCTATAGCTGATCTCGAACTGGTAAAGCGCGGCTATGCGGCGGTATTTATCAGCATGGAAGACCTTTACGGTTCTCCCAAGGCCATGGAGGTGATGGATCAATTTTACAGGTATCTGGTGGATGAACGCAAATTTTCCGGAAAACCGGTGTTGTTTGGACTGAGTCGTGGAGGACTTTATGCTCTGAACTGGGCGGAGAAGAATCCTTTGTGCGTGGCTGGCGTTTATGTGGATGCCCCCGTCTGTGATTTCAAAAGCTGGCCGGCCGACAGAGGCAAGGGCAAAGGTTCGCCGGATGACTGGAACAAATGCCTGCGCGCCTATGGCTTTAATGAACAGCAGGCTTTATCCTATAAGGGCAATCCCGTGGACAATATGCGCGGCATGGCTAAAGCCGGAATTCCTTTGTTGTTTATTTCCCGGACGGAAGATGATGTAGTCCCTATTGAAGAGAATACGGATGTTTTCGCCAAACGTTACGCCAAGCTGGGAGGCCCTGTAAAAGTTATTCGCCGCCCCGGCGGGCACCATCCGCACGGTTTTGACAATCCTGCCCATATCGTAGATTTTGTTCTTTCCGTTACCGGACAGCCCGTCCCTTTGCGCGTTGCGTGCCTGGGAGACAGTAATACTTTTGGAGCAGGAGTAGCCGGAGCCAATAAGGATGTTTTGCGCTGGAGCCATCTTCTTGGTCAAGAATTGAGGAAAAAATTCAAACGGAAAGAAATAGAAGTGCTGAACTGCGGCGTTAACGGGCGTACCCTTCTGGCCAAGGGAGACCTTCCCTATATTAAAACAGGCGAGTACCGGAATGCTCTCAATTCCCATGCACAGATTGCCATTATCGCTTTAGGCACCAATGACGCCAAACCGCAGAACAGGAAATTCCTGTCCGAGTTTAAGCAGAATTATGCCGCCATCATCGCCGAACTGCGGGAAAATATGCCCGGCATTCAAATCTATTGCGCAATTCCTCTTCCCTCGTGGCAATCTTCCAGCCAAATTGACAAGGAAACGGTGGAAACTAAGATCATTCCTCTTGTGAAGCAGGTTGCGAGGGACAATAAGTGTGAAACCATCGACTTTTTCTCCCCTTTTCAGAATAAACCGGAACTTTTCCCCGATGGCGTTCATCCCAATGCCGATGGGCAGGTGATTATGGCTGACATTGCATTCAGGGAACTTCTGAAAAAACAACCTTTAATTCAATAAACAAAAAAATAATGATGAGCGCTAAACTATCGGTAATTACAGGTTCGATTCTCCTGCTGTCAGCCCCGTTGCAGGGATTTTCCGCGACAACCCATCCGGATTCCTGCATGAACCGGGATTGGAAAAAAGAGATTCCCCTTCCGGTGTATCCAAACCGGGAAATGGTGGATCTTTATCATAAGACATGGGAAATTGCGGCAGGCCGCGTCAGAAAAGGGCCGGAAGGCCTTCCCGCGTCTCCCTACATGGATGAGAATTGCTATGAAGATCAAATATGGATATGGGATACCTGTTTCATGGTTCTTTTCGCCAAGTATGCTCCCAGGTCGTTTCCCGGAGTTGAAAGTTTGGATAATCTTTACAAGCCTATTCACGAAAAAGCCGTTACTCCGCTTAAGGTTCATTTAGTGGACAATCCCCCGTTATTTGCGTGGGTGGAGAAAGAATATTTTGACTTCACCGGTGATAAGGAACGCCTGGATGATATCTTGAATAAGAAGCAATATCTGCAAAAGCATTTCAAATGGTTTGCCCGGGCTAAGGCTGGTGAACGGTTTGAGTGTTCCCCCCAGCGTATTTACTTGAATTCCATTGGGGATGATGGCTTTACCTGGACAGGGGGAGCGAGCGGTATGGACAATACTCCCCGTGGGCGTGATGCCGGAGGATACCATAAGGTGTTATGGGTGGATGCCATTTCCCAGCAGGCTCTTAGCGCCCACTGCATTGTTGCCATGGAACAGGCTTTGGGAAATGAAGATGAAGCAAGGAAATGGAACGCCGAATATGAAGCGCTTAAGAAAAAGATCAACCATCTTTACTGGGATGAGCGGGATGGATTTTATTACGATGTCACCATTGCGGACAAACAGCCCTGCCGCGTTAAAACCATTGCGTCCTACTGGCCTCTTCTGGCTCAGGTTGCCTCCAGGGAACAGGCGCGGAGCATGGTCAGGCATTTGATGAATCCCGAAGAATTCGGAGGCAGTTATCCGACTCCTTCCCTGGCCCGCTCGGATAAGGATTATCATCATCAAACCGGGGATTACTGGCGGGGAGGAATCTGGCTGCCGACGACATATATGGCGATTAAGGCCATTGAAAAGTATGGCTACCATGAGGAGGCCGATGCTATTGCCGAGAAGGTTATCAACCAGCAGCTTGCCGCTTACAGGAACATAGAACCGCATACTATCTGGGAGTGCTACAGCCCAAGCGGGAATACTCCTTCCACGGAACACGGACGCCGCGCAAGACCGGAATTTTGCGGCTGGTCAGCCCTGGGGCCGATTTCCCTGTTTATTGAAAATGTACTGGGATTTAAGGAGGTGTCCGCAACCAGAAAAGAAGTGCGGTGGAGGTTGAAGAAAAATAAGGGCCGCCATGGAATCAGGAATTTGAGGTTTGGCGATATTGTAACCGATATTGTTTTTGATGGTAAAGGCACGGTGTCGGTCACGTCGAATGCTTCTTACTCTCTAATCATTAATGGCAATACTTATTCAGTAAGGAAGGGGGATACTGAAATTAAGCTGTAAGGACCTTCTGTTTATCCACGGAAGGGCGTCATTGATGTTCTTCCGCGGGGTTTTTCCTTTTGCCGGGGCAAGATGCGGGTTTTTCCCGTGCCTGCGCCAATTTTTTTCTTTTGGAGGCGGTCTGAGAGGCAAGGGTGACAAAGGAAATTCCGGAAGGGCGGCAAGGAAATGTTCCGGAACATTATTTGAGAGGTAATGTTGTCTGCCGTTTTAACGGGGAGAGCAGGCTTCCTCCATATGCCTTACGGAAATTTTTTGGTAAAGGGTATGGGTTTGTCCGGGGGCGAGGGAAATGGAACGGGGCTCCGCGTTTCCCGTTTCAATGCACAGGAATTTATTCCAGGACTCCGCACCCAGGTCCGCCATGTTTTTGGCGCCCTGTTGTCCAGGATTCCAGACGATGACGGAAGAGGCATGATTCCGCTCCACCGTGATGGCGCGGTTCAGCATGAGGTCTTCCAGCATTGTTTTTCCCGAACAGGAGGGGAAGTCGTAAACGCGGTCCAGACACCCCAGCGGCGCCAGCGGGCGTTCTCCGTGCTTCATGGGCTGGGCGGCTTCTTCCCGGAACGGGATGTCCTCCAGCCCATGAACGCGGCATTTGGTCAGGTTGCCGACGGCAAAGTAGTTGTGGAAGGCTTCCGTGAGCTTGCAGGGCTGCGTGCGCGCCGTGGTTTCCAGCTTCATGGTCAGCGTGCGGCCCAGGGTAAGGCGCAGGATGGCGGCGGGATAGGATTCATCTTCCGGATAGAAAGCCAGGGAGAGCAGGACGTTGCCGCGCTTGTCCATTTCCTGGTGGTGGAGGCGCCATTCCGAGGTGCGCGCTATGCCGTGGGACGGCGCGCCTTCCCGGGGGCCGAACCAGGGCCAGCAGACGGGGATGCCTCCGCGGATGGCTTTACCGGGGACAAAGGCTGCGTTGGGAGAAAGAAAAAGGCATTCCTCATGCCCTGCCGGCTTCCATGAGGTGAGGTGCGCTCCCTGAAGGCACAGGGATGCCGTGCAGAGCGGTGTTGTTACGTCCAGGAAAGAAAGCCCCTGGTTTGTTGTGCGCCGGACGGTCATGGCTGAAGGCGTTCAATTGTCCAGGAGCCGTTTTCCTGAAGTTTGTACATGAAACGGTCATGCACGCGGCCGGGGCCGCCCTGCCAGAATTCAAAGGTATCCGGGATAATTCGGTAGCCGCCCCAGAAGGAGGGAAGGGGAATTTCTCCCTTGGAGAATTTGTTTTTCAGTTCCATCAACTTCATTTCCAACAGTTTTCTTCCGGAAATGACGGAGCTTTGGTGTGAAACCCAAGCTCCAAGCTGGGATTCCTTGGGGCGGGTGAGGAAATATTTCAGGGATTCCGCGCGGGAGACTTTGACGGCTTTTCCGTAAATGATGATCTGGCGTTCCAGCATTACCCACGGAAGCATCATGCAGACCTGCGGATTTTCTTCAATATCGCGGGCCTTGTGGCTGCCGTAGTTGGTGAAGAAAACAAAGCCCGTCCGGTCAAAATATTTGAGCAGCACGGTGCGTAGGGAGGGCCTGCCCTGGTCGTCCGCCGTGGCCAGGGAAAAAGCGTTGGGTTCCGGAATATCCGCTTTCAGGGCCTGTTCAAACCAGGTTTGGAATTGTTCAAAGGGATTTTCCGCCAGGTCCTTTCTGTGCAGCTGGCCTTTGAGGTATTCTTCTCTGAAATTGGACAAGTCCATGGCGTGTTGAACGATGAGGGGTTATTCTACGCTGAAATCCAGCCCCAGGTCCAGGGAGGGGGCCGAGTGGGTCACGTAGCCTACGGAGACGAAGTCCACGCCGGATTCCGCAATGGCGGCTACCGTGTCCAGGTGAACGCCTCCGCTGGCTTCCAGCAGGGGGGTGGTGCGTCCTCCGCGCAAGGCGACGGCTTGTTTCAGCATTTCCGGCGTCATGTTGTCCAGAAGGATATGGTCCACGCCTTCCAGTTTAAGGAAGTTGCCCACCTGTTCCAGGGTGTCCGCTTCCAGCTGGATTTCCACGCCGGGCTTTTCCTGACGCAGCCTGTTGATGCATTCCTGGAGATGTTCCGTATTTCCATCCGTCATCAGGTGGTTGTCTTTCACCATGGCGCGGTCATAAAGGCCCATGCGGTGGTTGGTGCCTCCGCCATGGAGCACGGCCGCTTTTTCCAGCAGACGGTAGCCGGGAGTGGTTTTGCGGGTATCCAGAATGCGGGCGCTGGTGTGGGAAACGGCCTTCACATATTGTCTGGTGAGCGTAGCCACTCCGGAAAGACGCTGGATGAAGTTGAGGGCGGTGCGTTCCGCCCCAAGAATGGAGCGGGCGGAACCTTCAATAAGCATCACCACGGCGCCGGGCGCCACGGCTTCCCCGTCATGCAGGTAAACTTCCACCTTCAGGGTGGGATCCACCTTGCGGAAAACTTCCGCCGCGACATTGACGCCGGAAAGAACGCCTTTTTTCCGGGGGGTCAAAATAGCTCTGGCTGTCAGATGTTCCGGGACGAAGTATGTGGAAGTCACGTCGCCGGAGCCGAAGTCTTCGGCCAGCGCCAGATTGATCAGGGTTTCCACGTTGTCGGATACGGTTTCTGCGGGCATGAAAGAAAAGCGGCTTAATATTCGCGGTTAAGAAGATAGTTGGCCAGTTCCACCAGGCGGGCGCGGCGTTCTTCCGGGAAAATCATCAGGGCATCCAGAGCCGCCTGAGTGCGGCATTTGGCTTCGGAACGGGCGCCGTCCAGGCCAATCAGGGCCGGACAGGTGGATTTCTGGGAATTGACGTCCTTGCCGGCGGTCTTGCCGAGTTTTTCCGTGGAAGCCGTCAGATCCAGAATGTCGTCAATCACCTGGAAAGCCAGCCCCAGGTTGTAACCGAAGTCCGTCAGAGCTTCCAGCTGGGACTCCGTGGCGTTTGCGGACATGCCGCCGAAGCGAAGGGCCGTGGTTAGCAGGGCGGCCGTCTTCCCTTCGTACACGGTGCGGACTTCCGGTTCGGAAAGCTGTTTGTGTTCTCCCTCCAAATCCAGAATCTGGCCTCCGATGAGCATGGTGCTGCCGCCGGTGGCTGCCAGCTCCCTCACGTAATCCCTGACGGTATAGCGTTCCGTATCGTCCACCTGGGCGATTACGGCAAAAGCCTCCGTCAGCAGCGCGTCTCCCGCCAGGATGGCGACGCCTTCTCCGAAGGCCTTGTGGCTGGTGGGTTTCCCACGGCGCAGATCGTCGTTGTCCATGGCTGGCAGGTCGTCATGGATGAGGGAATACGTATGCATCATTTCCACGGCGCAGGCGGGAACCAAGGCGTCCACTGCCAGTCCTCCGCAGGCCTCCGCCGCCGCCAGGCAAAGGACGGGGCGCATTCTTTTCCCCCCCGCAAATATGCTGTAGCGCATGGCTTTGTGGATGGTTTCGGGGCTTTCGTTCTCTGCTGGCAGCAGTCTGTCCAGCGCTGCGTCAATCAGGGCGCATTGTTCTGTGATGTAGTCGTTCAGTGATTGTTCACACATGGCGTTATGGAATAGGTGCGGGGTGTGGAGGAAACAGGTCAGCGGTTGACCAGCAATTCCGCGATTTGTACGGCGTTGAGCGCGGCCCCTTTTCGGACCTGATCGCCCACGACCCAGAGAGTCAGGGCATTGTCAATCGCCATGTCCATGCGCATGCGCCCTACGTAGCAGGTATCTCCGTTGGTGCTGTCCAGCGGGGTGGGCCACACGCCCTCCGCTGGGTTGTCCATCAGGGCGACTCCGGGTTTGCCTTCATAGGCGCTGCGGGCAGTTTCCAAGTCCACAGGTTTTTCAAACTGGGCGGTAACGGAGATGGAATGGGAACGGTAAACGGGCACGCGCACGCAGGTGCATGTTACCTTGAGTTCGGGCAGGGAAAGAATTTTACGGCCTTCATTAAGCATCTTAAGCTCTTCCTTGGTATAGCCGTTTTCCGTAAAGGAATCGATCTGGGGAAGAAGATTGAAGGCTATCTGGTGGGGATAAACATTTTTCACTACGGGGTGGCCGTCCACTACGGCGCGCACCTGGGCTTCCAGTTCCGCAATGCCGTGCTGGCCGCTGCCGGAAACCGCCTGATAACTGGAGGCGATGACGGTTTTCAACCCGAAACGCTGATGCAGAGGGAAGAGGGCCATCAGCGTAATAATGGTGGTGCAGTTCGGGTTGGCGATAATATTGCGGGGGTGGTTGAAGGCCGCTTCCGGATTGATTTCCGGAACCACCAGGGGCACGTCCGGCTCCTGCCGGAAGGCAGAGGAATTGTCAATGACCACGCAGCCCGCCGCCGCCGCGATAGGAGCGAATTTCAGGGAAATGCCTCCGCCTGCGCTGAACAGGGCGATATCCACCCCATCAAAGGATTTTTCCGTCAATTCTTCCACAGTCAGCATTTTCCCACGGAAAGCGACCTGTTTTCCGGCGGACCGGGCGGAGGCCAGAAGCTTCAGGGAACCTACGGGAAAATTGCGTGTTTCCAGGCAGGACAGGATTTCAACGCCCACCGCTCCGGTGGCGCCGACGATGGCAACATGGGGTGCTTGGTTCATGATTGTTGTCAGAAAATGACGGATATTTTCCGTCCGCCCCCCATTATACGGCAGCCCGGTCATATGGCAATACGATTGCAAGCCTTCAGGCTTAAAAATGAAAAACTGTCCGAGATTTTACACCCCGGACAGTTGTTGAAAAACGGGAAAGATCGCGTTTTTTATTTCAGCGCTTGCGGCGCAGCATCAGCAGGGACAGGCCCAAAAGGCTCAGGGATGCCGTAGCCGGCTCCGGAACGACATCCTCAGCAGTGGCTGACATGGAAAAAAGCAGGTTGGAGTTCGTGTTTCCGCCGCCATTGCGGGTGGACATCACAATGTAAGCCGTGCCGCTGGTAAGGGGAGTACCGCTCAAGTCCACGGACAGGGTCATGTCTGTTTGAATCAGAGAAGAGGCCTGGCCGGTTAACTGGCTGATCTGCCAGCCTTCTGCCGTCTGATAAACGATATTGAGCGTCGTGAAGTTTGCTCCGGATTGTAGCCCGGCACAGTCCACGGAAAGAGTCAATCCGGTATAACTGGCGTAATCACTGGTAAGAGTTACCGCTGTTCCTACGATAGAGCCGCCGTAAGCATTTCTGTTGATGAAAGACACGGATACATCAGTATCCCCGGATGCGGTGACGTTGCCGTAAATACCGGAACCGGAATTGCCGTTTGCAGTGGTGCCTCGCCAGCCGTGGTGCCTTGCAACCATGTGACGACTTTTTGTGCAGTAATGACATCTCCGCTGTTGACGTCTCCGAATCCAGACAATTTAAGGTTTGCAGGCAGAGATGCTCCTTCGGCTGCCTCCCCATTTAGGTCGATTGCTACGGTGGCGGCCATCCCTGCGCCGCAACACAAAGCCATAAGACCGGAAAGAAATAATGTGTTCTTCATGGTTGTTCGTTGCTCTTTTTTACTGCTGTAATTTGCCGGGCTGTCTTGAACCCGCTCATGATGAATAAGGCGGATTTATAATCCGGCATATCCTCGCTTTCCATGAAAGGCAACAAAACAGGCTCCCGATTTTAGGGAGCCTGTCTTTAAAGGAAAGGGCGGTGCAGGCCTGCTATTTAACCCATTTTCCCGCGCCTTCCGGCAGCCTGCCGTCAGAGACGGGGCCGTAGCGGGTGGATTCCGTGTTGCCCCAGAGGGGGACGCCTACGATGCGTTTCCACCAGCGGGACATGCTGGCTCCCGTATAGCAGCCGAAGCTCCAGCAGTCGGACTGCGGCGTGAAAATATCCCGCCGTATCCTGTTCAGGTCCGTCTCATGGATCCATTCCGTGGAAACGGCCATGATATTGTTGCCGTAGTCCAGCATCCACGCATAGCAGTTGGAATGGCCGAAGTAGTAAAAGGATTCCACCTTGTCGCCGTGGAAGCGCGGGGAGGAATTCAGCGCCCGGATGGCCTGGTCGGCGCTGTTTACCCAGACGAGCCTGATTTTATACTTGGAAGCCAGGTCCGCAATCCAGCGGGTGTAAGGTTTGCCGTCTTCCTTCCCCCGGGTTGCGTAACCGGGGCGGTAAACAATCCAGGTGATTCTGGCGGCAGGATCTTGCTGCTGGATTTGGGCGATGCGGATGGTGGAGGCCCTTACAAAGTTGGCCCACCAGTTGTCATGCCTGTCAGGCTGTATTCTCAGCCCTTCCCATTGCCTGAGTGCGGGGCCGCCGCACATGACGACGTGAACGGCCCGGGACAGTCCCGTGCCGCTCAGCAACAGGGCCAGAGCGAGAAAAAGGCGTGAAAGCATGCCCGCACCCTACCTTTGCTCCCCGTATCTGTCAATCCGGCGGAGCGTTTTTTGCGGGAACAGACGCGCGTGAAAAGACAAGGGAGGGGGGGCATGTCCCCTCAGCAATTCACCACGTTGACGGCCAAGCCGCCCTGGGCGGTCTCCTTGTATTTGGATTGCATGTCCCTTCCGGTGTCCAGCATGGTGCGGATGACCTTGTCCAGCGGGACAAAATGAGCGCCCGTGCCGCCCAGGGCTATGCGGGCGGCGTTGATGGCCTTGATGGCGGCAATGGCGTTGCGTTCGATGCAGGGTATCTGGACGAGGCCCGCAATAGGATCGCAGGTGAGGCCCAGATTGTGCTCCATGCCTATTTCCGCGGCGTTTTCCACCTGGTGGGGAGTTCCCCCCAGGTACTCCGCAAGAGCGGCGGCGGCCATGGAGCAGGCTACGCCCACTTCTCCCTGGCAGCCTACGTCCGCGCCGGAAATGGAGGCGTTTTTCTTGTACAGGATGGCGATTCCTCCGGCGGTGAGCAGGAAGCGATGTACGGCATCCGGATACGGGGAAACGCAGAATTTGGTGGCGTAGTTAAGAACGGCCGGAACAATTCCCGCCGCTCCATTGGTCGGAGCGGTAACGATGCGGCCGCCGGCCGCGTTTTCCTCACTTACGGCAATGGCGTACAGATTGATCCAGTCCATAATGGAGAGAGGGTCTTTCAAGGCCGATTCTCCGTGCACCAGAAGATTCTTGAGCAAAGTTTTGGCCCGGCGCGGAACCTGCAGAACGCCCGGCAGGTTGCCGCGCGCGCTCATGCCGTTGGAGATGGACTGCTTCATCGTCGTCCAGATCAGGTCCAGTTTTTCACGGACTTCCCGTTCCGGGAGCATGGCGCATTCGTTCGCCATGACAATGGAGGAAAGAGGGCATCCGCGCTCATCAGCCATGTGTAGCAGTTCCTCCGCGGATTCATAAGGAAAAGGAAAGGTTTCCCGGTCCCTTTCTTCCGGATGCAGAAGTTCCTGTTCGGAAGAGACGAACCCGCCTCCCGTGGAATAAAATACCGCGTCTTCCACCGGGTCTCCGTCCTGGTTGACGGCAGTGAACTGCATCCCGTTCGGATGCAGGCGCAGGGGCTGGTAGTGGGAAAGATCCAGGTCGCGGGAAGGAGAGAAGCGGACGTTTTTTTCTTCCGTGACGGACAACGTTTCCTGCTGGTGCAGGCGGGCGATTTTTCCGGGAATGCTGCGCGGCTCCACCGTATGGGGTTCTTCTCCCAGCAGCCCCAGCATGATGGCTGTGTCTGTGCCGTGCCCATGTCCGGTGGCGGCCAGGGAGCCATAGCATTCGCAGCGGATGCCTGAGATTTCCGCCAAGCGCGGGGAGTGGCGTATCTGTTCAAGAAAGCGGTGCGCCGCCCGCATGGGCCCTACGGTATGGGATGATGAAGGACCTATGCCGATGCTGAAAAGCTCAAAAATGCTGTAATGGTGCATGTCCGTTTTCCTGTAGCGGGGAAGGGCCGGAAATCCCGCTGGGAATTCCGGCCCTTCCCGAAAGATGGGTTTACAGCCCCAGCAGGTAGCGTTCCGCTTCAATCGCGGCGCTGCAGCCCATTCCGGCGGAAGAAATGGCCTGGCGGTAGTGAGGATCCGCCACGTCTCCGGCGGCGAACAATCCCGGCGTCCTGGTCGCCATCATCCCTGTTTTCCGGATAATGTAGCCGGCATCGTCCCGGTCCACCAGATCTCCCAGGAAAGAAGTGTTCGGCGTGTGCCCGATCGCCATAAAGACGCATTTGACGGGAAGTTCCGTTTCATCCCCTTCTACTACGTCCTTCAGCATGACGGCTTCCAGTTCTCCCTTGTCGTCCGTCTTATAGCTTACGATGGTGGAATTCCACATGGGGAAAATCTTTTCATTGGACAGCGTTCGTTCCGCCATGATTTTGGAAGCGCGGAGCGTGTCGCGGCGGTGGATCAGGTACACCCGGGAAGCGAAGCGCGTCAGGAACATGGCTTCTTCACAGGCGCTGTCTCCTCCGCCTACCACGCACACAGGCACGTCCCGGTAAAAAGCTCCGTCACAGGTGGCGCAGGCGGTGAGTCCGTGGCCAACCAGCCCTTCCTCTCCCGGTATTCCCAGATAGCGGGCGGATGCTCCCGTAGCCACAATGATACTCCGGGTTTCGTAATTCTGGCCGCTGGTCTTCACGGTGAACAGTCCGGTGGCTTCATCCCTGACGACGCTCTTGACGTCCTCATATGCAAACCGGGTGCCGAACTTTTCCGCCTGCTGCTGCATCAGGAACATCAGGTCCGGCCCCATCACGCCGTCCGGAAAGCCGGGGAAGTTTTCCACTTCCGTCGTGGTGGTCAGTTGTCCGCCGATTTGGGAACCCGTGATCAGAAGCGGAGAGAGATTGGCGCGGGCGGTGTAAATGGCCGCCGTGTAACCAGCGCAGCCGGCACCGATGATAATGACTTGTTCGCTCATAATAGTATATATGTCCGTTGCCATGGTAAAGGGCCCGTGCCCGTTTTGCGAGTAGATTTTGCGCTATGCGGAGACAATGCAGCGGCCTGCAATCCGGCAGTTGCGGGACGGGTTCCGGCAGTGGCGGAAAAGAACTGCCTGCCTGCATGTATCCCTGGCGACGGTCTGCAATATTCTGGCCCTGTCTGCGGGAAGATTGCTCAGTCGCGTCCCTTTCAAGGACAAGCGGCCCGGCAGGCCCAGCGGAGATTTTCCGAATAACGTGAAGTAGATTACGCATGCCGTCAGGTAGCTCCCTTCCTCCGTCGGGTGCCGGCCGTCAGGCTGGTACAGCTGAATGCCTGGATGGCGTTTGAGGCAATTCTCCCAGGCAATGCCCACGGGGGCGAGCGCTGCTTTTTCCCTCCGGGCAAGTTTCAAATACGTTTCAAGAAGAGCCTTTTGCTCCTGCGGGTCCGGAGTTCCGGAAGCTCCTCTTTTCCCCCACGTCAGCATCAGGATGGGCGTTCCTTTGGCGGCTCGTACCAGAGAGCACCATTTTTCTCCGAACTCCATGGTTCGTTCCGGAGCCCGGACAGGTGTGGCGCTTTGGTCCTGGAGAATAACGAAGTCCCATGCCGTTCCTTCCATGTTGCTGCGGGCACGCCTGTCATTCCAATGGGACTGGAGGGATGCTGCCGGAGCCGCGTGCATGTGCACGTCCGGCCGCAATCCTTTGGTGTCTGCCATGGCTTTAACCATGGCGGGCATGCGGTTGAAAAACGTATAGCTGTTTCCCAGAAAGAGAATACGGCTGCCGGGGCGTGCAGGAACACAGCATGGCCAGGAGGGGGACGCGGGCGGCTCTTCCCGGGCCTGGAGAGGGCGGGGGAAAACTGCCCAGGAAAAAATCAGCAGCAGGAATATCTTGACGGGCGGCATCATGGCTTTAGACGGGTTCCCATGTTTCCGGAATAAAATTTCAAATGGAATTCATGACGTGAGCAGGCTCTTTCTATACATCAGGTAAAAGTAAATTCATAGAGATAAAAGAGAACATGGAATGCCTTTGTTTCGACATCCCTTGTACAGGCGCCGGGGCTGCCGTCAATCCCGGCAGGCAGACGGGGATTTCCTTGTCTCCGTATCGCCGCGCGAAGGTATTTTTCTTCCTTATCCTTGATTGGGAAGCACTGCATCAATTGAAGCCTGAACAACTGGTTGTATGACTGGGGAAGACTTTCCGGAGGACTTGCCGAAAGGAGACGGGTGTGGTTGGATATGGTCCATGAAGTCTGAGCCGCTGATCAAGCGCCGTGTGGCGGGGGTGGATGATCCGCTGTTCCTGGATTCTCTGGATATTTACCGGACAAGCTTTCCGGTGCATGAACAGCGGCGGATACAGGATTTCCCGTTGGCGTTTCAAGACCCCGGTTTTTGTTATGAAGTATTTTTAAATGGGGAAGGCCGGGTGGTTGCGATGCTGGTGACGTGGCGTCGGGAAAAATTCGTGTATCTGGAGTATTTTGCCGTGGATGCCTCCCTGCGCGGCCAGGGCGCCGGGCAAAGGATTCTGGAAGAATTGAGGGATGCGTTTCCGCACAAGGTTATTTTGGAAATTGATCCTCCGGAGGACGGGATTTCACGCCGGCGGCTGGGGTTTTATCAGAGGCACGGCTTTGTCCCCAATCCTCAATTTGATTATATCCATCCTCCTTATACGGATGAGGGTGAACCTTTCCCGCTCCTGCTGATGACGCATGGAGATTTGCTGGATGAGGAGACATACCGGAGCTTTGTGGATTTCCACCATCGCCACGTAGTGGCGAGGTGAATGAATGGCCGGGGAAAATCCGCGCCATGGGGGATTTTCCCCTCTTGAAGCAAATTATCCTTGGGGGGCTTTTGCCGATATGAGCCTGTAGGACATCAGGCTCATATTGCGTTTTGCCTGTTTGTGGAACTCCCCTTAGCCTGTATTTTCCGAATCAGAAGAGCCGTTCCGCATTTTTGGGGGACGGCTTTTTGAAAAATGCAGCGGGTTGGGATACACCGGAAGACTCAGCTCCATGCCCGGTCCACGGCTTCCCTCTCTTCCGGGGCAAGATATCTGGAGAGCCGCTCTTCCATGCGCAGCCTGTATTCGGGAATACTCCAGGAATGGAGCGGCTGGACGGCGGAATTGGTGAATTGCCAGGAGGGGACGGGCACGACCACGTCCAGTACTTCTCCGGCTCTGGAGGGCATCCCGGCCAGTACCGCCGCAATGGTGGAGGAAAGCTCCGGATGTTCATCCAGAATATCCAGCAGCCATCCGCAGCCCAGGTCTGTCGGAATGGCTTCCGTTTCGGTCAGCAGGTCCGCGAGGCGCCCGGGAGGGAGATTTTTGGAAATGAAAGACAGATAAGGGGCAAACCGCATGTCTCCCAGGCTCATCAGGGCGTCCAGCGCCGGAGCCATGGATGCCTGTCCGGGGCAGGGAGAGGCGCAGATGACGTTCGCCAATCCGGCAATTCCGGGAAACCGCTCCTCCGGCTGGGGCGCGGCCAGCGTATAAATAAGGAAAGCGGATTGCCTGCGAATATCCGGCGCCTCATCCGCCATGACAAAAGGCAGCAGAGCCCTCCATCCGTCCCCTTGGCGCTGCCGGATAAAAGCTGCCAGTTGCAGAGCGCATTTGCGGCGGGCGTCCGGAGCGCAGCGGGATTGGAACATGTTGTAAATGATGACGCCTTCTTCTTCTCTTCCCGTTTCATTGCAGGTGACCAGCCCGTAGGCGATCATGGCCAGAGGCCACTGATCCGAACCGATCTCCCCCCTGCGGGAGGGATCCGTGACGAGGGCGGCAAGCCGCTTGATTTCCGACAAAGAGCTGGTTTGATCCTGAAAAAGGCCCATGCCCGCATGATAGCCGGAGGCGGAAACCTGCCAAGGAAAAACCGTGGACTGCTTACAGGAACCCGGAGTTTTCCGGTGAACGCGGTTGAGGCATGTTGTTGAGTGTGACCGGCGTTTTATCCTTTATTTATTGGCATTCCGGCTCATGTCCGGACAGGGATTCCCGTATTTTTGCTGAAGCTTTTTCCTGTGTTCCTCCCCGCTTTTCCCCTGGTAGAGATAGGCGGTGTTGGAGTTGTATCCAGCCGTTCGGTCGATGAGGTCGAGAACCTCGCCGTCTCCGTATCCCGCCTTCCTGATGTATTTGACGACTTCCCCGGCCTGGTCGGGGAAGTACTTCACCAGCATGGGCACAAATATTTTTTCCATAAATCCGGAAACATAGCTATGATACATGCTGTTTCTTGACGAAAATGTGACCAGATTGTTCCATCGGTGAGTCCATTCGTAATCTTTAATGTCAGAGCCGATGACATTCCCGTCCGGATTGGCAGGATGGGAACGTATTATTTCATCTTTCAGCGCTGTCTCTTTTTTTCCGAAATCAGGGAGGTGCAGAGATTTCAGCCTTTTAATGATGGCGGCGGCGTAAGCGGCATGGAGATGTTTCAGCCGTTGTTCGTGGATGCCCAGGTTGCGCGACATCTGTTTCGTATCCATGATGGAGAGCGCGGAAATGACTCTTGATTTGGCGGCAATGTCGTTGTCCCGCTCGTCTTTATAAGGCCATGGCTGAGTGCTGTCGTAATCCGGAGCTTCATACATGGGGGCTCCGCTGATCAGATAAAGGCTCCAAATCATGTCGCAGGCCTCTTCCCGCGTCATCGTTCCATGGCGCCGCATGGCGTTCAGTTCTGACAGAACCGTTTTGGCGTGCTGATAAAATGCTTTCAGATCATTTTGTTCCAGCAGGCTTTTCAGGAGCGGAGCATGCCCTTCTGCACTTCTCCGGATATGGATGGAATCGGGCGGCATGAGTTCATGATCGAATGAATGTCCCCCCGCGGGGGAAAGGCTCCATCCGAGGCAGATGAAGATGATTATATGGAGAACGTGGTTCACCGTCTTGTCCGGGTTGTTTTTCCTGGTTGGGAGGAGGCGGATGGCGCAATGAATGAACATCCGGCGTCACTCTCCGCTCTGTTTCCGCTGAAGCTTTTTCCTGTGTTCCTCCCCGCTTTTCCCCTGGTAGAGGTAGGCGGTGTTGGAGTTGTATCCAGCCGTTCGGTCGATGAGGTCGAGAACCTCGCCGTCTCCGTATCCCGCCTTCCTGATGTATTTGACGACTTCCCCGGCCTGGTCGGGGAAGTACTTCACCAGCATGGAGATGAATCTTTTCTCCATAATTCTGATAACATAAGTGTCAAGCATCTGATTCCTTGATGAAAATGTAACCAGGTTATTCCATTTGTGAGTCCATTCGTAATCTTTGATGTCATTTCCAATATCCTTGGCTGAAGCGTCCATTTCAGATTGATGTTTTATGGGAGAAAAGATTTCATGATATAGTGATTCCTCATTCTTGTGAAAATCCTTGATATGCATTTTTTTATTTTTTTAATAATGCCTGAAAGAAGGGATATATTAAAATGTATCAATTTTCTTTTACTGATCTTTAATGTTGTTGACAGTTGATTTATATCCATAAGGGAAATTGCTGTGCTGATCCTTGCTTTGCTGTAAATATCATTATTTTTCTCGTTTTTATAAGGCCATGGTTGATCACTGGTGTAATCCGGAGCTTCATACATGGGGGCCCCGCCTATCAGATAAAGGCTCCAAATCATGTCGCAGGCTTCTTCCCGTGTCATCACGCCGTCATGCTGCAGTTTGTTGATTGCGGTCAGAACCGTTTTGGCGTGCTGATAAAATGCTTTCAGATCATTTTGTTCCAGCAGGCTTTTCAGGAGCGGAGCATGCCCTTCTGCACTTCTCCGGATATGGATGGAATCGGGCGGCATGAGTTCATGATCGAATGAATGTCCCCCCGCGGGGGAAAGGCTCCATCCGAGGCAGATGAAGATGATTATATGGAGAACGTGGTTCACCGTCTTGTCCGGGTTGTTTTTCCTGGTTGGGAGGAGGCGGATGGCGCAATGAATGAACATCCGGCGTCACTCTCCGCTCTGTTTCCGCTGAAGCTTTTTCCTGTGTTCCTCCCCGCTTTTCCCCTGGTAGAGGTAGGCGGTGTTGGAGTTGTATCCAGCCGTTCGGTCGATGAGGTCGAGAACCTCGC